>Ga0207663_10000376_pt1 | contig 19481 bp, 27 predicted proteins | sample LARL53metaG_FD_184346 | JGI IMG/M metagenome (GOLD analysis project Ga0207663, IMG submission 184346) | Corn, switchgrass and miscanthus rhizosphere microbial communities from Kellogg Biological Station, Michigan, USA - LAR L5-3 metaG... | ecosystem: Host-associated > Plants > Roots >...
GCGATTGCGCCTTGTTCCGTTTCAGGTTCAGCATCGTGCGAAACTCTGTGACGGTCAGCGCGGATTGATCGTCGTCATCTTGGCCGACGTCCTTTAGCGCCTTCAGCCACTCGTCGCGCGTGATGCCTATTCCTCTGGCGACCGATCGAGACTCCACACACGCCTCCGGTAGTAGTGCTCCTCGTCTCCGCGTCGAATCACAATCCCACCGATCTGCGGTTCGCTCACGCGCGCCCCTGGTATCTTCCATACGTACGGCGTCTTGAGCTGCCACGCTGGCGTCACGATCGCCGCTGCGTAGCCCTTCGCTGAATCCACATCCACGGCAATCGACCGATGCCGATGCGACCGCACGATGTAATCCGGCGGTTCGCGATTCCAGCGTCCGGCTTCGTAAAATTCAGCCGTCAGTTCGGCGTTGACGGCCGAGGCTTCGTGCGCCGCGCTGGATGTCGTGCCGATGTGGTGGAGAAGGTGAACGAGTGGCCCTTGCTTGCCGCCGACGCGTTTCCACAGGTCGTATCGGGCGTGTTGCCGTTGGCTGTTCGGCTTTGCGCCGAGGCGAGCGGCCAGCATTTCCTCGTACACGGAGGACTGACCGACATGCGCGGCCGTGCCTCTGACGTGGTAGTACGTGCCGCCGCCCGCTCGACAGCGTTCAACTTCGGGCCGCAACAAGGCTTCGGCAATCCGAAGCTGATCCTCGAAATTCTGCGATATTTGCGTCGTGGATCCGTGGTGCGAGCCGTCGATACAGTCGCCGTTATGAACGAGATCGTACGGCTCTCCACGCGTGACGAGCGGCACCCATTCATCGAAGAACTGCCGCCAGAGTGCCCAGAGTTTTAATTGCATGTCTGAAGCGTGGTACGTACCGCCGTCGTCTAAGTGAATCGGCGACGGTGGGCAGATAGCGAGTCGGCAGCCGCAATGTGTGTCACTGATGACGACGAGGCTCCGAACGCTGTTCGGTTCGTAATCTGGCTTCTCTGTCCACGACGCCGCGCGCCGCGCCTTAGCCCTCAAGATGGAGCAACTTCAGGAGCCGATCCTGAAGGTCAAGATGGCGCTGCCAGATTTGCGCTTTCTGTTCGGGCGTCTGTCCGGCGATGGCTTGACTCGCAAGATTCGCTAGGGCCGTAATCATGGTGGCGATGGCTTCTACAGGCATTTAGGCTCCGTCGTCTATGTGTCTTCGAGGATTACTCTGATGCGGGACACCGGCGACATCCATCGTGTGCGTGTCCCGAATGATCGTGGTGGTGATTGCGAGGGTGATCGTGCCGCCGTCGTTCCCGTCACCCTTCTTGGCGCGAATCTGAATCATCGCGTCTGATTGTTGGCCGAACGGAGCCACAATCCGCAGACCATCGGTGCGTTCATCCCACATATCGACCTGCGCTTCCGGAGCGCCTACGGCTCGAAGGTCGGCCGACGTCGAAATCCACGGCACTTGGGAGTAGCGCGGATCGTCGTAAATGATGTCTCGCATCTCAGACGAGCGCCCATCCGGCCTGAAAGTTTGCCGCCCAGGTTTCTGGTCGCGGTTTCCCCGGCCGCCAAAGACGTGCATACATCTGCCATCCTTTCTCTGGTTCGGCCTTCGGTGGACACGGATCACCATCAGTCCAAAGCAGGAGACGGGCAAATACCGCGGCAAGCGTGTCGTTGTGTTCAATGGCGATGTACGGCACCGTGGCGTCGTCTGTCACGGGATAGGACAGAAGCGCCAGCAGATCCGCGATGTGCGGCTTACTCTGGGGATGGGTGAGGACGCCACGAATCCCACCAACCTCAAACTGCCAGAAACTGCGCGCGGGACCGTTCACCTGTCGTCGTCTGATACCACCAGACTCCTGTAACGCAATCGCGACGAGCATCGCGTAGGCTTCCGGCGATTGCATCTTTTTGGGGAGCAGACTCAGAGCCGTCACGACAGCCAACCGGAGGTATTCAGGACTGGTCATAGCGGCGTTCGACCAGCCAATCCAATTTGGTATTGATCGCCCTGAGCTCGGCGCTCATCTCGTCGTGCCGCTCGTCAAGGCGCTTCTGTCGGAGGCGACATTCGGCTTCGTGCGTATTGACTCGCCCCTCAAGACGCACCAACCACACAATGCTTCCGACAATCGGGAGAACGATGGCGGCGACTCCTGAGAGCGTCAACATTTACGGCACCATGCTCTCGACAGCGCGACCGACGCGCGTACCGCGCAACCAATCCAAGGCGCCTGCTGCTGCCGCTGCTCCACCGATGCGCTGCGCCCATTTCCGCGCGAGCATCGCTCGGCGAAATTCATCCACGCCAGACATGTACTGTCCTGGTTCGGCGTTCGCTCCGAGGTTGTAGGTCGCTGCCGAATCTGTGGCCTCGGCTGTTGCCGCGCGCAAGGCTTTGGAGAGCATCCCGAAATCGCGGCGCATGGTCGGTTTGACCGATTGCACCGTCGTGAGCTCACCAAACGCACTCGCGGCCTTGTGTCCAGCCGGAGCGGCAATCGGACCGTTACTAATCATGTCCGCCAGTCCGCCGACTGCCTTACGAGATCCGAGCAACTTCGCGTCAGCCTGAGTGGCGTCTAGTAAGGGCTGCACTTTCGAGACATCGATCGGCGCATTACCGGCCGCGTTCAGTGCGCCTTGCATGTTCTGGACTGCCCGCTCTTTGCTGATGCCCAGCGTTCTCGCGATGATTCCAGGCGTGCTGGTGACGCCATTCGTCACCATGTCGCCACCGGGACCGACAGCAGCCGGAAGCTGTTTGATCATCGCCGCCATGTCGGCCTTGGCTGAGGCTTTCCGCTCTGCTTCTGGTCCGAGTAGGTCGATTAGATGCGGTGTGGCTGGCAGGCTCTTGGGCGTACTAGGCGCGATCTGTCCCGCCGTGGCGAAGTCTGGGGCTGGCGTCTCTTTCTTGCTGAACGACGACAACGCCGCTTCTATCTCCGCTGGCGCCGTGCCGTCAGGAAAATTCGCGACCGACCCGTCAGGAAGATTGACGCGGATAGGCATTAGCGCGGTACCAGTCCCTTACCCGGCACGTAGTCGTATTCCTTGCTCGCCGTCGTATTCGCCTGTGGCGGCATTCCGCCCGTGTTCTCAATGAAGTGCTGCGAGAAGTTATTCAACCCCTTCACCGCCGCAATCAAGGCTTCGGGTGTGTGCTTCTGGTCGAGCATCCGCTTGATCATCTCTGCCCCTTGCGCGCTCCGCATCCCGTGGACGCCCATGTTGGCAAGTGCGTAGGATTCGATGTTGCCCGCGAGGTCCGCATACTCCGGTGGCGGATTGCCGATGAAGTCCTGTAGGTTGTGGTAACGTCCGAGGACTGGCCCGACCTTGCTGGCGTAAGCGGGATCGGAGAGCTTCGTGATGATGTCGTTTCCGGTCTGCTGGACGGCCTTCGCGCTTTCGATTCGGTTCTGGACGGTCTGGCCCTGTGGCTTCGCGAATGAGCCGCCTTTCAGCGCGTCTTCCTTGCTCATGTACTTCGTGACCGGCTCACCATTCGGCCCGACCGTCTGCACTCCGATAATCCCAGCGCTCGGGTTGGCCGGTGGCGCCGGCTCGTTCACGATGTGCGCGCCCTTCGGTGCGTTCCCGATTGTGCTTGTGACGCCACTCCGCGAGACGCGAATAATCGGCTCCGTCGTCGATTCTGTCGGCTTGAACAACTCCGCAGGTAGGCTGTTATCCCCACTGGCCTGCTGCGCCTGAATGAACTGCTTTACGTTGTCAGGCGTGTTCGGATTCGCGAGGTACGATTCAAGCAGCTGCTGCTGCGGCGTCTTCGCAAGCTGGGTAAACGACTCCGACCCAGACTCCTGCGGATTCATCGGATCGCCAAACTTCGCTGGTAACGTCGTGCCGGACTGCAACCGCGACTCGTACGGCGTCCCTTGAATCTGCTGCACGATGGCGGGCGCAAGGTTCTGACCGGTCGGTGAGCCTTCCACCGCAATCTTGGCCGCGGCTGTCCGCTGCGCAAGTTTCTGCGCGTCGGCCTGCTCCTGCTCCTGCTTCAGTAAACGACTCTGGGCTTCCTGTCGCAGTCCCAGTTCCGCGTCGGCGCGCGTGTTCTCAGTGGCTTTTTGCTGCTGCGCTGCGGCGTCAAGTTGCGCTTGTCGCTGCTGGAGCGCACGCTGTAACAGGAACGCCTGAATCGCGTTTGCCGCTTGCCCGCCCGGAGATGTAAAGTCGAGTGCCATGTCAGAGTCCGAAGATGGCGCCGAGTCCGCTGAGAATCGGCGAGACCACGCCACCGATTTTCTCGCCCAGTCCAGGTTTGAGCAGACGTGGATCAACCGTCGAGAGCGGGTTGTAGGTCTGCGGTGTCTGCGGCAAGGGCAGACCACTCCCGTTCACAATGCGAGACATCACCTGATCCCGAAGCGACTGCGCACCCTGCGTCAGTTGGGCCGTCGGTGCTGGTGTCTTGGCCGCATACGGCGTGATATTCGGCATCGTGGACGGATTCAGCGTGTGTTCCGTCGAGAGCAGTTTTCTCCACGCGTCCTGCTGCGTAGCCTGATTCGTAACCTGTTGTCCCTCGTAGTCGCGGAGATACTGGCTATTCGCGTTGTTCGCAGCATTAGTGTTCTGCTGCAGGAGGTCCGCGAGGCCCAACTGTCCGCCGAACTGCTGGCCACGGTTCCCCGCCTGTGCGTTCGCGTATGCCCCGAGTCCAGCCCCGCCCGCGCCGAAGATCGCACTGAGTAGACCGGCGTAATCGGTCTGTGGTACGGCTGCTGTGGCTGTTCCGCTCGGCCCTAGAAACATCCCGGAGTTGTAGAGGGTCTGTGTGCTCATCGTCCCATCCCCGGATACTTCGCGTGGACTGCTGCGCGGACCTTGGCCTGCTGTGAGGGCGTGCCAACCCGACTCACATCAGACAGCGCCGCCATCGCATGGCCCTTGTCTTCGATCGGGTAATGACCCTTCCCGAGAGCGAAATCAGATGCTGGCAACGAACGACGGCCGGCGGCGGTCAGATGGCCACGCTTCATCATCTCTTTCATGATTGGATGCATGACGACTCCTAGAGCGACGCCCACGCGAGGTTAGAACTGTCTCCCGCCTGCCACTGACGCAACGCAAGCTCACGAAGGAACTGGTCTTGACTCTGGTTCAACCCCGCGAATCCGAGTTGGCTTTGTAGATTCAACCCGCCAAACCCAAGAGCCGCCTGTAGCTGTCGCGCCTGATCGCTCGAGAGCTGACCACCTTCAAGGGCCAAGGCTTGCGAGGCGTTGTTCTGGTTGTAGCCCTGCTGCCGCGCCATCAACTGCCCGAGGAAGTCACTCGTGTTCTGGCCAGCGGTCTGGGCGGCGAGTCGGCGTTCACCTTGGATATTCGCGTACGGCCCTTGCTGCTCGGCACTGTTCGAGATGAAGTCTCGCGCGGCGCGTGTCTGTTCCGCCCTGAACGGGTTGAGCTGCGAGGTGATCGTGGGATCGTTCGGGTTGATTGGCGCGTTGGCCTGTCCAATTCGCTGGGCGAGTTGGCCGTAGAAGTCGTTCGACTGGCTCCCGTACGAATTCCACGCCTGCGTTGGTGTCTGCGGGGTGTTAGATGCCGTCTTACCGGTTGGTTGCCATGCCCCTCCGGTGATGCTGGAATCGACGCCCTGCCCCGTCTGTTGGCTGTTGTACGCCGAGACGAGGCGGTTCTGGTCCCCGCCGTTCTGAGCCGTGAACTGGTCAATGAAACTCTGCGGAACGCCCTGATTGAGCGCGTCCTGCGTATATTGATCCTGCTGTTCCTGTGTTAGTCCTGCCATCGGTCCTCACGCAAACAGAATCAGATAGTTCACCGCCAGAAAGGGCGGATTCGCGCTCCCGGTATTCCCCGCTCCCGAAGCGTTCGTAGGCGACGTTGCTACCGTGTGCGTCGTCACTTCGGTTCCGTCCGTCACCACCACCGTCGTGGACGTGTGCGTATGGCTCGGGCCGGTGTGCGTGTGATCGATCGCCCCACCCGTTGATCCGAGCGTCGATCCCGTCCCACTCGCGGCTTTGCCCAGCGGAAAGCGTTGGCGCAGATTCGGGACGTTAAAGGTCGTGGACGCATCACCAGCTCCATAGGTTGTCCCGATGACGTCAAAGAGCGTCGCGTAGGTGGACCGGCTCACCGCTGACCCGTCACACATCAACCAACCCGAAGGAGCGCTCGCGCCCGAGTACGGCACGATGGAGCCGACCGGCAGATTCAGGCTCGACACGCGTACCGGAGCCTCCGCAATCAGCGTCCCGTCGTCGTTCATGGACGTGGACAGAAACGCATTCAGGCGCTTATAGAGGCGGTCAAATTCCTCAAAGACGCCCGGATACTGCTGGAGCGATTCGGTAAACTGGACGCTGCCGATCATGCCGACTGCCCCGCGTTCCCGACCATCTCAAACCGGTGGAGTTGCCACTGACCTGCATTGCTCGGCGCGTCGGTAAAGACCATCTGGGAGACATGCATCTCGGACGTGCTGAACTGATCCATCTGCACACAGACGGCTGTCTCGTTCCCGACCGGTGTAAAGCCGACGTCTTCGACCGTGATAGACGTGTCCAGCCCGAAGTCGCGCACGCAACTCACGTTCACCGCTGTTCCGGTCACCGCCTTTGCCAGCAACGCTGTGGCACGTACCTGAAATTGATTAAGCAGCGTCCCCATGCCGTACGGCTTGGTCGTGACCGTGCTGGTGTAGGCCGTCCCGTCATCGTCATCATTCAGATCGCATTGATGAATCAGCCCATCACCTTCCAAAGCAATGAACGGGACGAGGCTCAAATTCCGTGCGGTGTTGTCTTCGATGTTGCTGGCGTAGAGGCACATCGTCAGGGCTTGCGCTCTGGTGCCATTCCAGATCGCCCAGCCCTTGCGGATGCCATCTGCGGCAGTCCGAGATTTATCGACATGCAGCACGATCGCCGTGTCAGGCCGATCATTCCCTGTCGTCGCAAGGTTCCATATGACCTGCTTCTTCTTCGGGTAGTACTCCGCTGAACAGACAACCGCCGTCGCATCGATGTTGATGGTTTTCCACGTCGCGCGGAGGTCTTCGCCGCACCGACGAATCCCGCCAAGGCCAATGCGGTACGGCCCGTGCTCCACGTCAATGGCGTAGAGACAGGGATTCCCGACATCGTCTACGCCCTCAACTAGGGAATCATGGACGGCTCCGAACACATCTGAGAACAGGTCGAAATCGTACGCAGCCGACCGCTTGCCGCTGCGGGTCATTTTGTAAATCGCCCGCTGCTTCGTGACCCAGATCGCTCCGAGGGCTGGCGCACTCAGGTTGGTGATCGGCCCGTTCTTATAGGTGTCAAGATCGACGGTCGGATCGGTGTCGAACTCCAGCCGCTCGTCGTTTCCGACACCGTCCGCATTGAAGACCGGCGTCCAACCGACACGGGAGGCGAGCGCGTCGTTCTCGTAACTCCCGGCGATAATCAGGCGGTCCTCGTCAGCGGTGGCATAGCGCGCACTCCACAGGGGCGAATAGTTGCCGACTGTTTCGCTGAGTGTCCCTGACACGTAGCCATCGGTGTAGAGCTCGCTGTCGGTGTACGTCGTGGTGCCGATGACGATTCGGGACATCATGTAGAACGTCGCGTTATCGACGCTCAACTCAATTTCCCAATGCGTCTCGCCTTCACCCACGAGCGTCGGGCGCGTCCACGTAATCGAGGCGTGAGAGCCATCGGGATCGAATGTCTGGACCGCTGACGGCTCACTACGCCTCAGCACTTCGGAGCCTGATACTTCGACAACGCGCACACGGCCGTACCGCGTGCCAGAGAGCGAACCGCCGCCGCCAGCATCAGCAGCCGTAGGCGCAGTCATCGTCTCCGTATCAGGGAATCCAGACCGCCGCATCGTGGTGCCGTCCCACACGTGCGCGCGGTCCTGGTCGCTGTCGTACATGAAGTGGAGTTTCCCGTGCAGCGTGACAGCCTTCCACCGATACGGCGCCATTCCTGACAGCTCAGGCGTGTCGGAAATTGTGACTTCACTCCACGCCGTGTCTTTGTGCCCCAAATGGGCGGCACTTGTACCGGTCACCCCAAGCGCCCAGAGTTCAGCAGCCGTTTCATCCGCAGTCGGTAAGTGCCGATGCAGAAACGTCACGCGGTCTCGAGCACTCAGAAACGCGGGCAAGGTAATTGCCGATGTGCCTGTCCGCCGTTCCCCGAGCATGGATTCGACAAATTCAACGTTGGTCGCTTCGACACACTGATCATCCGGCAGCGCAATCGCAGGATCGGTGTTATTCATCCCGCCACGAAGGGACGTAATCGAGAGCACCGGCATTAATTGAACTCGACCACCACAAATGAGCCTGTGCCCGTCAGATTGTTGCTGCTGTCATCGGCGCCACTCGCGCGCGTTGCCGTAACGGTCGTCGCATCAGTCAGCGTGAGCCACGGCGTAATGCGAGAGGGTGTGTTGATGGCCGCACCCGCACTCGCACATGTAAATCCGAGATTGATAACTACAGCCTTCGCCGTATTCACGGAGGTAATCGTGGTCGCCTTCGTGGTTCCACCCGAGGCAAAGGTGTACGGGAAGTACTGCACCGACTTGATGCCGACTGTGGTCCGCGAGGACAGCGGAACCGTCGTCCAGAACGAAATCGGGTTAAAGAACCGCATCAGGCGATCCGATTGATGTAGCCGTTCACGTTGACCACACTCGCCGACGCAGCAAAGGCACGAATCACCAAGTTATTCGTCAGCAGCAAACCGGGAATAATCGGGATCCAGCCGCTCTCAGCCGGGATGGTGATTTCCGTCAGGTCATTCGGTGATGTGGTGCCGCCGTACTCAATCGTCAGCTTCCGGTCGGTGGTGTCAGTGTTCATCGCGAACAACCAGACTTCATCGAGCGTCGGACTGGCTGGCGCGGTGTGAATAAGCGTTCCCGGTGACGACGTCGCCACGGCGAGAATGTTTTTCCCGTCCGTCGAGCCAGAGAGTTTGACTTTGCTGTATGTCGCCATTAGGAGAACACCTGTCCTGCGAGTACGACTTGATCAAGATCGACCGATACACTGACTGTGGTTCCTGACATCGTCAACGCACCACCGAGCGAGAGTTCCTGTGGAATGCCGGTGCTTCCGGTGCCGCGACCGAGCAGCATCCCTGCCGTCACGTTCTGCATCCTGACGTATGTCACGCCACCGTTTACAATCCCTATCTGCGTCCCAGCGAATCCGAGGCCGTTGCCGAGCGTGAGTTGTTCGGTTTCACCCACACCAGCCGAGACACGACCAATCACGCGATTGGTGGTGATGTTGCCGAGAGTTTCCGCGCTTAGGTTCGGGACGTATGCAGCATCGGACTCGCCCACGGCAAACGGTGCGATGCCGGGACCACGGTCAAAGGTGATGAGGCCCGTCTGCGTATAGCTGGAGGCGCCAGATACGCCGCCGTTGGTGCTCCCACCACCTGACGGCATCCCGATCTGCGATTGCCCCTGAATGACGGCCCGCGTATGAGAATCCGAGATGAAGAATCGCAGATCGTTCAGGAGTGCATCAGCTTTCTCCTGGTAGATCGCGGCTAGTTTGTCCTTTTCCTTCTTCAGCAGTTCATCGCTAATCGCGTACCAGACCAGAACATCGTGATACGACTCCGCGAACGCCGGTTCGTCGTTGTCCGCAAGGTCGCTGACGGTTGCCCAGCCATGTGCTTCCAGGCTGTAGGCGACCTGGGGGACCGTATCCAGTACGACGGTGACACTGTCCGCGTCGGAGTTCTGATACGCCCACCGGAACGGATCGGAGTTCCCTGCCTGATTGCTCCGGATTTCGTGAACGGACGTCTCTTGCAGGAGCCGTGACGAGGAGGTCACGTCCATCAGGCGATCGATCTTCTCAATCTCTGTGAAGGTGACGGTCTGAATGCCGAGAGAGGTCGTGGTAGACCGAACAACAAACCGCGCCACATCCAGGCCGAGTGATGCTGTGATACGCCGATAGTGCGAGTTGATCGTGCGGCCGATACGCGACAGCGCATCATCGCTCTGGAGAATGCAGTATTCCGCGACCTTCGCTTGAATCTGGGTGAAGGTCATCGCTGAACCAACTTCTTTTCTGCCCGCGCTTCATCGCGCCACCGCTTCTCACGTTGGGCCTGACTCGTCTTCAGGAAATCGGTCCGGTGCCGCGCGTCCTCAAGGATGCGATTCCCCTGCTCCTGAAACACATCGTGATACGGGACGATGCCTTTGACCGCGCACGCGAGTTTGATTTCGGAGTAGCTGTCGTACCGCTTGGGAGAGCCGTCCTCATTACAGAGGCCGTTCGCGATCCACATCCCACCGGGAATCGAATCCGGCCGAAGGGCCACACCGTATGAACGTGGTTCAAGCGGACACAGACCGAGGCCGTGTTCCCCGACGTCTGACGGCTGATAACAACGCTCGCAGATCATTTCGCCCTCAGCAACATCGGAAGTAAGTCGGTTCGCGTCTCTCCGGGTCCAGCGAATAACGAATCGCGGTTTGCCCGTCTCGCTAGCGCGAATGCGGTCGCCTTGTCCGCCAACGATCCGGCTACGCCAGTTCCATTCAGGATGCGATTCAACTCACCATAAGTAATGCCTGGAACAATCGACGGATAGCTTTCACGCCCTTGATCGCCCGGATAGATATCGCCATGCGGATCGCGCAGTTTGTTGCTGTCGGCGATTGAGTTCTCGCTCATACTCTGACCATCTGTATTCTTAAAGACTCCGAGAAAGCCTTGTCCTTTCAACGTGCCATCAGCCCGATACCAACTCGGATCCGGCGGCACCGTGATAGACGGCTGTCGCTGACCGGCCGCCGCCATCAATCGCCGCATCAGTTCCGCGCGGAGGTCAGCCTGACCGGCCACTTACGCCCCCACCGTCCTGATCGCGTTTGTCCATCCTCGGAGCCGCTTGCCAGTCGGGATTCGCCATCCCGGGTGACATCGCATCCTGTGGCGGTGCAGTCGGCCCCGCACCGGGGGTACTGCCAGCTCCCACCGGCAGCGGCGCGAGGCCGATCCCCATCTGCGCCAAGGCGTCGAGAAATGCTTTCGCGGCTTGCACATCCTCTGGAACTGGCAACTGCTGTGTGCGCGCGAGTTCCGCGAGCATCACCGGATCGCGGAGCGAGACCACGTCGCTGACGCTGATTTTCACGGGCTCCGGTGGCTTCGGCTGCGGATCCACCACCACTTTGCTGGCGTCAATGCCATTGAGTTCCACGTACTCCTGCACGATCGGCTTGACGTTCGCATAGGGACTCTGCGCGAGGAAGTTGATGACTCGCTCGAGTTGATCGATCCGCTGCTGTGCATCCTGTCTGACCGTCGAATCCAGTCGAACCGAATAGCTGAACCCCGTCGCCAGCATCAACGGGTCAATCCCTGGAATCTGGAGTGCTCCGTAGATCGCGAGATGACCGGCTAAGACTTCCGCGATGCCGACGACAAAGCGCGTGACCTTGTCCTGTTCCTGCCCGACTCTGCGCTGGAAGTTCGCTTCGACAATCCCGGCTTCGCGTGCGCTGCGCTTACCTTGCGCGAACGCCCCGGCCTGGTTGTTCCCGACCTGCGTAATTTCGGTGATGTCGTTTTTGATGACGGAGTCGAACTCGTACCGCTCGGCCGCGTGCGACGCTCGCGCGACTTCGCCAACCGCCCGGTCCCCTGGTCCGTTCGTCCAGATGAAGCCCTGATAATCCCCACGGTCAATCAGCGATTTGGTGGCTTCGGAAATGCGGTTCCGATCCCCCCACCTGATCGGAATCGAATGCTTCCGCTGCTGCACCATCGCATCGCGCGAGGCTTCCAGCTCTGAGACTTGGAACCGGATTACGGACGAATCAGAGGGTGGAAGGTTGTCGTCGCTGATGTAGGTCAGCGTCAGAACACGAATCGGCAGATTGACGACGCCGAACATCTTGCCGTTCGGCCCCGGCTTCTGTGCGGTATACGGCTCGTTGACGACCGGATCGTCAATCCCGTCAACGAAGACAATCCGCTGGATCGCCTGAAAGCTCATTTCCTCGGGATGGTAGAAATGGCGCCAGTAGAAAATCTGGGTGTAGTTGACGACGTCGGTATCGCTAAACATCGTCCCGTCTGTGTTGAGCGTGTGGGTTCCTTGTCCACCGCGGTTATCCCGTCCAACCGCTTTCTCTTTCTGGTCCGGCGTCAACCCAAGATTTGAGACAGCCTGCGTCCACGTCATGCGCCCGTCTTCACCCAACCATCGGGCTTGGTCGTAATTGCTGCCGGTGAAATCGTCGGGAACCAACAGATCCGCAGGGCTGATGCGTTGGGCGAGGTACTGGCGCGAGACGACCGTTTCAACCGGTGTCGTCGGGATGCTCGCCTGCAACTCCGGAGGGACCGTGGCCGGATCCATCACCGGCACATCCCGCATCTGGGTCAGCGATTCACAGGAGACTAGTACTGCGCCAACTCCTGCAGCGTTGACCACATCGGCAAGGATTTCCTCAACCGTCGTACCGAGGCTGACGTCAGTGATCGTGTCGTTCAGCAGTTGCCCGAACGGAATCACCGCAGGCGCGAACATGTCGTCGCGCGGCGTCAGTCGGATTTCAGGCGTCTGCGAGTAGAGCTGCGCGATCTTGGCTTTGGTGATCGGCCAGTCCTGGTTGACCGAGACGCTGTGTTGCCGAAGACTCAGCCGGTCATTGTTCGTGGACGTCGAAGTCCGCTTGGTCGTGCCTTTCCGTGCGTCAACGTTAAACTGCCGTTCTGGCAGCTTGTCGTCTCGGCGACGTTGCGCGGCCTTGATGCGACCGCGCCACACGTCCCACGGGTTTTGGTCCGGCGTGTCGGTGTCAGGTGTGGAATCCACCTGCGTCCCGTCACCGGCCACGGGAATACTCAGGCGGCCACCTGCATTTCTTCCCAAATCTGGTTGACCAGATCCGAGAAGTCCCGCCACTTGGTCTGGTTGATCATCAGGTTGTCACCGGAGACCGGATAGAGAATCCGCACGATGTCCCCGTTGGCCTGGTTCTCGACCTTGACGCGGCCCTTGAGATATGTCCCCGGCTGCAACTGACTGACGCGCCGACGTACTTCCTCCGACAGTCCACGCGCCTGCGCTTCGTACGCGTTCTGGTAGACTTTCTTGCCGAAGAAATCATCAAACCAGCCCTCGGCGCGCTGCCGCGCGGTGTACTCCGGATCGCCTTCCTTCAGTTCCGGCTTCTGCTGGAGTCCCGCAATCGCCGCCGCCAACTCACTCAGGGCGCTCATTGGTACCATCGGTTCTTTCTCAACAGCCACGCTTGCCTCCCGGCTTTTTCTTGCCCATATGCCTCCGTCAGTGCGTCCGCGACATGTGGACGCTGTACCCATCGCCACCAAGTCCGACCTTGATCGGTGGCACGTAGTTATGCGCGGCGAGAAATGCGTTTATCTCCGCGCTGTGCTCAAGATATTCAAACCAGAGCAATGGTCGGTATTCGGTAATCAGCCGTTCCGCGCCCTGCCACGCCGCCAACTCGGAGCCTTCGACGTCGAGCACTAAGGCATCAATCGGCGAATCAACCAGGTCGTCTAAACGCACCATCGGAATCGACCCGTCACCGTTGATGCGCCATAACCCAGCCTTCTCTTTCGGTCGAGTGAGTCCGACATCCTTCAACTCGTTCCCGAGCGCAAAGGGATAGGCCGTGATACTGGTATGCAGCGCGATGTTCGCCTCGAGGCACTGAAAGTTCATGGGCTCAGGCTCGAACGTGTAGACATGCGCGAAGTAGGTCGAGAGCGCGATCGGCCACAATCCGGCACACCCGCCCGCTTGCACGACGCCCCGATGCCCCGGTGCGAGTTCGGCAATGCGATGCGCGGCCAAGTGCGCCACGCGCAATTTCTCGTACGGCAGAGTGAAATCGGGCGGAAAGGTCATCCACGCGCATTCGTCCACGGCGAGACGTCGAGTTCCGCCGCGATGTGCTGCTCAATGCCCATGTCGTACCCGTACCGCAAGGGACACGTCGGCGTCGGATACTGCTCTTCGTCGCGAATCATCTCCGGCGTCAACATGTTGGCTTCCGGCGTAAAGAGCCGTATTTCGACGCCGCTCTTCAGTGCGAGACGGAGCCAATAGAGAAACGTCCCATGATGTTTGAACCAGTTCTTGGCCTTCTCGCTCGTCCGATCCGCCGCATACGGTTGGCCCATGCCGTAGAGAATCCAGCAATCAAACCCTTCATCGAGGGCCATTGCGCCCATGTAATCGAGTTGACAGCCGAAGTGTCCGAGTCCGTACTTCTCCGTCATCCGCTCAATCGGGTACGCCTGACTTCCGATGATGTTCGGGTAGCGTTCGGTCATGTAGATCGGCCGCTCGCTCCCTTGTTTGTGATACCAATGCAAGACGTCTGGCCGCATCGCCCGAATGCCGGGATAAAACGCCTGCGGTTCAACGTTATGCACATCAAACCAGCGCGACCAGTCGTATATGTTCCATTCCCACGCACGAGCGCTGGTGGATTGCAACCAGAGTTCGGCGTTGCCTGCGTGCCAGCGGGGGGATTCCACCGTGAACCGGTATCCCCCCATGATGACGGCCTTCAGATAGCCACTCCCGCGAAAACGGCGGCTGGAGTGTCAGAGTCTCCAGCCGCCTCACCGTATTAGCCAGTCGTCTCGTTGCTCATGCCGATGCAGGCGCGATCGATCTGGAGAATGACGGAATCACCACCGCCAGCCGCCGCGTTGCGCGCATACATCCCGAGAATCTGGTCACCCTTGACCGCGGCATCATCGACCGATCCCGACACACCGCCCGCGAAGAGCGGGACGTTGGACGCGATCGCCGACCGAGCAATGCCGAGATCCTGTCCGATGTAGGTGTACCAGCCGTAGGAGGTCGTCGCATTGATCGCCGCCGAGGCGATCGCGATGCTCCCCTTGAGACCCGTCGCGATGAGGGCCGTCGTGAAGACACCCTGCCCGAAGACCACCACTGAGTTGGCGACAGTCGATCCGACGCCTTGCAGATAGATGAAGTACATCGGGACAGCGCTCGTCACGCCCTGTCCGTTCTGGACTGCAAAGCGTCGCACGCATCCCAGATCATTTTTCTGCGTGGTGTGGACTTCCCCCGGCAGACCAGCCGCGGGCGAGGAGTCGGTGCAATAGTAAGTCGCTGCCATTGTCTGACTCCCTTCCTACGTGAAGAGCACGCCGCCGCGCGAACGATTGCGCGTGGCGAGCTGGAGGACCGAGTAAATCTTCATGTTGACCATCGCTGCGTTCGCAAACTCCACCGGCTGACGGCGCTTCCGCCATGCCGTATTCGCGACAAACAGCGCGGTGTCGTTCGTGTTCCACATCCACGCCGAGTCCTGCGCGGAGGTGATGACCGACGAGAAGATGTAGGACGCGTTGATCAGTTTCACGTTGCCGAAGCCCGAGGTCGCCGACTTCGGATCCGTGAACCGCTGTTGCGGAGTCAGTGCGGCGAGGAAATTGCCGTACTGCGTCGAGTTCGCCACGACCACGTTCGGCTGCATTCCCGAACTGCCCTTCGCGCACGAGAAGTACAGTGTGTTGTAGTCGGCCAAGAGCGTGGCGCCCGTGTCGGTGTTCCAGTCCTTGAACTGGTTTTTCCACCATGTCTCGGTACCTGCCACGATGCCCTGCACCGTGCCGGTGCCGTCTTCCGAGAACAGATCGACGAATGTTGCAAAGCCGTCCGTGCCACCCGTGGTCGCGAACATCCCCGACTCGATCATGTAGTCGTGCGTGGTGATCGCGTTGTTCGCCAGCGTGTCCAAGAGGTCAATCTTGGCGTCGCCGTTGTTCAACGCTTCATCGGTGAATGTCCAGTTCGTGGGCACAACCAGCGTCGCCCAGCTCGGACCCGTCGCGGTCAGGATGTCCGTCTTGCTCGTGCCGGTGGCTGTGGCATCAGTCAGCAGGAAATCCCCTGCGGAGTTCTGCCGGTAGTCCAGCGGCATCTGGAGGGTTGCGCCCGGAGTGACGCGCTTCACGCCGCCGATGGTTTCGAGGAAGTTCAGACACGAGGTATCGGACCACTGGTCCGAGGCCTTGTTCTTTTCTTTGACGACCGCGTCGTAGGTGGACGCGACCAGTTGTGTAAACGGTACAGACATGGAGCCTGCTCCTTCAGAAAAAGGTTTGGTTTGTCTCTGAGATCACGGCTCAGAAGCCGAAACGAAACCCTGCTCTGACGGTGCAGGCCCGAAAGTGAGAGGTGCGGCTTTTACGAAGCCGCAAACGTGGTATTGCTGGAGCCTACTACTCTAGTTACCCTATAGACTACTCAAAGTCAAGCGTTTTCACGCTCCAGCCGCGCCACGGTGCGTGCGACGACGTCTCGCGTATTCACCGGCCCATTTTTCAGCGCGGGGGCATCTGTGGACGTTCTCGGTGTCGCTGACGACTTCGGCGCCTGATTGAGTTCCTGTAACAGCCGCTCCCGTTTCTTGGCGTCGTCTTCCGTCAGCCGAGGAAGGGCCACGCGCATATAGGCGCCTTCGAGTGACAGCGTCGGCCGACGCCCGGCTTTGGTCGCTTCGTCGGTATCTTTCTTCAGTTCATCGAGCACCGCCTGCTGAAACGGCGTCATGGTTCCATCGGCTTTGAGTTCACCGAACATCGGCCACTTCTGAGCCTCCGAAATCTGGCGGCCGTACTCCTGCGTAAACTCCTGTTCGATCCGCGCCTGTTCCGCCCTCGCGTGGGCTTCCTCTTCCCGCTGCTGGAAGGGCTTCAGCTTTTCTTCGACCTGCTTCAGGAGTTGGCCTCTGAGCCACGCTTCGCGCTTCTTCTGGCCTTCGAGCGAATACGTCCGCATTCCGTTGCCGAGATCGAGGTCGGGCTGTGGCTCTTCCTCTTGCTGCGGTTCTGCCGCTCGCTGTGCCTGCTGTTGGATGTAACGCGCGTACCGTTGGTCAATCCCAGACAGTTCGCGTAGAAACGCCTCTGGATCGCCAGATACGATTGACCGCAACTGCTGAATCTGCTGCTTGAGCGTCTTGGCTTCCGTCTCGACCTCAGACGACCACGCGTTGCGCTGCTCCTCCGCATAGCTGTCGAGCATTTTCTCGACGGTTGTAAAGGGCATAAACGACAGATCCGCGTTGCTCCCGGGCCGCTTGCCGTGTTTGTGTCCCTTTCCGATCAACCACTTCGCCGCGGCGGACAGTTCCGGCTCTTTCGGGGGCGCCACTTCCGGCGTCGTGCGCGTGTCCAGATAACCCGGAGCCTCTGATGTGCTTTCCGTCTTCTCGCTGTCAGCGACAACGGAGGCGACAATGTCGCGCGAGGTCTGCGGGGCTGGGGCTTCAGCTACTGGTGCGGATTCTGCGGCTAAGGGTGTAGCTCCGTCACTCATTTCGATACCTTTCCGACTTCAATAAACTGTCCCGCCGTGCCGACGATTACCTCGTCATCGAATCCATGCAATTTCACAAGCTCACGCAAGATCGGCCGAACATTCACATTGCTATGCCCAATGTGAATCAGCAACGCGTACAGCTCTTCGACTCTTCTCTTGTCATACTCGGTCATACGGCGGCTCTCCTGCCGTGTCGGGCATCTTCATCCATCCAGTCCATCCAGATGGGACGTTTCCGCTCATCAGGGCTACTGCTCAAACTGAGGATTCCACTCGAAATCGCAAATTGGGCTAATGCAATCGGCCAGTGGTCAAACTTGTGATCCGCCATCTTCCGAGGATTCTTCTCATCCCACCGCATCTTGGGGAGATACTTCGCCAGCATCGGACACCCGGGCTCGTAAATCTGGAGCTTGGGTACCCCGGGCTCAACCTCTTCCCCTAACAGCGCATGAATCGCGTCCGCATAGAGAATACGGTCGTTGATCGAGGCCTCACACGGGACACCATTCATTTCCATCGTATCCATCACCGTCACCACATCGGCCCCGGTCTTCATGTTGATCGTTGGGTCTACATAGGTCATGGCTACCGAGGTGTCGCCGACGAGTTCTTTCGTCGTCTGACAGATGAGGGCCGCGAGGTCTTTCGCGATGGTCTTGAAGTACGTTTCTTCGTGGAACGCGATGATGCGTTTGCCGATGACCGCGAACCAGACGCACACGGCAGGGTCCGGAAAGAATCCCATGTCAAATGAGCGGTACAAAACAAGCCAGGGCACTCGGAGCAATGGGAGGCCATCGACGGTGGGCAATTCTTGTATGTAATGATAGGGCTTGCCGTCTTTCGTCGGCTTGACATCAAATAACGTCCTCGCGTCCATCCGGACGCCGTCAATCCAGGCCGCCCGAAACGCTGGAGGAATCTGCCCCAGCGACTTCAAGTACTCCTCCGGGTCGATCGACGGATTATCCTTCAGGAAAATCGGGATATGCGCCCAGTCCTTCGGGTCATACCGCGGATTGTCCAGCACCGAAATGTCCTGGTCGAGAAAGTGCTTGTCGTGCTCCTCGATCGATTCTCCGGTCGGATTCCCGCTCAAGACCGTCAATGCGTAGTACGGCTGCTTCCCGTCCTCCGTCTTCGGGACCCGCAACGATCCCATCGTCAGCGCGACGTTGTCCCAGCCAATCTGCGGACTCTCGTCCACAAACAAAATCGCCAACTCTGACCCGACGATCTTCTCGACGTCCCCGAAGTCTTCGCACTGGCGATAGAACCCCAACGACCCGTTCGGATATCGACACAGCGGATGCGGACTCTGGACGTAGTCCCCGCCCAGCATGACCATCTCCGAGTGCAGATAAATCAAGTGGTTCAGATGCAGGTCGGGCATGTTCCGACGAACCACCCCATATCTCAGCCCAGGCAGCGCCATCGCCAAGGCATGTAACAACCCCTTGCGAATCGTGACCGACTTCCCACCGCCTCGATTCCCCCTCAAAAAGAACTTGCTCGGCCCCTCCCCCGTCATCACCCGCCGACTCAACCGCTCCAACAACTCCCGCTGCATCCCGGGATGCGGATCAAAGAAGACCTTCTCGCCAATCGTGATCGCGTAGGGACTCGGCATTACGGTCTATCCTGCGATGGGCTTGGGTCATTTTCATTAAGGATTTTTAGCTTTCGCGGCGCGAGCACTTTGCGCCTGATGCGCCGCATCCGCTCTCGCTGATATCGCCGCCGATGCGCCTCAGCTTCAGGCGTTGCAGCCATGGCCTGCGAATAGACCACCCCACCGCTCGCATGCTTTTGCCGCCATCTCTCGCAATACTCGGCCAATTCCTGCATGTTTGCACGCGACTCGTAGATGCCTAGCCGTGTGTTGCAACTTCGGCAGAGCCTATCTCTACAGAATCCAGTCGCGTAGCAATGGTCCTGCACTAACGGCAATGTTCGCTTGCAGATAGCGCACTTGCCCGTAGGTATACGCCACTTAGACATGAGTTTCTAACTACACCCTCGCATCCACGCCGGGCGGCCTAAAAACAAATTTCTGGCCCTGGCAATCGATTCGAGCATAACAGTTGGTTGCTGTAACTC
>Ga0207663_10000381_pt1 | contig 19383 bp, 18 predicted proteins | sample LARL53metaG_FD_184346 | JGI IMG/M metagenome (GOLD analysis project Ga0207663, IMG submission 184346) | Corn, switchgrass and miscanthus rhizosphere microbial communities from Kellogg Biological Station, Michigan, USA - LAR L5-3 metaG... | ecosystem: Host-associated > Plants > Roots >...
GGCACACACCTACCGTGGCGTCTTCGGCTCCCACGTCGCCAACGTGCTGCGGCGGTTGCGCCGACTGGCCCGCGCCTACGGCTCCGAGCCCCGCTTCCTGCTCGCCTCGGCGACGATCGCCAACCCCGTGGGGCTCGCCGAGGAGCTGGTCGGCACACCGTTTGAGCTGATCGACGACGACGGGGCGCCGCGCAGCGGGCGCGAGATCGCGATGTGGAACCCGCCGCTGATCGACAAGGCGACGGGAACCCGGCGCTCGCCGCTCGGCGAGGCGGCCGACCTGCTCGCCGAGCTCGTCTCCCACGGCGTGCGCACGATCTGCTTCCTCAAGAGCCGTCGCGGCATCGAGCTGATCCAGCGCTTCGCCCAGGAATCGCTGCAGGCGCGCGGCAAGCCCGAGCTGGCGGAGCGGATCGCGCCGTACCGCGGCGGCTACACGCCCCAGCAACGGCGCGAGATCGAGGCCCGCCTGGCGGCCGGCGAGCTGCTCGCCGTGGTCGCCACCGACGCGCTCGAGCTGGGGATCGACATCGGCGAGCTCGACGCGGCGATCTGCGTCACCTTCCCCGGCACGGTCGCCAGCCTGCGTCAGATGTGGGGTCGGGCGGGACGCCGGCGCCGTGGCCTCGCCGTCTACGTGGCGGGTGGCGACGCGCTCGACCAGTTCTTCTGCCGCCATCCCGACGAGTTCATCGGGCGGCCGGTCGAGGCGGCGATCCTCGACCACGAGAGCGAGCAGATCGCCTCGCGCCACATGGTCGCCGCCGCCTACGAGCTGCCGCTGAGCGAGGGGGACGCTGAGGTCTTCGGCGCGGGCTGGCGTGAGCGCGCCGAGCGGCTGGTCGCCGCGGACGAGCTGCGCCAGGCCGCCGGCCGGGTGCTGCCGCGCCGTAGCGAGTTCGTCGCCTCGAAGATTCCGCTGCGCTCCGCCTCCGTCGACTCGGTGGCAGTGATCGAGCGCGACTCGGGCGAGATGCTGGGCCTGGTCGAGGCTGAGCGCGCCTTCACCACAATCCACCCCGGCGCGATCTACCTGCACCTTGGACGCTCCTACGAGGTCGAGCAGCTCGACGTGCGGGGACGGCGGGCGGTCGTCTCCCGCTTCGATGGCGACTGGTACACGCGGCCGAAGAAGGAGACCGAGATCTACATCGAGCGGGTGCGAGAGCAGCGCACGACCGCCGGTGTAGAGCTGCGCTTCGGCGAAGTCTCGGTGACCGAGCAGGTGATCGCCTACCAGCGCGTCTCGATCGCCGAGCAGGAGCCCTTCGACATCGTCTCGCTGGAGCTGCCCGAGCAACACTTCGTCACCCAGGCGCTCTGGTACGTGCTGCCGGAGCGGATCACCGGGCAGCTTCCGCCCGACGCGCTGCTCGGCTCACTGCACGCGACCGAGCACGGCCAGATCGCGGTTCTGCCCCTGATCGCGATGTGCGACCGCTGGGACATCGGTGGCCTCTCCACCAACGTCCACTTCCAGACCGGCCGCTCGACGATCTTCATCTACGACGGCCATCCCGGCGGCGTCGGCATCACCCTGCGCGGCTACGAGCAGTTCGAGCGGTTGCTCGGCGACGCCGAGCGGTTGATCGGCGAGTGCCCGTGCGAGTCGGGTTGTCCGTCCTGCGTGCAGAGTCCCAAGTGCGGCAACCTCAACGAACCGCTGCACAAGCAGGGCGCGCTGGAGCTGATGCGGCTGATGAAAGACTCCGCCGCCGGATGAGCGGGGAGCGGCAGTGAGCGAGCGACGGCAGGTGGCGGTGATCGGACCGTCCCGTTGTGAGGCCGATTCCGAGGCCGCGGTCCTCGCCGAGGAGGTGGGAAGGCGGCTGGCGGAAGCCGGCGTTGCCCTCGTCTGCGGCGGGATGCTGGGGGCGATGGAGGCGGCCTGCCGCGGCGTAAGCGAGGCAGGCGGGACGGCGATCGGGATCGTGCCGGGACACGAGATTGCCGAAGCGAATGCCCACTGCACTTACGTCGTCGCCACCGGTATCGGCCACGCGCGCAACCTCGCCGTCGTCGCGTCCGGCGGCGTCGTGATCGCGATCGGCGGCGAGTGGGGCACGCTCTCGGAGATCGGCTTCGCCCGCGCGATCGGTCGCACCGTTATCGCCCTGCGTAGCTGGACACTTAGCGGCCGTGAGCGGATGGAGGATGCCCCCGGCATCCTCCTCGCCGACTCGGCCCGCGAGGCCGTCGACCTCGCCCTCGAAGCGCTCTGACGCCGCCATCCCAGGACGTGCCGGTGATTTACCCACCGTATAGGTGGTAAATCACCGGCACGTCAGGGCCAGAGCTGGCGCAGGGCGAGGATCGCGAAGGCATGTGACCAGGCGAGGGGTGTGGTCGAGATTGGGATGCCGGTGCGGGCGTCGACGCGCTCGGGAAGGAGGCCGGCCGGGGTCGCGTCGCGGCGCAGCTCGCCCATCAGGCGCAGTGCCGCATGCCGCTCGCCGAGAGCGGCCAGGCTCCACGCAGTCCAGGCGGTGGGTGCGGTCCAGGGATCGTCTCCGCCATCCCAGTCTTCGGACGGAAGAATTCCGAAGCGACCGCTGCGCTCCGCGATGCGCAGCAACGTGCGGCGCGCGGCTGGATCAAGAGCCGGCAGCCTGAACGGCCGTACGGTCCAAGCGGCCGCCGAGTCGACGCCAGACCCCGGGTCATCCGCTTCGCGCATGAGCATCCCACCGGCCTCGAAGTGGGCTCGGATCGCTTGTTCGCTCCGCCGGTGAACCGCAGGACCACCTGCGGGTATGTCCTGCGGTTCACCGGCGGAGGAAGCAACGGCGTTTGCCAAATAGTCCCCACTGTCGCCCTCCTGGTAGTCGGCTCGATCACGCCAAGGCTGCGGTCGCTGCGCGTCCGCGAGTCCGACCGCCCTCGCCGCCCCGGCGACCCACCCCGCCGAGTCCCCCTGCGGACCGCGACCGTCGACCGGCTCTCCATTCGGCTGAAAGCGCGCTGCGGCGTCGAGATCCAGTCCCTGCAGGAACCGCACGATCCGCCGCGCCTCGGCCTGGTAGCCAGCCGAGGCAAACGCCATCGCGACGGCGCTCGCATCGCGCGGCCAGACGTAAGCCCACCCGCGTCGGGCGCCGGCGATGACTGCGCCCGTGCGGCGATCGATCAGCCCTCGTAGCACCAGCAGCGAGCGCCGGTACAGCCGTCGAGCCCACGCCGGTGCCCCCGGGCCGAGCGGCTTCGCGGCGCCGGCGGGCCGACTGTCGGAAGCCACCGCGAGCGGCCTGCCAAGGGAGCTGTCGACGACCGCCCGGCGGTCGCCGTAGCGGACGACCGTGCGCAGGACGTTCGCTCGCGGCAGGTAGCTGTGGCGCAGCGAGTCCGACCTCATCCCGCCCGAAACGACGATGCAGGCGACCGCCGCCAGCACCGCTGGGCCGGCGAGTATTCGAATCGCTGCCACCCCCGCATCGAATCAGCCCCGTCGCCCGCCGGCCGCTAGCCTTCCCCCAGGCGCCCACACCGGTGCCGGCTACCAGGCGAGGTAGCTCAGTTGGTAGAGCACACGACTGAAAATCGTGGTGTCGCCGGTTCGATTCCGGCCCTCGCCATTTGACGCGCCTACGATCCGTCGCCAACGCGAGCGCGCGCGTTGGTTTCGTCCGGCGGGGTGCGTTCTGGTAATGGATCCTGAGTCTCCTCCCGCATCGCCAGCTCGGCGGCTTCCAGCTCGTCGCGACTCGGGAGCAGGTGCCCGATCGCTAGCGCCACGGCGCCCGGCAGGCTTGCGACTACCAGTGCCGCCACTCCAACGAGGGAGAGGAGGGTCGCTTCGGTCGCGCTGTAGCCCGCTGTCCCGAGAAGAAGGACCATCCCTCCCTCGCGGACGCCGAAGCCGGCGATCGAGATCGGGACGAGGGTGACGACAAGGACGAGAGGCAGAACGACCGCGAGCAGAGAGAAGGCGATGTGGATGTCGATCGCCCTGGCAACCATCCACATCGCGAGAACCGTGAGCAATTGGAAGGCAATGCCGAGGACGGTCGCCACAGCCAGCGTCGCGGGTTTGTCGCCATAGAGCCGTAGCGTCGCGCGGATCTCCCGGGCCCATCCGAGAATCCGCTCGGGCAGCCTCTTCGCCAATCTGCGTCCTCCGCGGAGCGCGAAGGCGACCGCCAGCGCCGAGGTGGCGAGGCCGGCAATGGTTACGCCAAGAAGCCCGCCCACAAGGGCGCCCGGTACGGCCGCTGGGTTTGTCGCCAGCGCCAGCCACGCGACCGCCGCCAGGCACCAGAACGCTATGACGCGATCCACGGCCACTGATAGCAGCGCCCGCACGAGCGGCGGTCCCGGTCGGGCGATCAACCAGGCCCGTGCGAAATCTCCCCCGAATGCGGTCGGCAGGAAGTTGTTGGCGAACACGCCGATCAGGTAAGCCCGGATGACCATCAGCTGTGGCCGATCGAGGCCGGCGCCGCTCAGCAGTACACGCCAACGCACGGCGGCGATTACCTGCGCGGCGAAGAGGGTTCCCACCGCTGCCGCGAACCAGGCCCAGGACCCTTCGGCGATGCGATCCGCCGCCGTAGCCCAATCGACCTTCCAGGCCACCAGGCCGAGAAGAACGGCGGTAACCAGGAGGCGGATCCAAACGGAGGCGGCGGCGCGGCGCAGGCGATCGCTCCACAGATGCAATCGCTCGCGCGAGGGCTCCCTCATGCTCGGAACTTAAGGCAAGGCCGTCGGCTCCGCAGTACAGTGCTCGCGTCAATGAGGAGCAGGCAAGCCCGGTTGCAAGCCCGAGACAAAGCCAAGCGCGCTCCCGCGGCAACCAACTTCTCCCGGCGCCCGGCGAGGCAGGGAGTGCGACAGCTCTTCACTGCCGCCGCCTTGCGCACCCTGGTCCGCGACCCGGCGGTTTTTTGGGCGAACGTCCGTCAGGGGCCTGAGTTCCTCCGCGATAAAAGACGCCAATGTGACCTCAGCGAGCTCGACGAGTACATCGAGCCGGAGCCGCAGGCAGTCAGGGCAGTCACGGGGGTCGACAAAGCTCGATACCGGGCGGCATCGGGCGAAATATGGCTGCCGCCAGCCGATCCCGACGATCCGCTGAGCGTCTGGAACGCGCGTGAGGAGCTGCTCCGCATCGTCGGGACGATCGTCAAACTGAACCGTCCGGCGGTGATGGTCGAGACCGGGGTGGCTCTTGGCTTCACCACCGCGACGGTGCTTCGCGCGATGGAGGACGCCGGCCGAGGCCACCTCTACTCGGTTGATCTACCGGCACTCCAATACAACCACGCCGATCCTGTGGGGCGAGCCGTGCCCGCGTCACTGACAGGCCGCAGGACACTCGAGCTCGGGGACTCGAGGAAGAAGCTCGAGCCTCTTTGCGCCCGGGTTGCTCCGGTCGACATCTTCCTCCACGATGCGCTCCACACCTATTCGTCACAGTTACGCGAATATCGTACGGTTTGGCCCTTCATCAGGCCGGGCGGCCTGCTGATCTCCGACGACGTCAACAATCCGGCCTTCGTCGAGTTCGCGCGTGAAGTAGGCACGCTTCCACACCTGGTTGTTGGGTCCAGCCGCGGCGATGCCGTCGGCCTACTCCGCAAGCCCTGATAATGCGGATCCTGCTGATCTCGGCATATGGCCTCCCTCACATCGGAGGTATCGAGGTCATCATCGACGAGCTCGCATCCCGGTTCGCGGCACGTGGAAACGAAGTCACCCATCTGACATCCGCCGCGGGGTTCAAGCCGGGCACTCCGGAGCAGCGCTATCGCACGCGTCGTGTGGGAGCGATCAATCTCCTCGAGGACAGGCTGGGCGTCCCATATCCGATTTTCGGGCCCAGCCTCGTTCACGCCTTGCGTGAAGAGGTTGCCGCTGCTGACGTAGTGCACGCACACGGGTTTACCTACGCCACCAGCGTCGCGGCCTTCGTTCTGGGCCAACGCGCCGAGCCAAGGCCTCCTCTGGCCCTCACCGAGCATGTCGGTCACGTTCCCTATCAGTCCAGGTTGTTGAACCTGGCTCAGCGACTGGCAGCCCGCACCCTCGGAATGACCGTCCTGCGGCGAGCCGATGCCCTTGTGACCTACAACGACCGGGTTCGTGACCAGATCATGGCAATGCGGCCCGGCATTTCCAGCGCGACGATCCTCAACGGGGTTGACCACCGAACATTTCACCCGCCCAGCGATGAAGAACGCGCGCGCATTCGCGCCGACCTGAACTGGGACGATCGGCCTCGGGTGTTGTTCGTCGGCCGGCCCGTTGCAAAGAAGGGCTTTCGCGTCGCGGTCTCCGCCATAGACGCCGCCCGCGTGCCCGTCTCACTGGCGGTTGCCGGTGCGGAGCACCTGCCCTCCGACACCCCCCCGAGCATCGAATCGCTGGGCCGGCTCTCCCACCAATGCCTCGCCGAGGTCTACCGGGCCTGCGACGTGCTGTTGCTGCCTTCCTGGGGGGAGGGATTTCCGCTCGTCGCGCAAGAGGCCCTGGCCAGCGGGCTGCCGGTCATCCTCGCCGAGGATCCCGGGTACGCGCCGAACCTGGTTGGGGCTGGCGAGGGGGTTCGCGTCGCCAGCGGACCACGGGAGTTCGAGGCGGCGCTCAACGAGGTTCTCGCCGATCCAGCTGCCAGGCAACGAGCCCGGACGGCGGCAGCCGCACATGCAGAATCGGCCTTCTCCTGGGAGCGGGCAGCGGACGAGCACGAATCCCTGTATCGCAAGCTGCTTCCTTAGTTGTACGCCTCGACCCAGTCCCAGCGCCTGCCGCAGAGCTGCCGGTAGTTCGCCGGCGGCACCGTGACGGTGCCGAGGTCTCCGCTCTTTGGTGTGTCGAGCTCGAGCGGGCCGATTTCGTAGGGGTGCAGTGCACTGCCAGGGTTGAGATCGGCGCCGCGGTAGTCCATTTCGAGGCGGTGTTTCCCCGCTGCCAGCTTCACCCGTCCAAGCGGTTCCATCGCGCCCGTGTTCTCGATCGTCATCTGCTCGGTCGCCACCCTTTCGCCGTCCAGGGTCAGGTCGAGCCCGCCAAACACCACGCCGCCAAGCCAAAGCTCGTATTCGCCTCCAGGAACTTCGATTTCCTGGCTCAGATGCCCGGATCCGCTTGGCGCAACGGTGTAGGTCGAGGGGGCTTCCCAGCCGGCTGGCTTGGATGCTGTCGATAGCCCGATTGCGACCGGGGCCCCAACGCGAGCCGCGATCAGCTTGCCCTGCGGCCCGACCTCCTGGGCAAGCCGGCGCACGTCGGCGCAGCTGGGGACGTCCCCGGCGTCCAGGGAGGTGCCAAGCGGGAGGTGCTCGACCAGCGTCCCGGGGGGTTGCTCGCGTTGCCACACGTCATAGCGGGGGCTCTGGTAGGCGAGGGTGAAATTCGCCGGCGGGCGGCTCGCTGCCGGCGACCGGCGGACGATCAACAGGTTGTACGAGTCAAGCTCGCCGGTCTGGATTTCGTCGAGGTCAACCCACTGTCCCTTTTCCGGTTCCCTCCCATCGGTGAGGAGGACCGGATTGGTGCGGCGGTCGCTGGCGCCCTGGGCGTCTAGCTTCCGCAGGAAGTGGCGAGGCCCGTAGATCGACCCCTCGGTACTGAGGGCGGGGCCCTGCCCGGCGAAGCTCTCGCCGATTTCTTCCAGTTCCACCTGGGGGGCGCGAGGGGCGAGCCAGGCGCCCTGGTACGCGAGGAAGGCGGACCAGAGCACGGTCGCTGCGACCAGGGAGCTGAGGGCGACGGCCTCGAAGCGAAAGCCGCTCCGCTGTCCGAGTATGACGAGGCCGAGCAACGCCGCGGAGAGAACCAGCGGCGAGAGCATCGCCATCGCCTTGGCATCGACCCACGGTGAGCCAACCAAGATCATCGCGGCGGCACCGACCGCGCCGCCGATCACGCAGGCGGCGATCGGCACACCCTCGCGCTCCCGCGATCGCAGGCAGAAGATGACTGTTACCGCGGCGATGGCCAGGCACAGCCCTGAGAGCACCAACACAGCCGGCTTCAGGTGCGGATCTGTCCGGAAGTCGATGGACGGCCAGATCCCAGCCACCTGCGCGATGCCCAGGGGTCGAATGAGGTTGCCGAGTTCGGTCGATTCGGTAAGTGAGCCGTTGATCAGCGGGTCGAAGAGACCAGAGGGTGTGAAGATGACCGGCAGGGAAAGGAACAGCGAGAAGGCCGCGGTGCGCCAGGCAAGCCGCAGCAGCGCCCGTCCGCCGCGCTCGCCCCAGAGCACGATCGCCGCGGGGACCAGGGCGGGTACCACCCAGACCGCCCCGCCCGGGCCGAGGACGACGATCGCGGCGGTGACCGCGAAGCCCAAAGGCACCCAGGCGAAGCGCGGCCAGCCGTCGCGGGCGGCAGATCCCGCCAGCAGAGGCGCGAGCGGAAGCAGCGCCACCATCACGAGCTCCTTGACGCCCCCCCAGAGGTAGTAGCCGAGCAGGAGCGAGGAGAGCGATCCGAGCACCGCGATCGCAGCCGCGATGCCGACCCCGCGCACGAGTCGCCTCACCATCTCGAACAGGCCGAGCGCCAGCGCCGCCCCCGCGAAGGCCATCGACGGCTGCATCGTGAAGGCAACGTCCTGCCCGGAGATCTTCGCCATCAGGGCGGCCGGTACGAACCCCCCGATCGGGTAGCTGCCGCCCAGGTAGTCGACGATCACCTGCTCGTGCGTGGAGGGAGGCAGATTGCCCACGGCCCTGCCGTGTTCGAACACGTGGTCGGCCAGGGCCATCCACGTCGCCGTGTCGTCGAGCTTGATGAAGCCCCCCCAGCTCGCCTCGCCGATGACGAGGAACGGCGAGGCGAAGAGCAGGAAGACGCCCCCGCCCACCGCGATCTCGGTCCAGCTCGGCCTGCGCTGGGGCATCCGGCTGCGCGTCAAAAGTCCGGCGATGGCGAGTGCCAGGATCAGCGGCAGCGTCAGCTTCGCCGTTGCCGAGCTCGCCGTGCCGAACTGGGCGAGGACGACCGCGGCAGCCATTCCAAGCAGCGGACGCACCGGCCACGGGAGGGCGATCGCGGTCAGGCGCTCGATCAGGAGCGACAGCCCAACCGTTGTCAACAGCAGGCCGGCGGGCGCGACCAGCCAGCAGAAGAACAGGTCCATGGGCGGCAATTCTTAGCGATGCAGGCGGAGCTCGCCCGAGTCGGTCTCGGGTACGCTAGTCCCAGGGAGACAGGGAGAGGATTTGGGGCCCGTGGATTGGAGGATTCGCTCGCTTGAAGGAAGACGGCCTTTTCGACAGGTTGGGCAGGCTCGACGTCAACACCGTGCGCCTCTGCGCCGTCGTCCTGATCGCCGTCGTGGTCGGGGTGATCCTTGCCGTCAATGCCCTTGACGACGACGAAGCGCAGGGCGATCGCTCCCAGGCCGTCGTGCTATCGGAGCCGGAACTGCTTGCCCGGGCAGGCGGCTTGAGTCACCTCGCCTACTGGGTTGGTCCGCAGCCTGGAGCGAAGCGCTACGAACTCACGTCTAAGCCAGGAGAGCAGATCTACATTCGGTATCTGCCCTCGGCGGCACAGGCCGAGGACCGGCGCCCGCGCTTCCTGATCGTCGGTACGTATGCGGTGCCCGATGCCCGTCGAGCGCTGGAGGACGCCGCCCGCGGACCGAAGGGGTCGGGCAAGCTGTCGAGACAGAATGGCTTCGAGATGATGAGCGCCGCCGATGGCCAGCACGCCTACGTCGTCTTCGCCGACCAACCCGAGCTGCAAATCGAGGTCTTCTCGCCTCGCCCTGGGGAGGCGGAAAGGCTGGCGCTCTCCGGCGCCCTGCAGCCGCTGAGGGAAGGCTGAGGCATGCGATGAGCGCGCCGCAGGCGACAGCCGGGCCCGCCGCCGAACCGCTCGTCTCGGTTGTGATCCCCTGCCTCAACGAGGCGGGCAGCATCGAGTCCTGCGTTCGGACGGCGCTGACCGTGCTCGAGGAGAACGGAATCCGGGGAGAGGTGATCGTCGCGGACAACGACTCCGACGACGGCAGCGGTGAGCTGGCAAGACAGGCGGGCGCGGAGGTGGTCCACGAGCCGAGGCGCGGCTACGGCAGCGCCTACCTGGCCGGCTTCGCGCGCGCGCGTGGGAAGTACATCATCACCGCGGATGCGGACCAGACCTACGACTTCGCCGAGATCCCGCGCTTCGTCGCACAACTGGAAGACGGCGCCGACATGGTGATCGGCAACCGGATGAACAACATCCTTCCAGGGGCGATGCCGTGGTTGCACCGCTACATCGGCAACCCGATCCTCAGCGGCTTTCTCAATCTCCTCTATCGCTCTGGAATCCACGACGCCCACTGTGGAATGCGCGCCTTGAAACGCGACGCTCTGCCCAAGCTGCGCCTTCGCAGCACGGGTATGGAGTTCGCTTCCGAGATGGTGGTCAGGGCCGTCAAGGAGGACCTGTCCGTTACTGAGTTCGACATCGACTACCGGCCTCGCACCGGCGATTCGAAGCTCTCGTCCTTCCGGGACGGCTGGCGCCACCTGAAATTGCTGTTGGTGAACAGCCCGACGGCCCTTTTCATGGTTCCCGGTGTTGGGATGCTGGTCCTGGGCCTGATCGGAGTCGCGTTCTCGATGGCGGGTGTCTCGATCCTGGGGCACGAATGGCAGATTCACGCGACGATCGCCTCAGCGCTACTGACGCTCGTTGGCGCCCAGGTGGTGGGGCTCGCCGTCAGCGCCCGCGCCTTCGCCGTCGACGCGCTGGGCGAGCGGCCGGATCGGCTGCTTGCCTGGGGGAGAAAGCACCTCACCATGGAGCACGGCCTCCTCGCCGGCACGCTGATGTTCATCACCGGGCTGGCGATCGGCGGAGTCATCGTGGGGATATGGATTCACCGAGGCTTCGGCGAGCTGTCCGAGGAGCGGTTGCTCATCGCCGCCGCGGTGTTGATCATCCTCGGCATCCAGACGATCTTCGCCTCCTTCTTCCTCAGCATCATCGGCCTCGCTCGCAGGCCGAGCTCGCCGAACTGGCCCGCCGTGTCATCTCGGGAGCCGGGCGACTGAGCCGGCGGGAGGACCGCTTCCCTTTGGACGCTCAGGGGCTCGTGATCAGCTGATCCGCCGGGGCGTAGTCGTCGGTCAGTGCCTGAGCCCCTGAGGCGAACGATTCGACGGCGGCCGGCTCGAGGGTGGTCGTTTCGGAGTTTTCGGTGCCGGCGGCAGGCGCGACCGGGCGGGTCGATGCCAGCATCACGGCGTTGCCGCCCGCGGGGTGTTCGGAGAGGCCAAGGCTGACCAGCCGAACGTGCGGGAAGACCCCGAGCAGGGTCTTCGCCTCGGCCTTCTGCAGGTCCAGCGGCGGCAGGTCGACGACGTTGAGCGCGTAGAGCCCGCCCGGCTTGAGGACGCGCTTCACTTCTTCGGCCCACTCGGTCGTCGCCAGGTGCCAGGGCACCGTGCGGTTGCCGAAGGCGTCGCCGACGACGACGTCGGCGCTGTGGCTCGGCACGTCGAGCATGTCCACCCGCGCGTCGCCCACTTGAATCTGCAGGTCGGGCCTTTCGCGCAGCCCGAGGTGCTCTTCGTCGAATTCGACCAGTTCCCCGTCGACCTCGAGGACCAGCGCGTGCGAGCCGGGTCGCGTCGCGTCCAGCCAGCGCGGCAGGGTGAAGCCGCCGCCGCCGACGAAGACCACGTTGAGCGGCTGCTTCGCTGGATACGTGCCGTCGATCGCGTGGGCGATCCAGCGCGTGTACCGGTAGCCGAGATAGGTCGGGTCCCGGAGGTCCACGTAGGAATGGTGCTGGTCGTCGAGAACCAGCTCGTAGGCGCCCGGGTTGCCGGGCGCCGGTTCGATGCTGACGCAGTGATACTTGGTCTCGGCTTTGCAGGGCGAGGGAATGCCGCTTGCCCAGCCGCCGAGGAGGACCGCCAGCACGACGATGCCTGCAGCGCCGGCGAGGGAGAAGAAGTCCGAGGAGGCCCCGATGCCCACCCCGACCACGACGAGGACGCCGCCGATCGCCAGGACGGCCGTGCTGACCGGCATCAGCGGCACGAGCACGAAGCCCGTGCCGAACGTGCCGAGCAGCGCGCCGGCGGTCCCCCAGGCCGAGAGCCGGCCGACGACGGTGCCGCTCGCCCGCAGGTCGTGCAGCTGCAGGTGGGCGACGGCGGGCGAGACGGCGCTCAGGGTCGCCGCCGCGGGGACCAGGGTGACGAAGGTGATGCCGAGCGCCGCCAGCTCGCCGCCGCCGCGCGCTCCTGGTCCGAGCCAGTGCACGATCGGGACGATCAAAAGCGCCAGCAGCCCCCCGCCGATCAGCAGGATCACGATCAGCCGCCGCGTGTTCGTCCGGTCGGCGAGCTGCCCGCCGATCGCCGCACCCGCCGCGATACCGGCCAGCGCCGCGCCGATGATCGCCGTCGTCGTCTCCAGCGTCAGGCCGACGTAGGGCGCGAGCAGCCGCACCGCGAGTATCTCCAGCATCAGCACCGTGCCCGCGGCGAGGAAGACGAGCGCCGCGGCGGCGAGCTGCGGTAGCGCGCTAGGCAGGTCGGCGGCTGGCTTCTTGGGCGCGGCCGGACGCGGCCCTGGATGCGTCCCTGCTTTTCTCGGTCTCGTCTTCGTCTGTTTAGACATCGCGCCCGAGAATACAAAGTATTCCTTGATTTATAAATCAGGCTTACCCCTTTGCCGCGCGACAGGCCGGGGACGTGCCGGTGATTGACCGCCACATACGGTGGTTAATCACCGGCACGTCTGTATAGGGTCGGGCGACGATGAGAACTGCCGCGATCACCGGTGCCTCCAGCGGTATCGGCGCCGCGACAGCCCGCGCCCTCGCTCGCGAGGGCTTCCGGGTTGTACTTGGGGCGCGGCGGCTCGACCGGTTGCGGGAGGTCGCCGCGGAGACCGGGGGCGAGGCGATCGAGCTGGACGTCACGGATCCGGCCTCGGTCGAGCGCTTTGCTCGGGCGGTCGAGCGCTGCGACGTGCTCGTCAACAACGCCGGCGGCGCTCTCGGCCTGGAGCCGATCGCCGACGCGGACGAGGAGCGCTGGCGCTGGATGTACGAGGCCAACGTGATGGGGACGATGCGGATGACGCGAGCGCTGCTGCCCCGCCTTATCGAGTCCGGAAACGGGCACGTCCTCGCCGTGACCAGCATCGCCGCGATCGAGCCCTACCGCGGCGGCGCCGGCTACAACGCGGCCAAGCACGCTCAGCGGGCGACCCTGCGGGTCCTCCGCCAGGAGCTGCTCGGCGAGCCCGTGAGGGTGACCGAGATCGTGCCGGGCATGGTCGAGACCGAGTTCTCGCTGGTCCGCTTCGGCGGCGACGCGGAGGCCGCCGAGCGGGTCTACGCCGGGATGAAGCCGCTCTCAGCCGAGGACGTCGCTGAGTGCATCCGCTGGGCGGTGACGCGGCCCCCGCACGTCAACGTCGACGAGATCGTCGTGCGACCGCGCGACCAGGCGACGGCGACCGACGTCCACCGCCGCGAAGGCTAAGCCGGCGGAGGGGCGAGGTAGCCGTCGGGCTCGGCGACGACCGTGTTGACAAGTGTGCCGATCCGCTCGATCTCCACCTCGACCGTGCTGCCGAGCTGAAGCAGGTTCTCGCGTACCGGTTTGCGGCCCAGCCCTACCCCGGCCGGCGTCCCGGTGGCGATCACGTCGCCCGGCTCCAGCGTGAAGGCTTCGGAGAGGTGGGAGAGCTGCTGGAAGCAGTCGAAGACCATCTCGGCGGTGCTGGCGTCCTGGCGTAGCTCGCCGTCGACGCGGCAGCTGATGCGGAGATCCTGCGGGTCGCCGAGCTCGTCGGGCGTGACCAGCCAGGGGCCGAGCGGGCCGTGGGTGTCGAAGGACTTGCCGATCGTCATCGTCTGAGCCCGGCCCTGCCAGTCGCGCACGCTGACGTCATTGGCGCAGGTGTAGCCGGCGATCGCCTCGTGCGCCCGCTCGACCGGCAGGTGGCGGCAGCGCCGCCCGATCACCAGCGCCAGCTCCGCCTCGTAGTCGAGGAAGGTGGAGACGCGCGGCATGTGGATCTCGGCCCCCGGCCCGACCACGCAGGTCACCTGCTTGTTGAAGAAGACCGGCACCTCCGGCGCCTCCATCCCCAGCTCCGCGATGTGGTCGGCGTAGTTGAGCGCGATCGCCAGGTACTTGCGCGGCTGAGCCGGAGCGAGCAGCCGCACCTCGGGGAGCGGCAGGCGCGGGGCGCCGGCCGCGATCTCCTCCAGCCGCGCCTGCCCGGCCTCATCCAGCGCGGTTGCCGGTTCGGCCGGCAGGCCCCCGGCCGAGAGGTCGGCGACCTCGCCGTCGAGGACGGCGCCGAGCGCCGGCCGGCCATCGGCAACCGCGAAGCGACAGAGCTTCATCGCGCCGAACTGTATGGCGCTCCGGGCTCAGTCGCCCGCCAGGATCGTCTCCACCTGCGCCCGCAGCCGCTCCGCCTTCGCCCTCGCCGCCGTGGCGGTCGTCTCCCCGGCAGCCACCGCCGCCCGCAGCGTCTCGTCGGAGCGCTCGAGCCCCTGCGTGAGCTGCGGATGCGGCGTGACGCTGTCCACCTGCTCGCGCAGGCTTTCGCCACCCGGCGAGAGCGCCGTGAGATCGACGAATTCGGGCTCGCTCTCGAACCAGCGCTCCTGCCAGAGGTGGTTAGAGACCGGGTCCAGCCAGCTCAGGTAGCCGCCGCGCAGCACCTCGCGCGGTTTCTTGATCGCGCCGGTGAAGCTGTAGCGAACGCCCTCCGCCGCGACCGGGTCGAAGAAGTGGGGCGTGTAGAAGTCGGAGACGAGGATGTCGTTGACGGTGTAGCCGAACTCCGCGGCCTCGGGCGGATCGCACACCTCGACGACGAAGGAGACCCGCCCCTGGCCGGGCTTTGGCGAGGGCCCCGGCACCGTTCTGCTCGCGGCCGGGTCGACGAGCATCTCGCACATCTCGTGGCTCGCCGTCCGCGACCAGCTGTCCGAGTAAGTGATCAGGGCAAAGGGCTGGTTATGTTCGTCGAGGTGGATGCCGTCGGCGCCTTCGACTTCGATATCGGTCCGCACCATCATCGGCCAGTAGCCGACCGGCACGTCCTCGAGGCTGGGGAACGCGTCGACCGTTGCCGACACTTCCCAGGTCGGCCCGAGGTCGCGCGTCGCCTGGCGCTGTAGCGCGGCCGCAACGCGCGCAACGTCGCCGGGGTCATGGCCGTCGACTTCCGAGATCAGTGCCACGTGCCTGATTTGCATCGTCGATCCTCCTGTTCGGGTGGCGCGGGGTGGGTGTCGATCACCCTAAGGGAATTCTGTGAAGTCAGGAGTTATTAAGGACTGACGACTACTGGTCGTTCAGCTCGTCGATCAGCTCGACGACGCGGCGCTCGATCTCATCGCGCGTCCCGCGGACCTCCGCGAGCGGCCGGCCCTTCGGGTCCTCCAGCTCCCAGTCGAGGTAGCGACGGCCCGGGATGTAGGGGCATTTGTCCCCGCAGCCCATCGTGACCACGATGTCGGCCCACTCGGCGTCGGCGTCGCTCAGCTTGCGGGGGACGCGCCGCGAGAGGTCGATCCCCAGCTCGGACATCGCCTCGACCACCTCGGGGTGGACGCGCTCGCCGGGTTCGGTACCGGCGGAGCGAGCCTCGTGCTCCTCGGCCGCGGCGCGCGCGAACAGCGCCGCGCTTATCTGGGAGCGGCCGGCGTTGTGCAGGCAGACGAAGAGGACGCGCGCCATCAGGACGGATGCTCTCCCCTGACCAGCTGGTAGGCAAGGGCCCCGATCGCGGCGCCGGCGATCGGGGCGACGATGTAGATCCAGAGGTCGTGCAGGTCGCCGGAGACCAGGGCGGGGCCGATCGAGCGCGCCGGGTTCATCGAGGCGCCGGTGATCGGCCCGCCGAAGAGGGCGTCGAGGCCGACCGTGCCGCCGATCGCGATCGCCGCTCCCGCGCCGACCGCCCGCGTATCGGTGGCGACGGCCATGATCACGAACATCAGGAAGGCCGTCAGCACCGCCTCGTAGGCGAGGGCGCTGCCGGCGCCGACGGTTGGTGTGGTGGTGCCGAGGTCTGCCGGCGCGCTGGGCCAGACGGCGAGCAGCAGCGCCGCCGCCGCGACCGCGCCGAGCAGCTGTGCGACCAAGTAGGCGAGCGCCTCGCGCCGTGGGAAGTGCCGGGTGAGGGCGAAGGCGAGCGTCACCGCCGGGTTGAGGTGAGCACCCGAGAGGTGTCCGGTCGCGTAAACCATCGCCATGATCACGAGGCCGAAGGTGAGCGATACGCCGACGGCGCCCAGGGTGCCGCTGTGGACGGTGTCGGTGACGATCGCGCCGCAGCCGGCGAAGACGAGGGCGAAGGCGCCGATCGCCTCGGCGCCGGCGCGGCGGCGCAGGTCGGGTCGGCCGGGCTCCGTCACGGCGAGAAGACCTCGCGAACGGCCTCCAGCGCGCCGGGCACGAGGCTGAAGTAGCTGTAGGTGCCGCGCGCCTCGCGCTCGACCACGCCCGCCTCCACCAGCTGCTTGAGGTGATGGCTGACGGTGCCCTGCGAGAGGCCGAGCAACGGCTGCACCTCGCAGACGCAGACCGGCTCGCCGCTAGCGCGCAGCAGCAGGTTGACGATCCGCAGCCGATGCCTGTCGGCGAGCGCCTTGAGGACGCTCTCGAGCTCGGCGGCGCGGCCCTCTTCGAGCGAGGCCCCGGCGAGGGGCGTGCAGCACTCGATCACCGGCAGCGTCGTCGCGCTCATGCGCCGACCCTATCAATTCATCGATGAACATCAATGAATTGAGTGCTCGGTAGAATCGCCGCCGAGCGATGGGGCTCGCTCCCTCATAAGCGCGGTGCATCCGCTGACGGTCCCTGCAACGTCCACTGACGCCAGATAGGAGACCCGCGAGATGCAAGCCAGCCGCCCCGACCTGCGTCGCCTTGCTGCGATCTATGTAGGCGGAGTGCTCGGCGCGCTCGCCCGCGTCGCTCTCGCGCAGGTGACGCCGCACGGCCTCGGCGGCTGGCCCTGGGGAACGTTCGCCGCGAACATGGCCGGCGCCCTCCTGCTCGGCTACTTCGTCGCGCGCTTGCGCGACCACCCCGAGGACAGCCTCGCCCACCCGTTTCTGACGACCGGCGTCTGCGGCACGCTGACGACCTTCTCGACGCTGCAGCTGGAGCTCTTCGAGATGGTCGACGGCGGCCATCTCGGCCTCGCCGCGACCTACGTCGCCGCGACGCTGGCGGTGGGTTACCTCTGCGTGCGCGCGGGGATCGCGCTCGAGCGCCGGCCGGAGCACGCATGAGCCCCGGCGCCTGGGTCGCGGTCGGGTTGCTCGGAGGGGCCGCCGCCGCGGCCCGCTTCCTGATCGACTCGGCCTTCGCTGCCCGCACCGACCATCCGTTCCCGCTCGGGGTGCTGGCGGTCAACCTCGCCGGCACGCTGGTCCTCGGCCTCCTCGCCGGCGCGGCCCTCGAAGGCCAGGCGCTGATCGTCGTCGCCGGCGGCGGCATCGGCTCCTTCACCACCTTCTCCACCTGGATGCTCGACTCGCACCGGCTCGCCGAGGCCGGCCACGCTCACCTGGTCTGGCTCAACCTCGGCCTCTCTCTGCTCGCCGGCTTCGCCGCGATCGTCGCCGGCCACGCCCTCGGCGCGGCCCTGTAGTAGCCCACCTCTCGCTGACTTCGTCGTTTCCACTGCATATGCCGGGAAAACGACGAAGTCAGCGAATCGTCCGCGGGCGCCTCTACTTTGGGTCCTGCATGGATCAGCCGACCCTCGACACGCTGACCACCGAAGTCGTCTCGTCAAACGGTGGGGCTCCGCCGGCCCGCGCGCCGCTGCGCGAGCTCGAGGACGGGCAGCGCGTACGCGCTGTCTACGCGGTGCGCGAGCGCGAGCTGCGGCGCAAGCGCAACGGTGAACCCTGGCTGCGCCTCAACCTCGGCGACGCCAGCGGGTCCTGCGAGGCCGTCGCCTGGGAGGAGCCGGAGGAGCGCTACGCCGCCGCTGCCCCCGGCACCGCGGTCCTCGTCGAGGGCGTCTATGAGATGAGTGAACGCTGGGGCTGCAAGATCAAGCTGAGCGGCTTGCGCGCCGCGCGCCCCGAGGAGTTCCAGCCTGAGGACCTGACCCCCGAGCCCGAGATCCCCTTCGAGCGCCTGGAGAGCGACCTGCGCGAGCTGCTCGGCACCGTCCAGGATTCCCAGCTCCGCCCCCTGCTCGACCGTTTCTTCGGCGAGGGCTCGGCGATCTGGCAGCGCTTCCGCGAGGCTCCCGCAGCGAAGGTCTACCACCAGGCCTACCGCCACGGCCTGCTCGAGCACACTCTCTCGGTCGCCCAGGCGGTCAGCGCGGCAGCCGCCTTCTTCCCTGGCATCGACCGCGACGTCGCGGTTTGCGGGGCCCTCCTCCACGACATCGGCAAGACCGAGGCCTACAACGACGAACCGCTGGCGATCGACCTCACCGATGCCGGTCGCCTGCAGGGTGAGATCCCGCTCGGCTACTACAAGGTGCGCCGCGAGATCGAGGAGATCCCCGGTTTCGATCCGAGCCTGGCCCAGGCCGTCCTGCACATCATCCTCGCCCACCACGGCTCGCTCGAGCACGGCTCGCCGGTGATCCCCTCCACCCGCGAGGCCGTCCTCGTCCACATGATCGACAACCTCGGCGGTCGCCTCGGCAGTTTCGACCGCCTCGAGCGCGAGCTGCCCGCCGGCGAGTCCTGGTCCGGCTTCGATCGCGCCCTCTCCGGTTCCGCATTTTTCGGTCAACGCGCCGCCTGACCAGCCCAAAATGCGGGAATCCGGGCGCGGTCGTAACGGGCCGGCCAAGGCGCCACGACTATTCTGCGACGCGTGGCGAAGGACACCGAGAAGCTGATCCGCCAGCTCTCGCTGATCTCGTTCCTGATGGCCCAGGGCAGGCCGGTTTCGGCGCTCGAGATCAAGCGCGAGGTGGAGGGCTACAGCGACATGAACGAGGACGCCTTCGCGCGGCGCTTCTACGCCGATCGCGCCGAGCTGGAGAGCTTGGGCATCGCACTCAGCGTCGAGAAACCCGGCGAGGGCTTCTTCGAGGCCGAGCTCTACTCGCTGCCGCCCGAGAACTTTTACCTCGACGCGATCGAGTTCACGGACGGCGAGCTGGCGGCGCTGAGCACGGCACTCTCGCTGCTCACCGACGGCGAGTTCGCCTACGCCGAGCCGTTGCGCCTGGCCCTGCAACAGGTCGCCTGGGGACATCCCAACCCGCTCAAGGAGGGGGAGCGGGCTCCGGTCGAGATGGCGATGACCGCCTCCGCCGGCGGCCGCGAGCTCTCCCAATGGCTCTCCAAGATCGAGACCGCGATCTCGCGCCGCAAGACGATCGAGTTCACCTACTACACGATGGAGCGCGACGAGACCGCGAAGCGCAAGGTCGATCCCTTCCACCTCGTCTTCCGCGGCGGCC
>Ga0207663_10000384_pt1 | contig 19319 bp, 39 predicted proteins | sample LARL53metaG_FD_184346 | JGI IMG/M metagenome (GOLD analysis project Ga0207663, IMG submission 184346) | Corn, switchgrass and miscanthus rhizosphere microbial communities from Kellogg Biological Station, Michigan, USA - LAR L5-3 metaG... | ecosystem: Host-associated > Plants > Roots >...
CTTCCCGCTGCCGCCACAGGTGATGCAGTCGATCACGTCCTGCACGACCACCAGTTCACCCTTCTCGTTGACGTCGTGCCGTGGTGCCTGAATCTTCCCGCCACCGCCGCAGGTCTGACACGGGTACTCGTCGGGCATCAGTCATCCTCCCATGATCCAGGCGAAGCCCGGTTCTCCCGGAGTGAAGCTTCGCTGTCACTCCACGCATTGATCTTGTCCTCGACGTCAACGTCGGGGCCATCCTTGAAGAGCAGCGGTACCTCTTGCTGCTCTCGTTCCTCGATCAGGCAGATGGCGGGGGAAGCGGTCATCTTGAAGAACCTCTTACCCATCGCATCCTGAGGACCAAAACGGTTCTTGACTGTGGCAACGTCCAGTGTGCCAGCGTAAGCGTCACCCCACAGAGTGAGAATGAGTGTAGGCAGTTGGTTCGCCTTGCCCATGATGGCGCTACGGGGAGGCGGACTGCCACCCTTAGCCGACTCGCTAGTATGATGAACAATCGTGATCGCGGTTTCCTGCTCACGTGCCATGTCCTTCAGCTCGGCCATGAGGGCCCAGTAGTTCTGTTCCCCCGCCCCCTCGTAGTCGATGTCCATCATGATGTCGATCACGGTGTGGTGCGGGTACTCACCGTTCAGCTCACGGAAGGCTTCCGCTTCCCGCCACATGTGCTCGAGCGTAGGGCTCGAGCGGAACGACCACCTGATGTGGTCCATGTCCTTGAGTGTCTCGTAGGCCAAGGCCTTCTGACCCATCACCCAGAGCTCGGTCTCCTCGGTCGGCGTTCCTGTCAGCATCGACAGGGTTCGGCTGGCCATGGTGAAGTCATCCGAGTCCGACGAGTGGTACATCGTGGGAACCTCGGCTCCCATCTGTCGCACGATGTTCAGTGCGAGCACGGTCTTCATCGAGCCGGGGGGACCGGCGATCATGCTGAGCGACCCCCGCCGGAAGGTCATCTTGTTCTCATCGAATACGGACCAGGGACTAGGCAGCGGCTCCCCTGCGGAGACGCCGCGCCTGACCTGTCGTGCGAGTGTCTTCACTGGACTCCAAGGTTCTTGAGCAGATCGAACAGGATCTCCGACTCATCCTCAAGGTCGAACCAGTCACGCCCCGCCCGGAGATCCATGAGCATAGAGCTCCACTCGTCCTTCGTGGCACACACTGCGATCGAGTCGGACCCGTCTGCTTCCATGCGGTTGTATGCGTGCATGTGCACCTCCTTGATGCGTGGACCTGAGGGGATTCGAACCCCTGTCCACCCGTGTTCCGCGTGCGGCTTTCACGGATGTCGAAACCATTCCAGGCCCGGGGAGGTGGCCCCGAAGGGCCACCCTTACTCAGCTGTCCGGGAAGATCTTCCGGAGGTAAGCCTCAGCGCCAGCCTGGGCGTCAGCCACGCCCTCAGCGTAAGAGCCCTCGTACTCAGGCTCCTCACTGATGTGGTTATCGATCTCCTTGTAGAGATCGGTGATGATCAGGTCGATCAGCGGCATCAGGACTCCGCCTTCGTGACCTTCATCGAGTGCTCCTTGATGTTGCCGACACGCTTGTCCAGCTTCTTGCCGAACACGTCACCGTTGTCGATGGACCCACCGGCCTCGGTGACGGCACGCTTGAACTCCTCCCGCTCCTGCTTGGAGTTGATCGGGATCCGCTTCAGACCGTCGTTGGTCTCGACGGTGATCATGATCTGGTGCACCGGCTGGAGGCCAGCCTTGGTGGCCTCATCCTTCGCGACACCCTTGGGCTTGCCGTCCACCCAGAACTTCTGGAAGCCGGGCTTGTTGTTCGCCTGGTCCCACTCGAACACCGGGGCGTCCGTCGAGATGTCGGTGATGACACCCTTGACGAACTCGCCCTCCACCTTCAGGTTGGCAACCGGGGGACGCTTCTCGCCGGAACCACCGAACAGATCGTTGAGAGTAGCCATGTTTTCTAGTATCTCCTCGAGTCTCTTGTCTGCTTCTTGTCGATCTTCTGCGGTCATGTCGCTCAACCGCTTGAAGGCCATCTTACCACTCGTCAGAGACGACTACAGTCGTCTCCTTCTGCTCCCAGGGCTTCGGCTTGGGAGCCTCAGCCTCGGTGTCCCAGGGTGCAGGGTTGTCCTCGCGCTCATCGATCTCCGTGACGCCGCCCAAGCCCTCGTTAAGGGCCTTAATGGCATCCTCTGCGCCCTCGTAGAGCTGCTCGGTAGTGGGAGCCTTCGGGGGCGCCACAGGGGCACGCACGGCCTCCTTGAGGCGCTCGATGGTGGCCTCTTCCTCCTTCTGGAAGGCGTGGACGTAGCTGACGTACGCCGCAGCGATCAGCTCGGGAGACGTACCGTCCTCCAGTCCTACCGGCAGCTCGACGTACCCGTACTGCACGACCCGGCTCGGGATACGGAAGATCATCTCAGCCATTCTTGTACGCTCCCAGGTTCTCTTTGTCATCTTCGCAGTCCCAGCAGATCCACTCTTCCTCGACCGGATCGTACTCCATGTCGGCCCCGACGTGCACGTAGCACGACGCCTCAACTTCGGACACTTCGTCGAACCACTGCCTTTCGTTCCAGTACGCGTCATCCTCGCGACTGCCCATCAGGTCCACCCACTCTCGATCTCTTCCTCGAACTTGCGACGCATGATCCCGCCCTCTCGACGGTTCACGAACAGGATCATCGTGACGAACACCGGAGGGTCATCCCAGTCGGCCGAATGGAACCCCACCTGACAGCCGCTGTCCTTGGCCGCCTGGACGGCGGCCCTGATGCTAGCCGCATGGTCGGCCGGTGTCATCATCAATCCTCCAGGCTTACCACGCCCGGAAGGGGCGTGCGCTTCTCGATGCGCGGGTCGTACAGGTCCAGGAAGAAGCCCCGGATGACCACCTGGTAGCCGTCCGCCTGGGCGGCAACCATGGCCTCGTAGATCCTATTGGCGTGCCGTTCGAGCAGGAGCTCACGCTCAGTACGGGTATCCGTCTTCAGCTGACTTGTCATAGTACTCGGTCCTCTTGTTGATTCCACTGTTGACCATGCAGTTCTCGGACTGGAAGCAGAACCGACAGCCGAAGCCAGCGTTGGCTTCGTAGTGCTTGCCGTCGATCCTGTCTACCACGGCTTGGTACTTCTTGCCAACCCCTAGCGCGTCGATCCCTGAGAGGTCTACGTACCTGGTGTTCGCTGAGCCCGGGGCCAGCATGACGTACCTGCCATGGAAGCCAGGGTAGTTCAGCGCCGGATCCTTGTGGGTGTTGCTCATCAGCAGGGCTGCGTACGTGATCAACTGGAAGTTGTCGGGCTTGGTGCTGCCGGTCTTCCAGTCCACGATCACCGGACCCTTGGTCTTGTGCTCACCGATGATGTCGATGAACGCCTTTACCTCCACAGACAGGCCTGGAAGCCTGCCTGAGGCGTTGTACTCGACTTCCCATACATCGATGTCATCGAGCTCCTCAACGGCCTTCTCGTAGCAGTCCACGGCCCTCTTGAGGGCAAGCCCCTCAGTGATAGGCGCATCTTTCGGACCACCAGCAAGCCAGCTTGAAAGATCCGGCTCGATGCGCATCTGCTTAGACACCAGTGGATAGAAGTACTCTTCCATCGGACGGTCAGGCTCGCCCTTAAGGCGAGCCTCTATCTTGTCATGGACAGCAGACCCGATGGGTATGTACCAAGACTGGAGTTCCTCCCCGCCCCGAAGGCGGGAGAGGTACCACTGGCGGGGGCAAGAAGAGTAAGTGCGGTACTGCGAGTAACTGATGTGAGTCAGAGTCATGACTCGATTGTATCAGCCTTCGGGTTCCGGTTCCTCTTGCGGGGAGCTCGAGTCCTCTCCCTCTCTCTCCCCCGCTCTCGTTCGCAGTCTTTGCATCGTCGGGACCTGGCGTCAGCCCTCAAGACCCAGTTGTTGTGTCCCTTGTGGCACTTCTCCTTAGGGGGACGAAGCTTGGATGGATCCTTCACTCCTCCCGCTCCGGTACCTGCGTTAGGAAGCTCAGGCTTAGGGCGTTGACTGTCCGGGAACAGCCCCTCAGGGGGCTGTCCACCACGAGTGGTCCAGTATCTATCCAGTGCATTGGAGTTGTCCTTGCAGGCCTGCCTTACAGGGCAGGCTGCACACACCCTGAGTCCCTTGGAGATCAACAGTTCCTGGTACTCACGAGTAACTTCTTCCGAGTCACTCAGTTCAAACAGGTGAGTCGGCAGTCCATTGCAAGAGGCTTCGTCCCTCCACTGTTCGTACTCGATACGAGCCCCCTTCAGGGGGGCTCGGTAGATGTAAGTAGTACTAGCCACAGTGTCTCCTACCTAGGCGCATGCTTACGCCATGTTCGACCGTCACCGTCGCTGGGGCGCCGTTGAGTCGCTGCGTACCGTTGCGCACTGTACTTATAGAGGCAACGTTTTGATCATGCTGTTTCGTTCCCGAAATTTTCTGAAGTTCTAGTGACCTGCGTCACACCTCCTCCCACAACTCGATCCGGCTGAGGTGGATCATCCAAGGGGTGTCGCCCTTATTCTCGGCGATCATCCCCATCACCCTGCCCTCGTGGGTCACCCATCCGAGGAGCCACGCCTCGTAGTCCTCGGCGTAGGGCCGGTCCTCCTTGAGGATGCGTACTCGTATCACGATGACTCCTCCTGTGCTACGGCCTGCTCCGTCATCCAACGCTTCCGCAGGTACCCGGCATGCAGCTCGATCGTGCGACGTACTACGTAGGACACGTCCCGACCTTCGTAGCACGCTAGTAGTACGTTCAGGTCCTTCGCGAACTGCTCGGTCACCTTCACGGTGACCTGCTTCTTGGTCCGCATGTCCGGATGTGTCATACAGTGATCCTCTCATGGTAGTATGGGGTCATGCCAAAGACGCGCTCGACACTCATCATTCCGGATGTTCAGTATCCGTATCACGACTCGGTAGTACTCGAGAAGGTACTACGTATCGCGGAGCGATACCAGCCCGACCAGATCGTACAGATCGGGGATGGCATCGACTTCCCTCAGGTATCACAGTGGTCCAAGGGTACTGCGGGCGAGTATGCCGACACCCTACAGGAGCACATAGACGGCTACCGGATGAACGTCCTGATCCCTCTTCGGGAAGTTGCCCCTCAGGCGTCCATCGTGTGGCTTGAGGGTAACCATGATCTTCGACTGCGGGAGTTCGTCCGTAAATACGCTGCGCCACTCACCAATCTCCGCGCACTGGAGGTAGAGAGCCTCTTCCTCCTCCAGGATCTTGACGTCCGCTACGAACGTGGCCCTCTCCGTATAGCCACCAATACGCTTGCAGTACACGGCCACGAGAGCGGCGGGTACTGTGCCAGCGCTAGTGCCTGGGATGCCAAGTTCACCAAGCGCTACGGTAGCGATAAGAACTTCGTGTTCGGACATACACATCAGCCTTTCCTGATCACCCGAGCGTTCGGCTACTCGGGACGTGTGTCACCCAGGTTCACGATGAACGTGGGAAGCCTGATGGATCCCGTGGCTGCGACGTACGTGAAGGACGGAGCCGTGTCCTGGGCACAGTCATTCGCATGGCTGGAGGACGACGGGAAGAGGGTGTGGCCCGAGCTGGTTACACTAGTGGACCGACTGGGTTACTTCAAGGGAGAGCGCATCTGATGTTGGACTGGACGAGATTGACGCCCGCAGTCGACCGAGCTGCGAGCATCGCTGCATCCAACTTCCCTGCACACCACGACGTCTCCGACATCAAGCAGGAGATCTGGGTGTGGATCATGGAGAACAAGAACACCGTCACCAGAATCCTCACCGAAGAAGATGGGCCGGACCGACTCGCAGCACACCTGATTAAGGTGGCGCAGGGCGCCTTCAAGAAGGAGGACGCGGCAGTCTACGGCTACAGTGAAGAGGACAGGTTCTTCTACTCGGTCGACCTGATCAAGAGCATCCTGGAAGTGATCTTCTCTTACGAGGACTGGCAGTCGTTCGCGATGAGCCAGGACACTCAGCCGAAGGCTAAGGCGAACCCTGCTCACGGGGGCAACAACCTTGCCTCGTACGCCGACGTCAAGTCGGCGGTAGAGAAGCTCCCAGAAGACCATTACAACCTCATCGTGTGGCGATACAAGTATCAGTACACGTTCGAGCAGATCGCCCTTGAGACCGGGACCTACCGACAGGCAGCACGAGAACGCCACGAGGCTGCCGTGAGGGCCGTTCAGGCCCTACTTGGGGAGCAGCCCCTGACAGACCTTCGCAGGGGCTTCAGCGGGCGTACAGAGGCTTCTGGTAACGCCGCTGCTACAGCTCGCACGGAGCGAGACTACGAGGGGTGATGCAAGTGGGCTGGAGGGGAATCGAACCCCTCGGCGCAGGCCCCGAGAGTTAGCCTGCGTCACCTTCCTTTCAGCCCCATGGGCCCAGCCTTACCGGCTGGGCCTTTCTGCTAGTTGTTCACCTCGCGCTGGAGTCGGCGGATCGCATTCTCACGCAGGATGTTGCCGATCGACAGACAGAGAATGGCCATCCACTGAATCGAGTCGGTGATGCTCATGTTCACTCCTCTCCGGACCACGCACGGAGCGCGTCATCCGCATCGATATCGTCTTCCACCATGTACTCGATAGCATCCTGGAGACGCTTCGCCCGGTCACGCCAGTGCACAGCGGTACCCACCACGCCTGCCAGAAGCAGGCCACTCACGAACGTCAGGGTGTTGGGCTTCACTTGCGAACCACCTTGTACCCCAGCTCATCGATCACCCGGAGGAACTGTCGCGCCTCCCAGTCGGTGTCGATCGAACCGGCGGCATGGCAGAGATCCTGCCAGTCCTCGGCCTCACCCAGAGCCTCAACGAACTCATTGTCGACGTTCACCACTCGCCGCTCCCCTTGATCTCTCGCTTATAGAACTGGACCAGGTTCTTGTTGGAGTCCACGTTCAGGATACCCGACTTCAGGTCCTGCATAAGGACGCACGCGGGGGCGGTGGCGATGATCTCGAACACATGCTCGCGCTGATGCTGAGACACCTGGTCACCGACAGACCAGTCCGGATTGGACCAGGCCTCATCGATCTCAGCGTCGGTCATCTCGAGCATCTTGCCCTTGCCGTCAACCTCAACGCGACGCTTCGGCCGGAACTCCTCACAGTACTCCCACGTCGGCGGAGAGAGAGGTCCCAGCCATCCGTAACTAGAAGTCTCGTGGACGATCCACACCTTCCCCGCCTGATCGTCGAGCCACGCGACTCGACGTACCTTGCCGTCGTACGGGCCCTTGAGCAGCGTGCCTACCCTAAGGGGCGTGGCAGGCTTCCTGACGGCACCGAGGAGCATCTCATGGAACCCGTCGACAATCTCAGTAGCGATCTCCTTGAGAGATCGCCCCTCGTTGCGGTCGGTGTCCAGGAAGCGCATAACCTCATCGATCTGCTGATTACGGCCTGGAAGGGACAATCGCCACCACCTCCTTGGAGATCTTGTAACCGACGACGGCCACCAGGTCGACCTCGTATACCCATGCAGCGAGGTCGGAGCCCTTGACGTACGACTTGGCGTACGACTTGGCGTCACCCTCGGGGTCGGAACCTCCGGCGCACACCTCGATGACGTTCCCGTCTGTGAGGGCGTACCGGGCGCTGGGCGACTTGGACGCTACGTAGACTTTCACTACCTCTCCTTCCGCTTGCTGCGGACTGGCCAGCACAGAGCGAAGAAACCTCATCATCGGCGTCCACTCCTAGAGGCGTGCCTACTTATTTTTCGGCAACTCTGTGCTGACTAGACCGCCCCGCTCATGGCGGGGACGGATGGGTTACTTCTTGACCATCACGGCGCCAGCGCGCCGTGTGGCCTTACGGGTGGACTGATCTACTGCGAACCACCATGCCCGACTGTTCCACACTCCAAGCTGGAGCCGGGCGAACTTGACCGTCTGCTTAGACGTCATAGCAGTCTGCTTCCATCTTGAACGGGTCGGCGTACAGTTCCCGGACGTACAAGTCGTTGCACGTCGGGGAGCAGATCACTTCGGGGCTTTCGAACATCTCGCCCCCACAGATGATGCACTTGGTATCGTCTGCCCAGTTCACCTTACGAAACATGACGTTCCCTTTCTACGGGCACTTGCGTGCCAGCGAGCGGGGGAGGAGTTGCACCTCCCGAAGGGCTTGATTACCCGCCGCCCTGCCTTACCTACCGGTCGAGGTCTTTCAGGGCGCTACGAAGGGCTTCACCCCACGTGTTCCCATCATCCTGGGCGCTCTGCGCCGAATTGAGCGCAGAGAATGTCCACCAGGAACCCTCGACGACCCCCTCGTGCTCCAACTGGTCCAGCAGCTCGTAGGCCGGGACGCCGCCAAAGCGAGCGTCCGCCCTTTCCAGTCGCTCGATGCTCACGCCGAGACCGGCGAGGAACTGACCCACAATGCAGTCAGGCTTGCCCTCGTGAACGTAGACGCACTTGGTGCCCGCAGTGTCCGGACGCTGGGTATAGACGAAGTCCTCACCAGCCGCATCGACAAGGGCCTGAAGGCCCGTGCGAACAGCGTTGTCGGTGACCTGGATCATAGCGATTCCCCTTTGAACAGAAGCGCCCTTACGGCGCTTCCCGTGGGTGTCCTGGACTCGAACCAGAATGTATGCCGTTCACCCTACCGCTGTCCTACCAACTTTCGGTCCAGTCGGCCCGGAAGGGGTTCAGCTCCGGACCGACATCGGAGTAGTTCACGTACATGTACTCTCCGACCATCTCAGAGGTTGTCTCGTACTCCCTTTTGGCATCCTCGATCTTTTCGATCACTCGCAGCCGAGTCCTGCCGGACGACACAAAGTCGTCCACGAAGATCCACCGCTTGCCGAGCTCGCCGAGCAGACGGCCCTTGCCGTGATGGCTGTCGTCGGTCTCCTTGCGGATCAGCACGAACTTCTTGCCCATCGCGAGGGCCAGGGCGGGGATGACAACGCTGCCCGAAAAGCCAGTACCGACCAGCGTGTCAAAATCCACGTCACGGAGTCGGTCTGCGGCGGTCTGGATCACCTCTTCCAGGTTGAAAAGGGCGCTGTCCATGTAGTACGTGTTGAACTGGGCCATCACGACTCTCCTTCAGGAGCGTCCCTGTGACGCTCCCCGCGAGTGCCGGGGACTCGAACCCCGGAGTGTGCCGCTCACCCTTACTTGCTCCAGTCGCACGCCAGCTGGACGAACATCCACCCGAAGATCAGTGCGAGAAAGATGTTCTCACTCACCGTACGCATCCTCACGCTGGCAGTCCTCGAACGGCTCGCACTCGGCCTCTTCGCACTCCCAGCACAGCTCCCAGCCCTCGCCTATAGCGATATTGAAGCAGTCCCGGCATGCGCACGGCCGGTATCCACTCTCCGGGGCCTTGTGCACCACCGACACATCGGTGACACGACCGGCGGGGGTGAGGACCACCGACACGGCCTTGCCGACGACGTGCGAACCGATCCAGTAGGAAATGGACTGGTTCACCGACGTCCGGTTGGACGTGCCATCCTCGAACGTGATCAGCCAGTTCGGATTGCCCAGCATCGAGTTGTTGAGACGCTCGACGCTGGAGACAATGCCGTCCTTGACGATGACTTTGCTCATGTCCACTCCCTTTGTCTTACCACTTGCGTGGCACCCTCACCCTTGCGGGTGAGACGCTCGCAGCCTAAGCCGGTTTAACGTCGCTGCGACGACGGTTAGTTGATGGCGTCATCCGGTTCCCAATCGTACGGCTCACGGCCGTACTTCAAACGGTAGGCCGCGTTCAGCCGGTCCGTCTCTCGCTGAGCACCCTCTTCGCTCAGACACACGGCGACGTACGTGCTGTCGTGCCCGTATGTGATGACCCAGACGTCCATGAGCTCCACTCTCCTACTTCAAGCGAGCCCTTACGGCTCGCTCAGCGCCCTTCCTGGACTCGAACCAGGATGTATGCCATCAGGGCTGCAATGCTATGGAAGCGTGATGCCGCCATCCTTGAAGGGATGCCAGGGCGTCTCGCGCCAGTCCAGAACGTTGTTGCTGCCGTTCTCGGACGGGCTTGTCTTGCGAACGAAGTGCACGGCGTAGTCGTAACGCCACGCCTCCGTGTAGGGCTCGTACGGCTGGCTGGCATAGAACGTGCCCGTGCCGTCACCGTTGTCCTCGTAGCCACCCTCGAGCCACTGGAGGGCGTCTCGGACCTCATCCTCAAGGTCCTCGTCGTTCTCGTCGCAGTCCACCACAGGGCGGACATCGTTGCGGCTTTCGTGAAGCGTGACGGTAGACCACGATCGGTCGATCCAGCCGTGCTCTTCGATCGGGTCTTCCAGACGGATGGTGTCGGTCTCGGGGTCGAAGTCGGAGTCATCCTCCCACTGCTCCCGAACCTCAGCTTCCGTCTGGCCGGTCATCTCGGCGTACTCCTCCACCGTGGCCTCCCACTTAGCGCGGGAACACGTGATGAAAGCGAAGATGTGTGCCATTGTGTCCACTCCCTTGGTGATCACCATACTTGCGCATGGCACCCCGGCCCCGAAGGGCCGGACGCTCTGGGCCTAAGCCGGTTTAAAGTCGCCCAGACGACTAGTACAGCTCGATCGTGTGCAGCAGCTCCCACTTCCAGCCTGTCCACTTCCGGGCTGTCAGTTGGGCGTACCCATAGGCGGGGCTGGCGTCCTTCGTGAACTTGTACAACGTGCCGTTGCGCTTGACGGTGCGCTCGGCGAACTCCAATGTGACCTTGCGGTTCATGTCCGTCCCTCTCTTGCCTGTTCGAGATCATCGAAAGCCTGCTCCCAGGCGTCCATGATCCGCTTGACTTCCCACGGATCCATGCCCAGCCTCTCGGCTGTCAGGATCTCGCTGTCCGTGGGATGCCCTTCTGGCTGGCTGTTCATGTCCACTCCCTTGTTGCCTGACGAGCCATCGTCAGAGGGGTTGCTGCCGCAGCAGTGCATGTAGCTGTTGTAGACCGCGCTGAACCAGTCGTGCTCCTCGTGCGGCTCCTCTTGCCACTCGGTGCCGTAGTAGCACGAGTAGGTGTGCCGGACGCCGCGAGCGTCCGTACACAGGTCTTCACACTTGTCCATCACTCACCCAATCCGGTGCACCGCTTAATGCGGTACTGCTCGTACTGCCCGAAGTAGGCTTCGGCGAAAGCCTCAGCCTCCCAGTGAGTGTCGAAGTCTTCCACGAACGCCTGCTGTCGGAACGGGTGGGACTCCTCCGGATGGAGGGCGTACAGCTCGAACCACACGTCCTGGTCCTGATACTCGTTCACGAGGCCATCGCCACCTGGTAGACCACGTGGTCAGCGGTGTTGGCGTACCCAGCCAGGGACCACACCGTGTAGTCCTCCCTGGATGCCCAGATGCTGCCAGCCTCGTTGAAAGCCCCGTAGGCCTCCCGGTAATCCCGGTTGGCCTGCTGTGCCTCAAGCAGAGCGGCGTACAGTTCGATGTCCATGGTTGTCCTTCCCTTTGTTACTGCGTGCCCCGGAGAGGAGTCGAACCTCTCTACAGCCACTCGGGGCGGCACTGCTATGCGTTCTGATCGTGAGCGTGGATGCGAGCACCTTCCGGGGTGATCCACACGACCACCTGGTCCTTGTGGCTCGGCAGCATCTCGTTGTGCTGAGACATCGCGCTGTAGTACCACTCGGCCTGATAGGGCTGATCGACGATCTCGCCGTCCAGGACGAAACGGCAGGTGTAGGTACCCATATGGCTACTTCCCGCTTCCGTTGAGCTTGCGGATCTCTTCCGTGGTGCGCGGCTCATCGCAGTACCAGCACTCGGAGTGCCAGACGTTGTTGAACCGTTCGCACACCTTGCAGAACCAGCCTCGCATGATCAGACCTCCACGATTCGGACAGTGTCGGGGCGCTCATCGTCCATGATATCCATGGCCGCATCTTGCGCCTCGTACCAGTCGTCGTGAGACGAGACGGTCACCCAGCAATGGGTGAACACCTGCTGAAGTTCGTACATGATCAGACCTCCACGAAGTACGTGGCGAACAGGTCCGCGTCGAACCAGGCAACCGAGTTGTCATCGAAGAGGACGGCCCTAGAGCCGTCCTTACGCTGTCCCACCGTGATGCCAACCAGGTTGGTCACGGTGTTCTTGACGTTGATCATCCCGTCCTTCTTTCTCTGCGGAGCCATGGAGGTACAGGTAGACAGTCTTTCGGTTGTTGCCACTCACCCGAGTACGCAGGTGCGCCCCTACCCAAACCTTAGGTACATGGGCTGACGCTTCCATAGCACTCGGGTGAGCACAGTCCACCCGATCATGTCCACCTGTACAACCACTAGCTCTTACAGGGAATGCCCAGGCGCCCCGAAGGGCGCCTAGACGTTGGACCGTCTGGCGAGCTAGCTCGATGTTCGTGGCACGCATTAAGCCCTGCCCAACGTCCTTGATCCTCGCGTTCGGTGCACACCTTCTCTGTGGAAGCAGCAGGGGAGTACCTAGCGGCGGGGAGGACGTTGGCGGACGGCATGAAAGCCACTAGCGACCGAGTGTCGCTCACCAGACGTCTTACTATTCAGTGCTCCCACCGTCCGGGGCTTGTCCCACAATGCCATCCTCGCCGGTCACGGGTGGGCTGCTTCCGCAGTACTCCACAGATGAGCTTCGAGGCCTGGTGGGGCCGCGTCAGGTGTTCGCACTGTTGAGTTATCAAGGAACGTGGTTCCCAGCACCACCCTGACCCTTGCGGGGTCTTGCGCTCGCTGGCTCTTGCGTGTCCTGCCGTGGTGCTGAGGTCGACCTTGCCCTAGCCTTAGCGGCTTGTCAACCCCTTCGTGAGGGCCCTTACGGTTCCCCTCAGCCCCTTGCGGGGCGATGAGCGCTGCTTACCGGTCACCCTCTCGGGCGACAGTCCGCACTTTGCGTCAGACGCTGTGGGCTTCCAGTCACAGACTGGACGGCGCTTGCCACTCGGGAGCCTTGCTGGCCTCCCTGTCATCCGTGCTGGCCTGACAACGAGAACATTGGCTGTTTGCTCGAATCTCGTCAAGCATCGCAGGTCAGAGCTATTGTGAACACCTGCCGTTTGCTTGTGCTGCACCCCCTGCAAACGCCCGATCCCCCTAAAGAATCATGGAACTTTCTCTTCGTGGCAGGTCAGCGCTACTGCGCTGCCCGTAAGCGGGGGAAGCAGGGCAGAACGGACACATCGGATAGCTGCAAGGGACAACAGTACAAACATTGCTACAGAGCTGGGATAGAACGTCCACTAATGTCCGTTCTTGGTTTGCTGTTCGCTGCAAATCAGGGGGCTCTACGCACACGCGCGTAGCGCGGGCACCTGCGTACACACACCCTCGGCTGGCTCGTTGGTATCGCGCGTCACGCCCGCTCGCACACGGGTACCTGCGTGCACACACGTAAGCCCTTATCGTCACACTGACGCTATCCAGTATCCCTATGCACACTGCTGCATACCCATGCAGTGTGCCCATGTCAGCATGTCAGGACATAGTCCCCCGACACAAACCAGGGCAATCGTGCTCAATCGTGCACAATCAGGCCATCATGGCTGATTATCGTACACATACACACGGTTCGGCCCATGTCACCTCACATCGGCACAGAGTCGGACACAGTGGACACCGCGAACCAGGGCGTAGCACCACACATCCCCCACGGTGGGGCACATCGGACATCGAGGCACATCTGTGTACGCAGCGGGAGGAACCGGACCCCGGGGTTTTAACTGGGAGCGGACACTGGTTGTGTGAGACCCCATACAATTTTGTCATAAAACTTGACGGGGACAGGAGGACTAGATGTCACTCTGTGTAGACCAAGACGCCAGTCTGTGGTTACCCTCCGAAGTAGTTTGGTAAAGGTTTGGCAACATCCGCTTTCAGGGGGCCCATGAAAGCCCTCATACTATAAGTACAGGTTGAACCTGCGAAGCGGTTCGCTGAACAAGCAACAAGAGGGATGCGCAACCAGCCGACCCACAGGGAGGCTGGAACAGGCGCCTACAGTCTTAAGACGATGGGCAGGCCCCTGGAGGGGCTGCCTACCCTGGTACCCATCCGTTCCCGGAACCTCCCCCGCTCCAGGACACCAGCCCCCAGGCTGGGGGCCGTAACAGTCAAGCACCAGTCCAAAGGGGAGTCAAGTGGCTAGACCGGTTAACAGGACCACTCGGGAGAAGAAGGACACGATCCTCACTTACCTGAGGAAAGGTATCCCATTGGCCAAGGCCCTGTCGGACCTTGGCATCACTAAGCAGGCTGTTCAGTACTACAAGGAGTCTGACAAGCAGTTCCGAGAGGACTACAAGAGACTCAGCCAGATGGAGTCTGCCAGTTCCATGGTGGACAAAGTTGAACTACCCGACTTCCCCGAGTTCTGTGAGAAGTACCTGGACACCAAGCTGTTCAATCATCAGCTTCAGTGGTACGACGTCCTTGAGGGACGTCCTCCCCGTAACCTTCATGAGAACCAGGTGTTCAAACAGGGTGATCCTGGAATGCTCATCGTGAACACGCCGCCTGAGCATGCGAAGAGCACGACGATCACCGTGAACTACGTTACATACCGGGTCTGCCAGGACCCGAACATCCGAGTGATCATCGTGTCCCAGACTCAGGAGATGGCCAAGCGGTTCCTCAGGGCGATCAAGGATCGCCTGGCGGGGGTGAACCCGTCGTACCGCAAGCTCCAGGCTGACTTCGCTCCGGACGGCGGCTTCGATGCCAACTCGGCATCCTGGACCGCTGACAGTATCTACGTGAACGCGGAAGCCCGAGACTCCGGCGAGGCGACGCCTACCGTGCAGGCTCTGGGCATGACCGGTCAGATCTACGGCAACCGTGCTGACCTCATCATCCTCGATGACACCGTGACGGGAAAGAACGCCCATGAGTTCGAGAAGCAGATCGACTGGATCCAGCGAGAGGTCATCAACCGACTCAGCTATCCTGGTGGCACCCTTCTACTGGTGGGAACGCGCCTTGCTCCTGTTGAGCTCTACTCCGAGATCCAGAAGCCAGAATGGTACGGTCAAGATGAAGAGTCTCCTTGGACGTACCTCACTCAGCCCGCTGTACTTGAGTTTGCAGAGTCACCCGACGACTGGACTGTTCTCGCACCCTGGACCAACCGACCCCCGGTCTCGCTCGGAGCAAGACGACTGGTGGAGGCAGGGCCGAACGGACTCTATCCCTGGCACTCGGGCAAGGCCCTAGCCAGGCGCCGAGCAACCAGCTCGGCCCAGAACTGGAAGATGGTCTATCAGCAAGAACAGGTGGTCGAGGATGCGATCTTCCCAGCCAACAAGGTTGCTGCGAGCATCGATGGGATGCGTGCCGCAGGCCTCATGTCACCCGGGGCGCCCGGCCATCGCACACATGGAATGGATGGGCTTTACGTGGTCGGGGGTTTCGACCCTGCCATCACCGGACATGCTGCCGCCGTCGTGCTCGGTGTCGATCGAATGTCAGGTATGCGGTACGTCCTGGACGTATGGACCGCTCCCAACCAGAAGCCGGACGACCTCTTCGATAAGCTGAAGGACTGGACCGTCAAGTACCACATGCACGAGTGGGTCATCGAGAAGAACGCGATGAACCTGATGGTCACACAGAACCGTGACCTCAGGAACTTCCTCGGCAGCCGTGGCACGATCCTGAAGGAACACTTCACCGGAGCCAACAAGAACGACATCGACTTCGGTGTGGCCTCTATGTCCATGCTGTTCGACGGCGCGCTCGAGGACCGAGGTCTCATCAGGCTTCCCAGTCGCTCGCAGCAGGAGGGCGTTAAGTCCCTCGTCGAGCAGCTCACCACATGGTTCCCACAGTCCAAGGCCAAACAGGACACGGTCATGGCGCTGTGGTTCGCTGAGACCCGGGCACGCGAGATCGTCAACGACATCGAGTCTGTGTTCCATCTCAGCAACGAGTACCAGTCTCCTCGCGACCGCGAGAAGCAGACAACGATAGATCTGGATTACCTCTCGCAGACCGCCGCTTACGGCGGCGGTGGAGAGTTCTGGAACTGACCCAAGGAGGGCACTAAGTCATGGTAGACCTTTGGATGCCTGGAGCTTCCAGGCATGACCTGGGGAACCACGGTGCGATGTCAGGAGGACCGGCACGGGCTACTCATCACATCACCTCGAACTCGAAGGACTGGACGTTCACCAACGAGTACGGCTGGTTCACCGGTGGTGGCGCCGACGTGGCGCCCCACATCCTTGCCGATCCCTTCACTGGTCAGATTGCCCAGTTCTTCCCCGCCGACTCCCGCAGCCTCTCGCTCCAGAACGATGGGGCAGTGCGGACCAACCGCACCGGCAAGTACAACATTCAGATCGAGTGGGTCTTCACCGCAGGTGAGACCGTGAATGGCAAGGTGTACCACACGCTTGCCGAGACACCGATGAAGCCTCTTCCCCAGATCATGGCGTGGCTTCGCTCGCTCGGAATCCCGGATGTCTGGCCTGGCGGTGAGCCTACCGGTTTCACTCGCGATACTGTCTCTGAAGCTACCTGGCAGGGCAAGGGCGGCCACTACGGGCACAACCAGGTACCCGGAAACTCTCACGTTGATCCGGGCCCGATGGGCAATATCTTCGGGGCTAAGCCCGCACCTGTCCCTGCTCCTCACTACGCGGCCTTCCCTGGCGACAAGTACTTCTTCTACGGCCGGACCTCGAAGCTCGTGACCGAGCTGGGCAAGGCCCTGGTTCGGGCTGGCTACAAGGGATACAAGGTTGGACCGTCGCCGGTCTTTGGGCCGGGCGACCGTAAGGGGATCCAGTGGTTCCAGTCCAACCATAAGGAACTGGCCGGAGATGCCGATGGGCATCTCGGTCCTCTCACGTGGAAGCTGCTCAAGGTAGCTCCGCCCAAGTGATCTAAGGAGGTGACATGGCTAGTCTCGAAAGCATCTTTAACCGTGTCGAGGCACTACGCCGTGCTGCCGCTGATCGTGACCAGAGGCACCGAGACGTCCACGACGTCCGGTCAGGTGACATCGATACCGTCATCCCGGGCTCCATGCCCGAAGCCTGGCCTAAGCCGATCGTGGCGAACCTGATCGACACCAGCGCTCGTGACCTTGCAGAGGTCATGGGCACGATGCCCAGCGTGAACAGCACGACCGGCATCACCACCACCGACAAGGCCAAGAAGTTCGGTGGCAAGAAGACCAAGATCGCGAACTACTACCTTCAGTCGTCCGGCCTCCCGGCCGGGCGTCAGGTAGAGCTTGCTGATCATTACACCACGTACGGTCTGGCAATCTACTCGGTCGAGCCAGACTTCGAAGAGAAGCGTCCTCACATCCGGGTCGAGAACCCGATGGGCGTCTATCCGGACTGTGACATGTTCGGTCGGCTCAAGAGCTACACCAAGGTGTGGCGGGAAGAGGCTATCCACTTGGCCTCCAAGTTCCCCGAGCTGATCCGGCATCTCCAGACGAACGCGGTCGGGGAGACCGACCTCGGCTGGGCAGAGCGTGAGATCGAGGTTGTCAAGTACGTTGACGCCGACACGATCCTGATGTACATGCCCAACCATGGCAACCGCGTCATCGACCAGATGCCCAACCCGATGGGCAAGATCTTCATCGCCGTCGGCCACCGTCCCGGCTACGACAACGAGACTCGCGGTGCGTACGACGATGCCATTTGGGTCCAGCTCGCTAAGGCGCGCATGGCCCTGCTTGGTCTCGAGGCCACAGAGAAGACCGTGCGCGCTCCCCTGGCTGTCCCCCGCGATGTCCAGAAGATGACGTTCGGGGATGACGCAGTCATCCGGACGGACAGTCCGGACAAGATCCGTCGAGTCGGTATCGACGTACCGCAGGCCGCCTTCCAGGAGGGCCAAGTACTGGAGCAGGAGCTCCGCACTGGCACGAGAAGCCCCGAAGTCCGCTCGGGTAACCTGGACGCTAGCGTCATCACCGGCAAGGGCGTACAGGCCCTTATGGGCGGCTTCAACACGGTCGTAACTACGGGTCAGACCGTCATTGGTGAGACTCTCCGTCATGCCATCATGCTGGCCTTCGAGATGGACCAGGCTCTCTGGCCATCCGAGAAGAAGGTGATCCGTGGAACGGCTCAGGGAACGCCCTTCGAGGAGACCTATGTTCCGAGTAAGGACATTGCGGGAAACTACACCGTCGATGTCACGTACGGTTTTGCTGCGGGCCAGGACCCCGCTCGTGCCATTGTGGGTCTACTTCAGCTTCGCGGTGACCAGCTCATATCGCGGGACTTCTTTCAACGTCAACTTCCGATGGGGATCGACGTGGTCCAGATGCAGACCCAGATCGACAACGAACAGTTCACCGATGCGCTGAAGCAGGGGATGATGGGCTATGCGCAGGCCATTCCTCAGATGGCTCTTCAGGGTCAAGCTGATCCGGTTGATGCGCTGTCCAAGATGGCTAAGCTCATTGAACTACGCGAGAAGGGCGAGTCGGTACATGATGCCGTACTTAAGGTCTTCACTCCGAAGGAGCAGCCTGCTGGAGCAGGCTCGCCACAAGATGCAATGGCTGCGGCTCTGGCTGGAGGTGGCGGAGGACCTCAGGGACCTGGACAAGGCCCTGGACCCGGTCAGGCTCCTGGCGGCGGTGGACCAGCGGCGCAAGTAGGAGGCATGGACATGCAACGCATGCTCGCTGGCCTCACGTCTGGCGGCCAGGCTACGGCCTCGGTCCAGACTCGTCGACAGAGTCCGATCGCATGATCGACCCTAACGTAGCCTGGGGCATGCTCTTCGCGGCTGGTGCCGCGTACGAAACGTACGGGATCTTCAACAGAAAGAACGGCGATACGCTGTCTGAACGAACCCGTGCTTGGTTCCACACCAACACCAAGACAGGCAAGGCGGTCTTCACCGTATCTTGGCTCGCCTTTTCCGCCTGGTTCCTTATTCACATCATAGGAGGATAGATGACCGTCACTGGTAGCACTTCGTACCACCAGGTCAATTCGTCCAGCGGGCTTGAGGGCGATCTCAAGGGTGCCCTCTGGGCTGGAGACCACGGACCCGAAGGGGTCTGGCAGTCCGAGAAGGGTTCTGCGCTCACTCCCCCGGAGCTGAGCTTCACCGTTCAGGACGTCAACTACAACGATGGCCGTGTCGACTCGCAGAAGGAAGTCGTTGCCGCAGGTGGCGACTGGAAGTCTCACGGTCCTGTTGAGACCGGCACGTTCGACCCGCAGCAGGTTATGCGCGGTACCGACAAGCACATGCCCAAGTAAGCGAAGGGAGAGGTCATGGGGACACCAACCCCTGGCCCTGGCAAGTTCTCGCAGAGAACTGACAAGGCTGTATCGGAGGCCAACCGTGACCTCCCCAATGCTGGTTACGGCGAGCA
>Ga0207663_10000385_pt1 | contig 19281 bp, 14 predicted proteins | sample LARL53metaG_FD_184346 | JGI IMG/M metagenome (GOLD analysis project Ga0207663, IMG submission 184346) | Corn, switchgrass and miscanthus rhizosphere microbial communities from Kellogg Biological Station, Michigan, USA - LAR L5-3 metaG... | ecosystem: Host-associated > Plants > Roots >...
AATGTTTCTACAAACATTCAATAGATCGCGTGACAGAAATAATACCAAGCAGAAAACTGTAACCTATGTCAGTATGTGAAATTGTAACCCTTGTGTGTAAGTACTACATGTAGCCTCTCCACCTTTCCACACAGTTGGAAAAATACATGCCACATGTAATACATCGAAAAAAACAGTTTACGCCATTACGCCATTGAAATCAACAGGAACCAAATCATGTTCATGAATTAGTTTATTATTTTCATATTTTATTTCGTTATAGTCAGAAGTAGGTTAATCTCGTTAAAGTTAACTTTAATTATATTTAAAGAATAATGTCTGCATGGCTCTGTCGAAACCATCTATTCTTGATAAGACAAAAGCTATGTAATATGGCCATACCATACATATAGTGAAAGAATCAAGATATGTCAAACTAGCACATACTATGCTATGTATACTGAAGAATGCCACGATGCTACCACTATTCATCTGGTATCTTTATAGCAATTTGCCGTATGCAAGCACGTTGATCACCTGATCCTATATTGTGATCATGTTGTGTTATTATTTCGTATAGATGTTCCTTTTAAAATATACTGCATAATTCTATTTTGATGTCCACGAGCAATGTAGACTTGAATGACTTGTTAAAAAAGGAAGCAAGATGCACTAATGGTGAAGATCTTGGAGAAGTACAGGATGTAGATAAACTCTATGTTCTGACTCAAAAGGGGATGTTAAACAAAAAGGAGAGGTTCTATCTTCCACGATATTTAGTAGAAAAGTATGACGGCGATACACTATGGTTTAGGATAAGTGGACAAGAAGCAAAGGACAGCTTTATGATAGCTGCACAACCACCTTAAGATGATACATACTGAATACAAAAATAATCAGTATTTTAGAGATAATACGGAATTGGATATGAAAAAATTAACGTCATAGCAGGAAGGAGAGATATATGAGTAAGTTTCATAGAGTATCATGATAGCAATCGAATAATTGCAAAGTTTCCAATAATTGTTAAGAGCAGTTTCAATCTTCATTTGATCATGATAAACTACTTTACCAAACCGTGTTAGAGAATACTTTCTAGTGGTTAACCCAGTCTAGCTATCTAGCTAGCTCGTTTATTTATTAAGCCTGCCCTATTCAATATTTATAGCCTCAAAGAATGGTGTCTTCGAGTAAGTTTCATCTTGGTCATCTCCACAGCAACCTCCTTAGATAAGACGCTTGTGAATTGCCATGTAGGAATATAGTTACAATAGACAACAAGAAAGAAACGGCTGTATGGGAAAAATATAGATGTCAAGACTTGAAGGTGCTTTTGTCAACATCCTTCAAAACCAAACACACTTTATCCCCTATCTATATATAATCATTGAAGAATAATGTGACCACGAAAAGGAACGACGAGGACAAATACATTCCTCCTTCTGCTTGCGTTTCTACTACTACTCACATTCGCTGCGATCGTTGTAACGATAGATCAGCGGAGATATTCCAAGTTAGCGGTGATTACTGCATAGAATGTTGGCAAGAATTGACATATCCCATGATTTAGTAGGTTGGAGAGAGATATATACAACGACTCCATTTTATTTTGATCATAATTTTTGTTTTCTGCATATACACGACCTTCAAAACGGAAAGTATCAGCTAGAACAATTTGTTTTGGAGGGCCCTAGCAGGCACCCAATCCAATTCGCCCTTTTAATAAATCTTGAGCAATAGCAGGCTGTGGTAAGCATAGCCGGTGGACGAAGAGGAGGATCTGCCACGTTGGGAAAGAATCATAGTCTCCTTGCTTGAATTGCAAATGAGCTAAGTAGGTCCAGCTGTCAGCAAACTTTACCATACGGATGATCTTGTATCTATTATTTCGATCCCAAGATCTTCTGCGACTGATATATAATGATATAGTTATTAAGATAACTTGCAATTCACTTATTATTATTGATACTAAATCGATCGTTAATGATGGATTTATCTCTAATATGATCGAGGGAAAGGAATGTCCTCAGTAGAACTGCATCATCATATTGTTATCAAGTAATACTGATAAAGGTCCAAACCTCGGGAAGCCTCCTAATCTCCCTCTTCTGTATCTGGTCATATTGTTAATTCGATCAAATACGATGAACTGTTCTTTTTGCTTTCTTCTTCTTTGTTCAAGTAGCAAACCAGCAATATTTCTAGTCCTTTCAAGGTGATTAAACAGTATAATATAATACGTCATTCCTACCAGAAGTTTGGTGATTGCTCGGCAAATTCTGCGTAACATAGTATCTCGGATTTCCGACATGCCTTGTAACTGTTCTACAGTCGACTTTGAGTCACTCCTAACATCTATAATAAGCTGCTGCTGTCGTTTTTTCTCTAATCTTTTTGATACTCTTCTAAAATGGAGACGATTATCCACTAAGGCAAAATATATCGCTAGCATTTCCATTCTCTGGACACCAAACTTGTCATTTTTTACAGCAGGACGGATCATTCGAATTCTGCTAGTCCTTGTATAGTGATTATACCATGCAATGTATCCAGACGGCGAACCATCAACATCTATCATGATATTTGACAGATGCAATCTATTTGAAAGTATACGTCGTAGTGGTATAAGTAATTGTTCTATATAGAAGATTAACCAGCACTTTATGATCATGTTAGCATAGTGTCTATGAACAACAAAAGATCCCACCTATAAAAAGAATAGATCCGTTCCTCGGATTAAAGATATAGTGTCTAAATAGTATGCATACTCCAGTAGACAGAATGATACCTCTAGCTGCACTTAGTGCTGGGAAAAATCCCCCAGATGAAGTTAATGTAGTAATCGAGATTTCTAAAGGTAGCAATATTAAATATGAAGTAGACCCTGAAACAGGGGCACTATTTGTGGACAGAATATTATCCACTTCAATGTCATATCCTTGCAATTATGGCTTTATTCCAAAGACTAAAGAAGATGATGGAGACCCTGTCGATGTATTTGTACTGGCAAATGATCCTGTAGTATTAACGTCTGTAATTCGTTGCCGGCCTGTAGGAGTATTATTAACCGAAGACCAAGGTGGCAAAGACTGCAAAATAATTGCAGTCCCACTTGCAAAAGCTGATCCGAATTTTTCTGATGTTACAGATCTAAATAGCATACCTGAGCATACACTAAGTCAACTTAAACACTTTGTTGAACATCACAAGGAACTAGAACAAGGAAAATATGTCAAGATAGAAGGATCGGAAGGTAAAGAGATGGCAAAGAACAAGATCTCAGAGGCCATAGCAAAATACAATAAAATAGAGATTAATAATTACTAACCGCTAGTAAATAGACATTGAACTGATTCGTTGGTAAAAAATAAATATTCCACATCATTTACGCCTCAAGATATAGAGGAAATCTGATATTTGGACACAAGAGTTCGTTCTGTCTAGTCGAGGGAATCCTGAATTTGATTTGAATAAACGTTGTTATTATTAATATTGTCTAAATCTTCAGAGTATAGGCCGGGCCGCTTCAGAAACGAGGACATGATTCCTTCTCTAAGTCCACTTGCACTTGCAATGATGCTCCCAAACCCAAGCTTCATCATGAGCATATCGATAATACATGAGCCAGCAGTAATTGTATTAGCCCTATTCCGACCAATAGCACTAATTTTAGCAATCTCCTTTGGTCTCATCTTGTAGAATATTCTGTGAACCATGTTAACAGATTCGTAATTCAATATATAATTACGAATTGTTTTGCCAAGTACAGAACTTCCGAGTTCTTGATCATTATGACAATAATAATAAAAATATCTACCTATGGCTCGTAATGTGCCACCAACACCTACAAGCTTGGTATTCGGGCTCATGTTGAGTTGTTTCTTCTCTGGAAGGGACTCTAGTATGTATTGTCTCATCTTATCATACCTTTCCCTGGTAAAGGTATCATCCATTCTTCCATATGCCAGTGAAAGCCTTAATGCGCCTATCGGTAGTGATATAAATTTCTTGATTTTGTAATTTTCTGTATACACCATTTCTAAACTACCACCACCTAAATCAAAAAAGAGTGTAGTTGGTATGCATACCGACTTTAACGCTCCTAAATAAGAATACAAGGCTTCTTCTTTGCCAGACAGCACTCTAAATCGAAATCCTGTTTCCTCATAGATCTCTTTGAGAAAATCCTTTTGATTGTTTGCTTCCCTCACCACACTTGTTGCGATTGGAAGGACGTATTTTATGGATTGAAGATTAATTATATCTCGAAAGAGTTTTAAACTATTAATTGTTCGTTGGATAGATTTCTTACTAAGGTGTCCTGTGAAATTTAACCCTTCGCCAAGTCTGACATTTATCCCTTTCCGTTCGAATGCTTCAAATGAATCATCCTTATTTACGTAATAATTGACTAATTTAATCGAGTTGAAGCCAAGGTCTATTACCGATACTTTCAATCCGTGGTACTCATTCTCCTTCTCCAATGCGGATGATAGATTTCATTTTAATTTCCCTCGACAATAATATTGCATTCTTGCTGCATTTTTATTCATCGTAAAAAAAACCTTTTTAGTCTTTGAAGGGTTGATGGAATTCACATCCTATCTCTGTCCTCTATAAGCCACATAGTGCAAACTTGAGATCAGCACCAGTGTAATTTAAGTAACTTTGAACTGCTGAGGTGATATAAGAAGAAGAAGGGCTGATTGAATGCATTCTCCTGTGACTATTTAAAAACGTGAACATAGCCATTGTCGAATGTAATCCCATAGATTAACTTATTCTATATTGAGATCAGATCACGTTGTTATTTTATATTGGATAAGACTTTATTCTATTCTTCCTATGATAAAGTAGAGTTAATGGCCCACTTCAGAGATTGATTGAAAAGCTCTACTACGAGCTAATGCCCAATTAATATCTCTGTGCATCTCCCCAATGCTATTATAGGGCCACATCCACATATCTGAAATTACTATATTAATATCAGTAGCATTTGCTATTTAAATAAAAGGTATGTTTTAAAATTAGTACTATACACATATCATCGCTATCTTGTGATATTATTAGTAGCTGTTGTCGTTGGTTGGCATTATTGATATCAGATCATAATTTCCAAATACAAGCTCTAGTGAATACGTTCATAATTAACTATTCAATACACATTAGGAGGTTTTTCTTTTTTTCTCTCCTCTTCTCGCAAACGTAATCCTATTCAGCCAATATTTGGATTGACTAAAACTCCTAAAATATAAAGGGAAGACAACAACTTCAGTACCAGTCCTGTTATCAGAATGAAAAGATTGCAGCGGCTCACAGAGGATTTACTTGATATTACAAAAATTCACTATTGTTTAGTTTAATTTAATTGATTTGCTATCAAATTGTATTCAGGATAACGAAAACCAGCTTGAAAATGATAAAGATGATGTTAAATTATTATTAATATTACATGATAATAATAACCAGCAATTTGTTTTAGAAGCAGACAGAAGTAAAGCTTAAAATCAGCATGATAACTGCTTTTTTGAGTTATCTATTGCATCCATTATGACTTGGGTGGCATGGATACCCAAATTTATCTTACAGTAGTTCTCGTTCCTGAGTTTTGAATCTAATTTGTTCGTTTTTATTAACTCTGAGACCCTGTTTACTGCTGCGAGATAATTCATTCCTGATACCCAACTAAGTATAATTGTGCATTTATCGCATACTTTACCGCGAGCATTAGTTGCGTATATTTGATCACAAAAAACGCATTTGTTATATACCATTGATTTACTTGCTCTTGGAGCATTTATACCAAAATGAACCATATTGAAACAGGACATGCACAAATGCTCATTACATGTTGAACATGTATGATATTCCTCGCATTTGTTGCATCTTCCACATACGGTCATTGCTTTAGAAGCACCCTCCATCGAAATACATGCCCATGAAAGCGATTATCAGTGTTATCACAAGAACAAAAAAGCTTTTGCTCAATTTGCAACTGGTGAGAATAACTGTATATGATGTTATTCCTAATCGTTGTCCTCTATTTCCTCCTCCTCTTTCTTATCGCTGTCTTCTAATCCATCACTTTCGCTATGTTCTTCTGTTTCTTTACTCATGTTGATGCATGAATTATAAGGCGCTCCTAATATGAATATACTATATATTAAATTTAGACAACAGTATGCTATATAGCAACAAATACCACAAGTTACATCACAACAGTATTTTGATAGATGGAAGAAGAAGAAAAGAAAATACGGACACCGATGGATGGTTGAAACTGCGTTTTCTTCTTTAAAAAAGACGTTGGGAGTTTGCTTATGCGGCCAAGTTTCAAAATATGATAAAAGAAAAATTCTAAAGGTATCGTTGTATAACCTGTTTAGAAGGATGACGTAAACTACAGTAAGAAACAGTAAGAAAACAATTTAAAGATGACTAGTTATGCAACAAAGCAGATCACAATATCAATACTGCTGCACTTATTACGGTTGTCCACATACCTTCTTTATTTCCTTCTGCAGATTGTGTGAAATTTTGTGTCTTGTAAATCTTTCCTGAAAGCTTCCATTGCTCTTGTTTTTGATCCCACGTAAGAGTGGGGTCAGCAGGTAAGCCAATTGTTGTGGCAAGCATTTCCATAGCCATATCCTCAGCATAATCTCCAGCCTTCTGAGCCGTTTCTCCAGTTGAATGGTGCTCTGATAAGTATCCATACAGAGTGTCATCTACTGGCCTAGCTAGACCAATAGATGCAGCGATTAGCCTATTTGGTTCATTTGTAGCAGATTTAGCCATAACCGTGAAAGCAATTTGCCCTGGCATTAGAAGTCTTCTTCCCTCCTCCCTGTTTACCATTTTGCACTGCGGTGGCTTGATACTAGATACTGATACTAGATTTAGATCGCTTATCGAGGCGTCACGCAGAGCAAGTTCAAAGCTTGTAAGATAATCTTTGTGCAAGCCTTTGCCTTTAGTAAAAAACATCATTTTTGGAATATATGACATGGGATTTGATAGCAACGTTATTGTGTGCCATATATTCCACCCTTAATTAACTTATAAAACAAATGATTGCAGATAAAAGCTATTAACTACAGGTATACCGATTATCTGCTTGATAGGTTCTAGTGATTATAATTGGGTTAAATTTTGGTTATTATATCCCTGAAATTGTGGATACTAATGCGAAAGGAATAATCCATCTTTCGGAACTTTATTTTATTATTATTGAACTATTTCAAGAGTTGTATTAGTTAATAATGATATTTTTGTGTCATCTATATAATGTGAACTTCATTATCTATATTTGAGTTAGATTTGTATAGCCGTACAAGCCATATTTAATTAGAACGGTGACAATGACCTTTGACTATAGTTTGGGACCAGCTAATTATGGAAAATACTCTCTTAGCTGGAATAATTGTTGGCTCAATTTACTTAGAACAATGGGGACATAAAAGATCGCAAATCAATGAAGACAAGGAGAGTACTAAAAGAATCATATTGTTCCTAGCAGACGTCTTGCAAAAAAGGCTTAATTTTATAGAAGAAACGCATCAGTATAACGACTTTAAACCATTCTTTACAGATATGTGGGATGCAATTATCCTTGCAGGTAAACATGCTCTGCTTCCTTTTGAATTGTTCCAGAGTCTACAGCGCACCTATTCTTGGATGAAGTATTATAATAGTGAACTAGATAGTGGTAAGACTGTAGATGAAAAAGTTCTCATAGATCTTTTGGATGATGTACGAAAATCTATACATAGATCTCTTAACAAGTTGAATGAAATTAAAAAGATTAAAGATCCATTGAAAGATATACAGAAAATCGACACGGTAGGCAAAATGACGATCGATGCAAGTAGCGTTGCTACAAGAAGACTATCATGAGACGCTTCTCATACTAAGGCAATACAAGGGCCTGACTTATGTATTAACAGCTGAGATCCTCAAAAATTGCAGGCAATGATCCTCAAACTCTATAATATGATAAATTGTGATAATAATAGATTGCAAACATATCATTCTAGTAATAGTCATGGTACTGATACGTTTTCAGATAGATAACCACAGCCGCCATTGGATAATCTGATGGTATCTTGGCTTAACACGACATTTGAAAAATCCTGATGAGATACTACTAATACTACTGATTGTGCAAAAACAGTTAGAATTTCCAAATCAATAGATGATGGCAATTTTATTATAAATACTTCTTCTCTTAAGCAAAGCACTGAGCAAAGAAGGTCATAATTAAAATCGCATTATGATCTATTCTGCAAACCTTTGTTTTTTAGCCACTTTCTTCTGAATAACACTGGTTTGCATGCTACAAGGCTTGACAAAACCAGCATGTTGATAATTTTATTTACAAAACCCATAGCTCATTATGTTATGGACCAAAAATGATCAATCATTTTAACGTTGACTTTGAATAAGATGAAATGAAAGACCTTTCAGATCCCTCGTGTGATTCCTATGATGTGTAATAATGCTGTTTCCTAGCAGCGGATTTGTTTGATCCTCGAAAATATATTAGTTAGCAGGCAAGGATATGGGGTATTCATCTAGCATCATAAATCTTGTTGTTGATGATGATTATGATAATCTAATCATGTAAGAGACCGAATTTGGTTGAAGAAATTCTCTTTAGAGTTGGAAAGATTTCTCTTGCAAAACTGAACAAATTCTTCATATTTTTTATTTCTCTCTGCCATCTCATCATCTAGAATATGGTGAACTGCTTTAGGACGCCTAACTCTTTTTAGATAAGTAATCGTAATATCATCATCATGTATTGATCCTAGTATGTCTTGCATCTCTTCTAGTTCACTTATAGTTCTACCTGTTTCCTTATTTTGATCTGTTAGCAACTCCAACAAGTAACGCAACCTTTTACAATCTTTTCTCATTTCATGCAATTGTTCCGTTTTACTAACATTTGTAAGCACAACTGGAAAATTCAGCTCTATTCTATCGCTAAATTTAGATGCGACTTTGTTGAACCTCTGCTGTAGCTTCTTGTCTGATATGTCGTCATCATTTATATCAGGTAACGGAAGTTTTCTTAATGACAATGCAATTTTTCTAGCATTCCTAAGCTTTGCGTCCCTTCTTTTTTTCAACGACTCTGTTAATTCGGTGTATACTGGCTCTGAAGAATATTTTTCTAGCTTTCCATAAATTATATCATAATCTCTTATCTGGCTATTTATTTTGAATAGCTGTTTACTTATCGTAGTGTAATTATGCGCTCTATTTTTTTTACGGATATTCTTCGGCAGTGTCCTAAAAGAAGCATCTATTCTTCTAATAGCTGTCCTAATGTCATGTATATTATCCTCATTTGAATTGGCTAGATAGTCATTAACTCTCTTATCCACTCTTTGCATATTTTCTTGAAATGTTTTTACAAAGGGTTTGGGGGAAATTGACAGCCTATTCATAATAACCTTTTGATATGAAATATCGTCATATGTATGTATTTATTGGTAGAGCGTGAAATTTTTCTATATCTCTATGGTAAGTTCTTCATAAATATTGATTCATCATAGCATAATTTTGAATTCTGTATAACCAATGGTCCTGATGTCTCTTCTTTTTCAATAATTGACACATATATGAAAATTAGTTAAAGAAAGCTTGTGCTCAACTTCTAGGGAATCCTGAATTTGATTTGAATGAGCGTTGTTATTAGTAATAGCGTAGAATGGTTCTCTTGTCTGGAGAAGATAGGAGTTAATCAGCCAGGAGAAGGAGGAGTATCTGTTCCTGTTATCGCAGAAAGGAAAGATGTTAGTCACATTCTTGTGCTTAAGGAGACTGATCCTGGCATAGTTCCTGCTATCCCACCTATACTATTTACAAGGTTTGCTATAATTTCATCACCAGATATGAAAGGTACGGACTTGGTCTGTCTATATGCAAAAGCATTATGGAAGACCGTGGCGGCAGAATATGGGCTGAGAAGAATGCTGAAGAAGAGGCGACGTTTTACTACGGCACTGATATATTATTGCAAGTATATCTATATGCAGAATTTAGATCTACTTGTTGCGATAGGAAACATTATGCTAACGCAGAAAAAAGGGAGTTATCAATCCTTCTAACGATGAAGAATAGACTAATGACTTTAAGCATATCAATTGCATTGATATTGTCGCTTATTTCGAGTGGTATACTTGCATCGGTGAAGGCTGCAAGTTCTGCTGCAACTTCGGCGACATCACCAACAAGTACGGCTATCAAGAATCTTGTAATCATTTTCCAAGAAAATGTATCCTTTGATCACTACTTTGGCACTTATCCTAATGCTACTAATCCACCACGAGAACCTAAATTTACAACTGACTCACACACACCTTCAGTAAATGAATTAACTCCTGCATTGTTGAACAACAATCCAAATGGCAACTACTCTATGAATCCATTCAGATTAGACAGATCTCAGGCCATAACCTGCGACATGAACCATGAATATACTGCCGAACAACAAGCTTATCATGGGGGGCTCCTAGATAAATTTATTGAATTTACCGGACCAACAGATAAAGGATGTACTGACATGGCTCATAAGAAGTTAGTGATGGGCTACTATGACGGAAATACAGTTACAGCTCTCTGGAACTATGCACAACATTTTGCAATGAACGATAACTTTTTTGGTACAACCTTTGGTCCGTCGACTCCTGCATCCTTCAATCTAATATCAGGTAACACGGTAGGTGGTCTTCCACGGAATCAATTCAACGACGACGGCACTCCCACCGGTATCATAAATGGTACCGTAGTAGGAGATGCAGATCCCAAAGTTGACGATTGTTCAGGCAAGGGGGTTCGTATGCAGATGACAGGAAAGAACGTAGGAGATCTTCTTAACGCAAAAGGGATAACATGGGGTTGGTTCCAAGGCGGATTTAAACCAACAAGCAGAACAGCAGATGGTAAAGCTGCTTGTGATGCTTCACACAAGAACATAAATGGCACTATCGTAGTTGACTATAACCCTCACCACGAAGCATTCATGTATTATAATTCTACAGCCAATCCTCACCATCTTCCTGCAACGTCAGTAGCGATGACCGGTAAAACTGACCAAGCAAACCACCAGTATGACCTAAGTGACTTTTGGGCTGCAGCACAGTCCGGCAACATGCCTGCAGTTAGTTTCATAAAAGCACCTAAATACCAAAATGGACATCCGGGATATTCAGATCCACTAGATGAACAAAACTTCCTAGCTAGTACTATCAATCGTTTGCAGAGCTTACCCGAATGGAATAGTACAGCGGTCATAATCGCATATGATGATTCAGATGGATGGTATGATCATGTTATGCCTCCAATTGTAAGCCAGTCTAATGATCATAAGAACGACAGACTGCTTGGATCTCAAGGACTATGTGGTCATGCCCCTACAGGCTTAGCACAAGACCGCTGTGGATACGGTCCTCGTGTACCTATGTTGGTAATCTCACCATATGCAAAGACAAACTTCGTCGATCATAGTCTAACCGATCAGACATCTATCCTGCGCTTTATCGAAGACAATTGGGGATTAGGACGTATGGACAATCAATCATTTGATGCGAAAGCTGGCTCAATTACAAACATGTTCGATTTTAGTAGCAGTACCGGACATCATTCAGAAAAGCTTTTCTTGAGCCCTACAACCGGAATGCAGAATTCAACTGGATTGAAGAAGTAACCTTCTTTTTCTTCTTTCCTGATTTTAGCAGCGATAACCTACTTTTTTTCGTGATTTTTGTGTGCTTTTATTTTGTAAGTCTATAAGATCCTCTACGACGTCTATTTGATTTTATCATCAGTAATCCCCAAGATAACAGTCAAGACACCACCCATAATTTATCCAAGCTAAGGGAAGAAGAAGCCGCCAAGTTGTTATAATGCTGTGACGTTCGGATAGAGCGTTGCAAATATCAGATCATTTTATTGCAAGGCATATGAGCAATGAAGCAATATATAATAGACGTATGAAAGTTGGCCGAAATGGAAAATAGTCAAGCAGACAAAGAAAAGCAACAGCAGCGGCAACAAGAATGCAAAGAAGGAGAAGGAGAACCAGTACTTCAAAATAAAAGAATTGGTGATAAAGATCAATTTAAACAAACTGCTAACTTAAATGAAGGAGATAATAATGCTAAAAATAAAGAAATCGGTAAAACTATCGCTTCCGACAAGTATTCAAACACGATAGATGGTTTCTGGTTCTCCCTTGTTCCAGACATGACAGTCAAACCCTTTGATTTTATTACTGTTGAGCATTTGCAACACCACAACAAAACCATTGGAGTGATTCAAGATCTTCAAACGGTTATTTCTATAGACAAGACTGCTAAACGCGATAATATCGATAACGACAACGAAGACATCGGTTGTCATTATCCTCAAAACAGCAGCGATGGTATTACAATAGCAAAGGTTGCAATTATAGCCAATTCCCAAGTTCGACAGGAATTACATTTAAGCGATGCTTCTATAGAGATGCCAGTCGGAGTAGGCAAATCAGTAAAATTTGCAAATGAAGAAGAAATCCGATTTGCATTAGGAATCCCTGAGATGGAATATCCTATTCCCGCTGGCATAATAGTAATGAGTAATGGTCTGCAGGTTCCTATTTCTCTGGATGTTTCATATTTAGTGGGTCCAGATACTGCACATGTAAATGCTTCAGGAATTTCTGGAAACGCCAAGACGTCTTACCTTTTATTTCTACTGCAATCAGCATATCAAAAGCTAAAGCAATATTCTGAAGATTATAGCATTATAATTTTTAATACCAAATACGAAGATTTGCTGCATATAGACGAAGAAGAAGATAATTACAAGAATTCTATAGGGAGTAAGGAGAAGTTCTTTGATATTCTAAACTTGAATGTAGCTCCATTTAATAATGTAACTTACTTCCTTCCAAGAGGTAAAGATGGAAAGCCTAACTCCATTCATATACCAAAAAATTCCAAGACTTACTCGTATCAACTAGAGGATGTATATGATAAGCTTGAGCTCTTATTTTCTGAAATATATGATCCTCATTATAATCTGTCTTCGATCATAAATTATATCTATGAGTTTTGGCCAATAAAAAAAATCGACAGTAATAATACATCAAAAGGAAAAAGCCATCCTGCATCTAACTCAGAGGAAGGAGAACGAGAGGAGCAGGACGATGTAACAGTGAAGACCTGGACTGATCTTTTTAATTTCAAAGACTATCCTGAAGAAATTGTTACACACAAATCATCTCTCTTGCATTTTCAAGGACACATCCAACGTTTTAGAGGATCACCTTTGTTTATTGACAAAAAAGTAACAAGCACGTACCTAGGAAATGAAATCAAGAGGATAAGGTCTGGTCATGTTTTTGTAATAGACATAGCTATGTTGGCTGCATTAGAAGAACAAGCGTTTGTTATAGGTGATGTTATGAAAAATATTGATGAGATTTATTCTACAAAGACTGAGACGCCGTCAACTACCAACATAACAACTGGTGCCGACGATAGTATTACTAGTGGTAAAAGACCAAAATATCTATTAATTTTTATAGATGAAATCAATCGGTTCCTACCAAAATCTAGAGCATCTGACAGACGAATGAGTACAGTAGCAGAACAAATAATGAAGACTGTGATTTCTGGCGGCTCAAGGGGCACAGTTTTGTTTTCTGCACAACAATTCAAGAGCTCAACAGATTATACTTTGCATGAGAATACCGGAATGCATATTACAGGAAAGGTAGGTCTATCAGAATTATCAAACAGGCCATATGACATTATCGATGAAAATACAAAAATGAATATCGTAAGATTAAATAGAGGAGAACTGATTATGGTTCATTCTGCGTTTAGACACCCGATCAAAATTACGTTTCCTATGCCCGCTTTCAAGAAGGTGAAAAAGACTTCATCATGACCCATAACCAGCAGAGGAGCGGTGATGATAAAGGATGGGTAATCCATATGGAATTTAATATGTCAGATGATTAAGAAAATATTCTATCCATCATATAAGTACAATTGCAGAAAAATCATCACTATGATACTAAAAAGTTTACGTTAGTCTATCTAAGGTAGAAAAACTTAACTACTTAACTACTACATTAACCCGATCTTGAAAGTTTCGGACACGCAGTAAAAATCCGGTTACAAAATTACTTTCCGCTCTTACGCAGATAGATCGTACTTGACAATTAACACAGATATATTAGTGAACATATCTGATAATCATGTAGAAGGCTATTTGCTCATAAATAATAATAGTATATCTCCTCATATGACATCGATCTCACCAATCATAAATTATATCTATGTACAATAATGCGTCCATTAAGATAAGTTGCAATTCACTTTCTAGAACTTAATAAACCGATGGTTACTGACTATGGCAATCTCCACTTGGATCTATCTCTAGGTATAACTGAGGGTAGGGAAGGACTTTAGTAGAATTATTGCTTGAATGGCCTCCAAATATATCCTACTTCGATATTAACACATCCATATTGAGAAATTTATCAATCCTGTCTTGTAAGTCTGAATTAACTTCTACTATAGATCGATTTCCATTTATGGGAACGATGTCATAACGTCTTTGCATTCTATGAAATTCCTTCGCAAGCATTCCCTGATAGATCAAGAATGAATCCAACATATCTTCTGATAACCCAAGGTCAGCACCAGATTCGTAATAATCTAATGAAGAGTTTTTCTGAAATACTCTATGGACTAGCTCACCAGCGTCCACATCAAGGTAAAAAACTAGATCTGGCTTAATAGCAAAACCGAATAGATTATGGGACCATATTCTTCTTATTCCTCTGACAGCATCTCTAGCCATAAGTGTATAAATATATCTATCAGCAAGTACAACGTAACCTGCATGTAAAGCGGGTATTATTTTATTTTCAAGCTGATCTGCAAAATCTGCCGCATAAAATAAACTCAATGTTCTCTTTCCAAGGATAAAGTTTCTTTTTGCTTCAAGTATGCCTTCGCCTATCAGTTCTGAACGTCTCAAACCCGTATTTAAAACGGCATGGCCATCTGCTTCCAACTTAGTGGTCACCATTGCAATTTGCGTACTTCTACCTGAAGCATCAGGCCCTTCTATCACAATGAATCGGCCTTTAATTTCAGTTTCCTTCAAATAAGGTATACTGGGCCCATAATACTCCATCGGCCTTGCACCAATAGACGGCATACTTCTTCTTATTCTGAACGAGGATTGTTGTTTTTGTTCTTGTTTCTGTTGTTTTCGTCTAGTCAATTGTCGGCAGTCACCACGACTTTGTTTTGCCTTTCAAATTGTTGTTGTTGTAATCGTAGTTGTTTTTGTTCTTCTTCTTGATGTGGAAGTAACTTCATAATTGTCTTTCTTACTAATTGTTGTTGTTCTTCGATACCTGATGTTCCATCTATGACTACAAATCCCTCAGGTTTAACCATAGATTCATACTGCTCAATGATTCTACTTTGGAAAATTCTATAGCTATCATACTGGTCATTGCTCAAGTTCAAATCCATCCCCGCCTCATAGTACTTTAGTTTGGGTCTACCAACGAGTATTCTTTCAATTGCAACATCAACAGGTACTCTAAAATAAAATACAACATCAGGCTTTATAGCAAAGTCATAAACTTTGCAAACCCACTTTGGACTACAACCTCTAACTACATCTCTTGCATAGGCAGTATACACATACCTATCAGCCAGTACAATATATCCAGCACGCAATAAAGGGAAAATATTTCTCTCATATCTATCTGCAAAGTCAGTTGCATGTAAAAGGCTAAATGTAGTTGGAGTGAGCCTGCCTTTTTTCTTACCTTTAGATGTTATCTCTTTGACCATTTCAGATGAATTCCATTCAGTCATAAAAACCGGCAACTGCTTGGACCTTAACCACTTACCAAGCAGTCTAATTTGTGTTGATTTTCCTGTTCCATCTATTCCTTCTACTACAATAAGTTTACCCTTTACTTCCAATTTCTTGGAATGTTGTGATGCTCTGGGTGAACTACTACTTTTCAAATCCAGATATTATCTCTCCTTCCAGTATTTGGTAAATTTGCTGCCACGGCGTCATACCTCTTAAGGCTGATTAATGTTTATTAAATCATATTGTGATTTGATAACATATTGCTATATGAGATATGATAGTACCGCAACGTGCTCGGATTCTTTTTTCGATAATGGATACATATAAGTACAGATACATATACATACATGCTAACTAGATTGAAAAAGAAAGATGCTTGTGCTCAGCTTCTTCTGTATACAAGCAAGTCTAGTCTATCAGTATTTTCGCTTAAGTCTTTATCAAACGTCTTCATATAGATTATGTTGCACTATAGTGAGATCATGTGTTTTAGTTAATTCACAACAATTTAAAGAGCTTCGCAAATAGCTGTAGCAACGATAGTGTTTAGTACTATTGCCTCGGCCGCAACGATGCAATCAGGAAATCAGACGATGACAAGTAAGAATATGACGAGCGGTACCACTAACATGACTTCGGGAAATGTGGGAAGCGGAATGACGACAACCAAGAATATAACAAAATAGATATTATAATAATTATTGAAATACAAAAGACTTTTTTCTTTATTTTCGCTTGTTTGAAATAAGAATAGTACTAGCTGTCAATTCCAGTAAAGATATTCTTGATTATAGACAGACAAATGGATTTGCTGAAGGGATTTTCGTTATGTATGTATTGCTGTTAACATATATTCTCAGAATTGCCACAAATAGTTACTCGTGTCTATATAATTTGCTTTGATAAATTTCACAGACAATAGCAGAGTGATCATACTAAAGTAGACAACCGAATTAAAGCATGTCAAATAGAACATTAAGAAGTAAATAAGTCAGGCACTAACTTTGATCGAGTTGATCAAATTACTTCCTTGCACAATAGTGTTGGTGTTAACAGCCTTTTTGGCTGCGGTAAAGACGATCTTTGCTACGTACAGATCTATTCCAATTGTCGAGGCAATTTCTTCTGGCGCGGTGCTAAGCATAGATTCAATAGTGGATCCTGCATGTATTATTGCATCTTTGAGACCATCTGCAATTTCAAAGCATATGAATACCGAAATACATTGGTAATTAAAAACAGTCAACAGTATAAAAAAACCTATCCACCATAGAATAACATCATCACATGATCTCGTTATAGAACAACATGATCTATATCATCACATTTGATAAAAACTATAAACAAGATATGTAAAGAATAGAAATGGAGAGAATGAATTGTACCAACCATTCTAGGATTTACGATTGGATATTTGAAGGAAATTTTGAACGTCTATTTGCTCTTTGTAAAAAGTGTTTATGGACTGCAACGATATTTAAATCCAGAGAAAAGAAGAGCATTATCGCTTTAGATACATGTCCAACATGTTTCGATAAGAATATCCGTCTAATTCCTCTTGTATATGTAAGACCATGTAATAATAGTAATACGAATCAGTCTGCTCCAAAAAAGTAGATATTGATTTAAGCTAGATACATTCTGGTTGGCGCTATGAGAAAGCAAAAATAAATACAGTCGCTATACACTGCAAAACCAGGAACTTGGTCCTTCATGCCACAGTTCAAAGTTCCTGACACATACAACTGCGGCGTTTGTGATATGTCATTATATAGATGCACCTCTTTATCCACAATTTTCTTGTGTCTGTTGACCCGTATTCATATTCATTAATATAGCATATACTATCTGTGACCAATTAGATGAAGTTAGTTCAGATATCTGATCTACATATTGGAGGTCTATTCAAGCAAGATGCTTTCAATACAATTGTCAAAGAGGTTAACGATGATCTAAAGCCAGATGTAATAATCATATCAGGCGATTTGACAGACGACGGATTACTATTCCAATTTGAGCAAGCTCGTAAAGAGATCGATAGGTTCAACTGTCCGAATTTAATAGTCTTCCCTGGAAATCATGACTATCGTCACACAGGCTATCTTTTGTTTAAGAAATTCTTTCCGTTTGCAAAGCAAATTTATGAATTTGATGATAATATAGTCGTAGTTACACTTGGAACTGCTAGACCTGATCGAGACGAGGGTGAAGTGGGACATAGACAAAGCATATGGATGGAAGAAACCCTTGGAAAATACAACAATTTCAAAACGAAGATTGTAGCAATGCATCACCACCTGATTGCCATACCTGATACAGGCTATACGAATGTGGTAGGTATTTCTGATGCGGGTGATACATTAAGAGCATGTTTGGAATCCAAAGTAGATCTGGTCCTTTGTGGCCATAAGCATAGACCATGGCTTTGGAACTTGGGAACACTAAAAATTGCATATGCAGGTACGGCGTGTTCATGGCGCTATAGGGGAGTTTTTGAAGATACATATAATATCATAGATGTTAAAGACGGTAGAATGGATATAGACATCAAAATAGTTGGTGGAAAAAGGATGCCTCTATCAGATGTGGTTAGGAGATACGAATCAGAGGAAAGTCGATAATATCAAAAAAGTTGGTGGCTACAACTACCCAGGCATAGCAATTCTTATCCCAACAGCACAAGGATTGAGTACCCTGAAAGCACTGGAGATAGCTGCAATTGTCACATTATGCTAAACTTTGGCTAAAACAATAAGATATCGCCAAGCATGCAGTGACAGGTTTTAAATTTGAAAGATGAAGTATTATTCGAATATGCTTGTGGTTCGCCTCTGACTTCTATAACAGCCTGTAAGATATGTAAGGAGCATATCAGTTGGGATTAGTAAAATGCAATAAAATTGAAGACATTACTCACACATGTGGAATTTATTGAAGCCATAAACACATAAAAAAGACATAGGATCATTGATATCAATCACATCAGCATACTGTAACGATGATGTTGGTATAGAAAATCGTAAATGCAGCAATAATTAATTCAACAGATGATTGAAAAGAAACGATCGATACAGATGGATTCTCTCACCTATGAAAAATTTACATCAATTATTTAATCTAGACTCGATTTACTATGCTTTACTATTACCAGAGTTAATGTGGATTTGACTCCTTCGATTTTTCGAATTTTTGACATTACGATGTTTTGTAGCTCTTCCTCTGAGCTTACATTAACTTTGGCAATTACATCATACGTAAAATCTACTCTATAGATGTCAATAAATTCGGATAATTTCTTTAGCTCATTGACAACATGGTTTTGAAAGCCAATGAGGCAGTTAATAAGTAGGAATGCGGAAGTCATTAGTATAACAAACAAGAATAAGGGATATAATATAA
>Ga0207663_10000392_pt1 | contig 18994 bp, 22 predicted proteins | sample LARL53metaG_FD_184346 | JGI IMG/M metagenome (GOLD analysis project Ga0207663, IMG submission 184346) | Corn, switchgrass and miscanthus rhizosphere microbial communities from Kellogg Biological Station, Michigan, USA - LAR L5-3 metaG... | ecosystem: Host-associated > Plants > Roots >...
TGGCTTCTATACGAGCGAGATCGGCTTCAAAGCTCTTGATAACCCCGCGCTGAAGTTCTATGCCGAGTCGCCGGAGTGTCCGCACAAGGGCGACCCGGAACACGCGCACCTTCCGCAGGTTTCCTAAGGGAACGGTCGACTGCACAAATCGATGGCTAAGCAAATCTACGATGTGATTGTGATTGGGACCGGGGCCGGTGGCGGCATGGCGATCAAGACGCTGTGCGAAGCGGGATTAAAAGTCTGCGCGCTCAACGCGGGACGCAGGCTCGACCCGGAGAAAGATTTCCGCTACCACCGCATGCCGTGGGACATGAAGTTCCGCGGGCTCGACGATCCCAAACGGCGCGGCGAATCATTCGGGTACATGGACAATGAATACACCAAAGGCGCTTGGGATCACGAGATTCCTTTCACCGTTGCACCTGGAACAAAATGGATGTGGCCGCGCTGCAATGCCGTCGGCGGGAAAACGAATTTTTGGGGTCGCAGTTCAGCGCGCTTTGGCGAAATCGACTTACGCGCAGCTTCGCTGGATGGGTACGACGTGGACTGGCCTCTGTCCTACGAAGAAATAAGCCCGTACTACACGCGCGTCGAAAAAATGATCGGCGTGGCCAGCACGGTGCAGAACCGTCCGAGCAATCCGGACGGCTCCTACCTGCCACCATTTAACTTCCGCTGCCTCGATTTCATCCTGGAGGCAGGCTGCAAGAAAGTGGGCGTGCCCTATTTGCCCGACCGTTGCGCACAACTGACGCAACCGTACGAAGGGCACCCGGCGTGCCACTTCTGCGGAGAATGCACGACGGGCTGCGATGTCGGCGCGTTTTTCTCCACTCCTTACTTCTTACTCCCAAAGGCTGAGGCGACAAAGAACCTCGACTTGCGCACCAATGCTTTGGCGAAAAACGTTCTCGTGGATGCGAACGGCCAAGCGACAGGCGTGGCCTACATTGATCGCAAGACGAAGCAGAAAGTCGAAGTGTACGGGCGCGCAGTAGTCGTCGCCGCATCTTGCATCGAGTCCGCGCGCATCTTGCTAAATTCAAAATCCCGTCACTGGCCCAATGGCATGGCAAACACCAGCGGACAGCTAGGTCGGAACCTCTGTGATCATTTGTACGGCGAGGCGGCGCGTGGATACCTTCCCCAACTCGTGGGCCAACCCAGCTTTCCCGATCATGTGGCCGATAGCACGATCGCATGGATGCCGCGCTGGCAGAACCTGAAGGACCCGCACGAAGAGAAGTTTATTCGCGGGTACTCGATCTACCCCGATGGGGGCTGTTCCGAGTTCCCGTGGTTTGCCCACGAGCTCGATGGGTTCGGATCATCGTTCAAGCGCGAGATCAAGCGGCGGTATCCTTCCCCGGTGAGCTTCGGCATTCAGGCACCGTCGCTGCGGTCAGACACGAACTATATGGACCTCGATCCTGACGTGAAAGACCCGTACGGAATTCCTGTCGCACGGATGCACTTCCAGTGGGACGAAAATGTATTGAAGATGTGGGAACATTCCAAACAAGTCTGTACCGATGTATTACGCGCGGCTGGAGGCGTGCTCGAGAGTTTGGGGGATGAGCCGGAGATTCCGGGCTGGAGCCTGCACGAAACCGGAACGTGCCGCATGGGGAATGATCCGAAGAATTTCGTTACGAACCGCTTCGGGCAGACACATGACGTGCCGAACCTATATGTATGCGACGCCAGCGTGTTTTTGAATTGCACCGACAAGACGACCACCATTAGTATTCTGGCGTTCTCGTTGCGCACCTCAGAGCATCTAATCGAAAACTTCCGGCAAGGTGAGCACAAAGCCGCGTGAACGACGGGCAAACGCCGACTGCTGACCGTTCCCCGCACGCCCCTCTAAGCCGAATCCGGCTGCGCGAACTGGCTGCTCTGTTCCTCAAACTAGGCATCATCAGCTTCGGCGGGCCGGCAGCGCATATCGCGTTGATGGAAACGGAGGTTGTCCGCAAGCGGCAATGGCTCACGCGGCAACAGTTTCTCGATCTGCTGGGCGCGGCCAATCTGATCCCCGGCCCGACCTCGACCGAAATGGCGATCAGCGTGGGCTTCGTGCGCGCGGGATGGATGGGGCTATGCGTAACCGGAGCAAGCTTCATTCTTCCCGCGGCGCTGATCACCGCAGGTTTTGCATGGGCCTATGTGCGCTTCGGAGCTTTAACACAGGCCGTCTCGGTGCTCACGGGAATCAAGGCCGCGGTAATAGCAGTCATCGCGATCGCGATTTGGCGCTTGGGAAAAACTGCGGTGAAGAGTGTGGATTTGGCCGTATTGGCCGGACTTGCCCTGGTGGCATTTTTTCTCGGCGTGAATCCGATCGCGATTCTTTTCGGCGGCGGATTGCTAGGCATGCTGCTGCGACAGGCTGCAAGCCTTCGCACTCCAGGCATTCCGCTGCTTACTCTTCTCTCTGTGCGGCGAAGCGTTTCTGCGAATACTGCCGGCGCGGCGTTTGCTCGTTTCGTGCGCTTGTTCCCTACTGTGGCCGTCGCTTCGGGGGCAACCGCAGTCGCTCGTCCATCCGTGTACAGGATTGGCCTGTTCTTTCTGAAGGTAGGCGCGGTGCTTTACGGCGGCGGATACGTGCTTCTCGCTTTTCTGGACCAGGGTCTGGTGCAACAGCACGCTTGGCTGACTCACCAGCAATTATTGGACGCGGTGGCGATCGGACAATTCACGCCGGGGCCGGTGCTGTCGACTGCGACATTCATTGGATACCTCCTGGGAGGAGTGCCGGGCGCAGCGGTGGCAACGGTGGCAATTTTCTTGCCTTCGTTTTTCTACGTCGCCCTGCTGGCTCCCATATTGTTCCGCCTGCGACAGTCCGTGTGGATTGCGGCATTTCTCGACTCCGTAAATGTATGCGCCGTTGCGCTGATGGCGGGTGTCACATACCGCCTTTCCACCGACGCTTTGCACGGGTGGCCGACGTGGGTGATCGCCCTACTGTCACTCACCGTGTTGTTGCGATGGAAAGTCGGACCGGCTTGGATTGTGCTGGCCGGGGGAATCGCCGGGCTTTTGTTGGCCGCCGTCCGCTAACAGTGGTAATCTCCAAACGCAATTCAAATCGATCTGCGAGGAAAACCATGAAGCGACGAATCGTTGTAGCATTTTTGCTGCTCGTTTTTTGTATTTCGGCCGGCGCGGCGGATCGCAAATTCATTGTGAAGCCGCGTGCTAGCGACATGAAGGCGCTTCCCTTCAGCGACGCGGTACTGGTGGGGAACACACTTTACATCGCAGGCCACATTGGGCTCGATGCAAAGACCGGCGCGCCGCCCGCCAGCGCCGAGGACGAAGCCCGCCTCGTGATGGATGGAATCAAACAAACGGTTGAATCTGCCGGTCTCACTATGGAAGATGTCGTCACTGTGCAGGTATTTTGTACCGACCTGAAGAACTACGAAACATTCAACAACGTCTATAAGACGTACTTTCACGGCGACTATCCCGCACGGGCATTTGTCGGAGCTTCCAATTTGCTGCGTGGCGGCCGCTTCGAGGTGCTCGGGATCGCGGTAAAGAGGGCACAATAGTCTATCGTGATTCGTTTTTTATTCGCCCTATGGACTATTTTTGTGCTAAATCTATAGGCCCATGCGAAAGGCTGTGAACCATCTCAAGAAGTCCGACCCTATCCTGCGCGCCATTATTGAGCGCGTTGGCCCGTGCCGCATGGAGTTTGGAGAGCCGGCGTTCAGCAGCCTGGCCGAGGCAATTGTCTACCAGCAATTGAACGGCAAGGCTGCGGTCACGATTCTTAATCGTTTCGTGGCCCTGGCAGGCGACCCGCTTACACCAGAAGGCATTCTCAGACTCAGCAATGAACAAATGCGCAGTGTCGGACTCTCAAAGCAGAAGTCTGCGTACCTGAAAGATCTGGCCGCCAAGACTTCCGATGGCTTGCTCAGCTTTGCGCGCTTGCCTGACATGACGGACGACGAAGTGATCGAGCACCTCACACAAGTCAAAGGCATCGGCGTGTGGACGGCACACATGTTCCTAATGTTCTCTCTGCGGCGTCCAAATGTACTGCCCATCGGCGACTATGGCGTTCAGATGGCCATTCGAAAGCACTACAAGAAACGCAAACTGCCGAAACCGAAAGATATGGAGAAGATTGCGCGCACCTGGGAGCCATACCGCAGCGTGGCCTGCTGGTATCTGTGGCGCAGCCTGGATATCAAAACGGTTTAGGTTAGTGAAGAAGCGCACAGGTTTCAGGCTGCCCCTGTGAACCTCTGTGCCCTCTGTGGTTAAATGGTGTTGGATGGCTGACATCAAGGTTCGTGTGTTGGTAGCCAAGCCCGGGCTCGACGGGCACGATCGCGGCGCAAAAGTCATCGCCAGGGCGTTGCGTGATGCAGGCATGGAAGTGATCTACACCGGCCTGCGCCAGACTCCCGAGATGATCGTCACGGCGGCACTTCAGGAAGACGTGCAGGTAATCGGGTTGTCAATTCTTTCCGGAGCTCATAACGCCATCGTGCCGCGGGTTATGGACTTGCTCAAGCAGAACAAAATGGATGACGTCATCGTGATTGTGGGGGGTATCATCCCCAACCAGGATATCGAAGGCCTAAAGAAAATTGGAGTCGCCGCGATTTTCCAGCCCGGCACCGCTATGGACGACATCGTTCAGTTCATTCGCACCCACGTTAAGGGACCTGGCGTGCCGGCGGCTGGCTGATGGCCCGCATCAACGCGTCCCGCGCCCGGGACCTCCTCTCGAAAACCGTCGGCCCCGTGCCGTGGTACTGGGAGACCTTTCCTGCTTTCCTCTCACCATCTGGACAGCGCTTCGTCTGGACTCACCACGGAGACCAGGGCCCGATTGCGCATCTCGTCACTCTAGGTCTCGAACAAGAACCCGACCATGCGCGTCTCGCGCTCAACACGTATTGCCGACCGTTCTTCGTCCCTCCGCACTTCGTCGGCATTTGGTGTCCTGAAGGACGCAACATTCGTCTGACCGGCTTTGATCCCGATCAGTTGAAGGTCTTTGATCTGGCCGAAGTGGCAGGCTGGTTCAAGCCTTCTGCGGATCGCATCTATTCCGCGACGCCACCGATTGCGGACTTCGAAGTGCCTCTGACGCAGCCAGCAGGCATGCAGAAGATCGAGGTGCCCACGGAACTCGCAACCGTGGACGAACTGATCGTCCCCACAAGCTATAAGGCCATGTCAAATGACGATCCGGCGTTTGCGTTGTTCGTGTTCTATCCGCAGGCCGGCCTCGTGGAAGTCTTGCCACAAAAATGGTTTACGGCTGCCCAGTATCGCGTCGGCCAGCAATGGATCACGCGCGCCGCCCGAGATCCCGAAACGCACCGCATCGTCGGCGAATGTTTTGGCGTTGGCACATTTGTGCTGGAGGAAGATGGCTGCCGCCTGGCTGAGTGGTTGGAGCGAAGTTAACCCTCACCTGTGCATTCTTGAAGTCCAACCACCGATGTTCACGACTTCCGTTCAACTTGAAGAGCGCGGCGAGCTGCGGGTCGTGCGACTGCGATCCGGCGACGGCACCAACCGGCTCACTCGCGATTGCATGCTCTCGCTCACCGAAATGGTGAACCAGTTGGCACGCAAGCAACGGCCGATCATTCTTGCGGGCAACGACCGATTTTTCTCTGCTGGAGCCGAACTGGAAGAGATTTGCGCTCTCAATGGTCCCTCTGCCTACGAGTTCTCGAAATTAGGACACACGCTGATGAATGCTATCGATTGCTTCCCTGCTCCCGTTTGTGCGGCCATTTCCGGCTACTGCATGGGAGGGGGCCTCGACCTCGCGCTGGCTTGCCGATATCGGATCGCCTCAGCACATGCGGTTTTCGGTCATCGCGGCGCGGCCTTAGGCCTGATCACTGGCTGGGGAGGCACGCAGCGGCTGCCGCGACTGGTCGGTAAAGGGCGTGCCCTCGAAATGTTGGTAGCGGCCGAAAAAATCACGGCCACTCGGGCCTTACAAATAGGACTCATCGATGCCATTGCTGCCGATCCGGTGGCCGAAGCGGCGCAATGCCTCGCTCAGCAGACGCCTCAATCGCCTTTGTAATCGCGAATTCGCATCGTGCCGCGTTGCGCGCTGTAGCCCGCGTGGTATACCGTAATCAGTCCGCTCCTTGATTCTTGACCCATGGCTGAACGTAACGAAACTCCTGCCTCGAACTCGCCTGAACCGGCCAACGTGCTGACCACAAAGATCGATCCCACTTCCGCGCGCTTCGAAGCCAACATGCGTTTTCTGGCCGATCTGATGTCGCAAGTACGCAATGAAGGCGAAAAGATTTGCGAAGGTGGAGGCGCCAAGGCCGTCGAAAACCAGCATGCCAAGGGGCGATTGACGGCGCGCGAGCGCATCGCTCTGCTCGCCGATCCCGGCAGCTTTTTTGAACTCGGCCTTTATACGGCTCATGGCATGTACGAAGAATGGGGTGGCGCCCCTGCGGCGGGCGTGATCACCGGTATGGCGCGAATCGAGACGCGCATGGTGATGATCATCGCCAACGACGCCACCGTGAAAGCCGGCGCGTTCTTCCCGATGACCTCAAAGAAAGTCATTCGAGCCCAGAACATCGCCATCGAGAATCGCATTCCCACAATCTACCTCGTCGATTCCGCCGGAGTGTTTCTGCCCTTACAAGAAGATGTCTTCCCCGATACCGATGACTTCGGCCGCGTCTTCCGCAACAACGCCGTCATGTCGGCGATGGGCATTCCACAGATTGCTGCCATCATGGGTATGTGTGTGGCGGGTGGCGGCTATCTGCCGGTAATGTGCGATCACGTGTTAATGACCGACGGCAGTGGATTATTTCTCGCAGGCCCGGCCCTGGTGCAGGCTGCAATCGGGCAGAAGGTTTCGGCCGACGAACTTGGTGGAGCGGTCATGCACTCCGCCATCAGTGGCACCGTCGACTTTCGCGAATCCAACGACGAGGCCTGCATCGCCCGCATCCGCTCCATCGTCGCGAAATGGGGATACAGGCGGCTTTCTCCGTGGGATCGCAAGAAACCCGTAGAGCCCGCGCTCACTGCGGAAGAAATCTACGGAATCTACGATTCATCCCCCGCTCGTCCATACGACATGAAGGAAGTGCTGGCGCGCATACTCGACGGCAGCCGCTTTGACGAGTACAAGCCGGAGTACGGCAAGACCGTGATCTGCGGATATGGCCGCATCGGCGGCTTCGCGGTTGGAATCGTCGCTAACCAGAAACTTCACGCCCAGCAGACCGATCACGAAGGCCACAAGCGAGTCGAGTTCGGCGGCGTCATCTATACCGAGTCCGCCGAAAAGGCCGCCCGCTTCATCATGGACTGCAATCAAAATCTGATTCCGCTGGTTTTCTTCCACGATGTCAACGGATTCATGGTAGGCCGCGATGCAGAATGGAGCGGGATCATTAAGGCCGGGGCCAAACTGGTGAACGCGGTTTCGAATTCCGTTGTGCCGAAGATCACCGTAATCGTTGGTGGATCGTTCGGCGCCGGCCATTACGCTATGTGCGGGAAGGCTTATGATCCCCGCTTTGTGTTTGCGTGGCCGACGGCGCGCTATGCAGTCATGAGCGGCGAATCTGCCGCAGGCACGCTCGTCGAAATCAAGGTCAAGCAACTGGAGCGCGGCGGCAAAAAGCTGAGCGAAGAGGAGCGCAAAGAATTGTACGAATCCGTAAAGCGCAGATACGACGAACAGACCGATCCACGCTACGGCGCCGCCCGCCTCTGGATTGATAAAATCATTGATCCCATCGAAACCCGGGACGCTATCACGCAGGCGCTGGAGGCCGCAGCCCTGAATCCCGATGTGGCGGAGTTTAAGGTGGGAGTGCTGCAGACATGATTCACCACGGAGACACCGAGGCACGGACCAAACTTCTTCATGAATCTCTCACGGAGCAGATCATCGGCGCTGCCATCGAGGTTTCATCGAGCGCTGGGTCCCGGACTTCTCGAGTCCGCCTACGCGGAATGTCTCTGCCACGAATTTCATCTCCGAGGAATCTCATTCGAGCGACAAAAGCCGTTGGCGGTTGAGTATCAGGGCGTCAAACTGGATTGCGGATATGGGCTCGATGTGATGGCAGAGAATAAGGTCGTCTTGAAGTCAAGTGCGTTGAGCACATTCTGCCTGTGCATGAGGCTCAACTCCTGACGTATTTGAAGATGACTGGTATGCGAGTCGGCCTGATCCTCAACTTCAACGCCGCAACACTAGTCAGAGGGGGAATTGTACGAAAAGTTCTTTAGGTTTTCTCGGTGCCTCCGTGTCTCCGTGGTGAATATGCCGGATCCTGTCAAATTAATCGAATGCCCGCGGGACGCTTGGCAAGGGCTCAAGGGCTTGATCCCCGCCGACTTGAAGGTCGACTACTTAAAGGCATTGATTAGCGTGGGATTCAAACACATCGATGCGGTATCGTTCGTATCTCCCAAGGCCGTACCTCAGATGGCCGATTCAGAAGAAGTCCTGAAAGAACTCGACCCGCCCGACGATGTGGAGATCATCGGCATCGCGGTCAACGAAAAGGGCGCCCAGCGAGCGATTGAGACCAAGGCGGTATCAACGCTCGGATTTCCCTACTCGATTTCCGAAACCTTCCTGCGCAAAAACCAGAATCAATCACCCGAGAATGCGCTGGAAGAACTGGAAAAGATCCAAAACAAAGCCGACGACGCGGCCCTCGATGTCGTGGTCTACATCTCCATGGCATTTGGCAACCCTTATGGCGACCTTTGGAACCCCGAAGAAGTGGTTGAGGCGATCTCGCTGATGGAGGTCGACAATCTGCGGATGATTTCATTGGCCGACACCGTCGGGATGGCCAGTCCGGAGCAGATCAGGGATCTCGTCGATGCAGTCATGGCGAAATACGATTACCTGGAGATTGGTGTGCACCTTCACAGCCGTCCCGAGGAGGCTGCCGACAAGATTTTGGCCGCCTACGATGCGGGCTGCCGTCGTTTCGATTCTGCTCTGGGAGGCCTCGGCGGATGTCCCTTTGCGCAAGACGCTTTGGTTGGTAACATCCCCACTGAGAAAGTTATCGAAGCGCTCAGTCAACGAGGCGCCGAATTGCCGAAGCTTAAACCGTTGGATTCGCTGCTGAAGGCTACCGCAGGGATAGGCGCGAAGTTTTCCTCTTCGCTCGCGGCGGACTGAGGAAGGCAGCCTCTGATTTCAGAATATGTCCTACAACACAATACAGCTCGCGTATGACGGCGGCGTGGCAACCATCACGCTGAATCGTCCCGAAAAACGTAACGCCATCAGCTTCGAACTAATTGACGATCTCCTACGCGCCCTCGATGCAGTTGCAAAGTCAGATGCAATCGTCCTGATCGTGACCGGGGCTGGCAAAGCCTTTTCTTCCGGGATGGATCTCGACAACCTGAAGTCTCTGCTAGGCCGCACTCCCGAGCAGAACTTGCAGGACTCTCAAACCATGGTCCAGTTGTTCCGCTCGCTGTACGAGTTTCCCAAGGTAACAATCGCAGCAGTGAATGGACCGGCCATCGCCGGTGGAACTGGTCTTGCTCTGCTCTGCGACTTTACGCTCGCGACTCCGGATGCGAAATTTGGCTATACCGAAGTCCGCATCGGCTTTGTGCCGGCCATCGTCTCGACCTTCCTGTTGCGCCAGGTCGGCGAGAAGCAAGCGCGCGACCTACTACTAACCGGAAGAATCTTCGGAGCAGATGAAGCCGCGCGCCTGGGGCTGGTCAGTGAGATCGTGCCTGCAGAGAATCTGATAGCGCGGGCGCGCGAACTCGCCGCTCTGCTGATGGAGAACAGTTCGACATCGTTGCGCGCCACCAAGCAACTGCTCACCGATCATGCTCGCGCCGAGCTCGATGCGCAGATCGATTCGGCAGTCCGCGAAAACGCCGCCATCCGAACAACCGCGGATTTCCGCGAAGGAATTTCATCATTCCTGGAAAAGCGCAAGCCGGTGTGGACAGGAAAATGACCTCCAACCATCACCATGCATTCCATGAAACCCGGGTGCGCGTGCGCTACGCCGAAACCGACCAGATGGGTGTCGTCTACCATTCGAACCACCTGATCTGGTTCGAGGTTGGCCGCGTGGAACTCATGCGCGAGATGGGATTCTCCTACCGCGACATGGAGCTAGAAGACGGCCGATTCATCGCCGTAGCGGAAGTGAAATGCCGCTACCGCGCTCCCGTTTATTACGACGAAGAAATCGTAATACGCACCCGGCTTAAGAATGTTCGCGAGTCTGTTGTCGTGTTCAGCTACGAACTCGTACGGGCCGATACGAATACGCTGCTGGCGGAAGGCGAGACCACGCACATTGTTACCGATTCAAACATGAAAGTTGCGGCGCTGCCGGGGAAGTATTTGACCGCATTCCGCGAAGCAATCGCGAAGTAGCCGTTACGGATTGAGACATTTCATGGGGAACTCTTGAACGCACTTCACATCAACGGAAATGATTTGACACTCGAGGCTGTTCGCGAAGTTGCCAGCCTCGAAACCCGCCGCGCCGCCTTGCTCTCGCCTGATGCACGCGAGGCAGTGAACCAGGCTCGCGCAGTCGTCGACGAGATCGTTGCGGGCAACAAACTCGCCTATGCCATCACTACCGGCGTCGGCAAATTGAGTGACGTCCGCATCGCCGCCGATCAAATTCGCGAACTGCAAGTGAACTTGGTCCGCTCTCATGCCGTCGGAGTGGGTGAACCGCTCGCCATAGAAGAAACGCGCGCCATGATGTTGTTGCGCGCGAACTCGCTGGCCAAGGGTCACTCGGGTGTGCGCGCCATCGTCATCGACACCCTCTGCGAAATGCTCAACCGCGGAGTCATCCCAGTTGTGCCGTCACAAGGAAGCGTAGGTGCCAGTGGTGACCTCGCTCCTCTCGCGCATTTGTCCCTCGCACTGATCGGCGAAGGCGAGTGCTTCGACGAAAAAGGCGGGCGTGTTCCCAGTGCTGATGCCTTGAAGCGAGCACAGATCAAGCCCCTGGTGCTGGAGTCCAAAGAAACTATCTCGCTGATTAACGGCACCCAGGCCATGCTGGCCGTGGGAACGTTGGCGTTGCTGGCCGCCGAAATATTGGTCGATACCGCCGACGTCCTTGGCGGCCTGTCCTGCGACGCCCTGAAAGGCACCGACGCCGCGTTTGACGAACGCATCCACAAGGCGCGTCCCCACGCCGGGCAAACGAAGACCGCGGCCAACCTGCGGCGCATGCTCGAAGGTAGCCAGATTCGCGAGTCGCATCGCGAGTGCGGCCGGGTGCAAGACGCCTACTCCTTGCGCTGCATCCCCCAAGTTCACGGTGCTGTGCGCGACACGCTGGTGCATTGTCGCATCGTCTTTGAAACCGAAGCGAATTCCGCCGTCGATAATCCGCTAGTTTTCATTACTAACGCGAACAACGCTGAGGGTGACGTTATCTCTGGCGGAAACTTTCATGGCGAACCGCTGGCCTTTGCCTTGGACTTCCTGGCCATCGCGTTGAGTGCGCTCGCAGGCATCAGCGAGCGTCGCATCGAAAGACTGGTAAATCCTGCGCTTAGCGAGGGTCTGCCACCCTTTCTTGCGGCGGGCGCCGGATTGAACTCCGGTTTCATGATGCCTCAAGTCACCGCCGCGGCTCTTGTCAGCGAAAACAAAGTGCTGGCCCACCCTGCCTCCGTCGATTCGATTACGACATCCGGCAATAAAGAAGACTATGTTTCGATGGGCATGACTGCTGCAACAAAACTGAAGCGCGTTGTAGACAATACGCGAAACGTTCTGGCGATCGAAGCCATGGCTGTCGCCCAAGCCCTCGACTTCCTGGCTCCGCTTAAAACTTCGAAGCGCGGGCAAGCCGCTCATGCTGCAATTCGCTCCGTGTGTCCCACGATGCAGAAAGACCGCGTCATGTACACGGACTTCGCTCGCCTTGCGACACTCATCGCTGGTGGAAAAGTTGCCGAAGCGCTGCGGTAGAATTCAGCACCACTCGCAACTAGAATCAACAATGAAAGTACTTACCGAATATTTGAGGTTTCATACCAATACGCATCGGGCCTATGTGCACATCACTCCGCAAGTCGAGCAGATCGTTGCCATGAGCGGCGTGCACGAAGGCATGGTGCTGGTTTCCGCTATGCACATTACCGCTGGCGTTTACGTGAATGACAATGAAAGCGGCCTCATCGAAGATATCGATCAGTGGCTCGAGCATCTGGCGCCTTTCCGCAAAGGCTACAAGCATCATGAGACCGGCGAAGACAACGGCGACTCTCATCTGAAGGCGCTGCTGATTCATCATGAAGTCATTGTGCCCATCACCGCGGGCAAACTCGATTTGGGTACATGGCAGCGCATTTTCTACGCAGAGTTCGATGGGCAACGGGACAAGCGCGTTATCGTGAAGGTAATGGGAGAGTGACCACATGTCGGAAGAACTGACCGAATTGCAGGAGCATGCAGAGCACGCACAACATGACCCAAGCCTCGCGCCGGTCTCGCTGACAATGGCCGTCTTGGCTGTGCTCGTGGCGGTGGTGACGCTGCTCGGACACCGCGCCCACACCGAGGAAGTGGTGTTGCAAGCCAAGTCCTCCGATCAATGGGCCTACTATCAGGCCAAGAACATTCGCCGCCACGAGGATGAACTCTTTGTTGACTTGACCTCTGCGCAGGCAACCATAGATGCGGTGGCGATGGGGAAGTTGCGCGAGAAATATTCGGGCGAAGCTGCCCGCTACAAAGACGAACAGAAAGCAATCGAGGACAAGGCCCACGAGATGGAGGCCGACGTCTCGCACGAAAGGAATCGCGCCGATCGATTTGACCTTGCCGAAGTCTTCCTGGAAGTGGGATTGGTGATCACTTCCATCACTCTTCTCTCGGGCCGCAGAATCTTCTGGCATCTGGGCGTGATAGTCGGGGCCTTAGGAATCGTGGTGGCGACTTCGGCGTTTTTCGCGCACTGAACCAGTCGCCAATCGGTGAAAACGGTGCTAAGCGTTCAGGTCTGTCTTCGCGGAAGCTGCAGCCAGCGCCTCCATACTTCCGTTCGGCTTAACCACCACAAACGGACCGATCGCCAGCACATCCATACGGGTGCGTTGGAAGCAGTCGATCGCCTCTTCCGGCGTGCAAACAATCGGCTCGTTCTCATTGAAACTCGTGTTCAAGATGACGGGAATGCCGGTCTTGCGATGGAATGCAGAGATTAGATCGTAGTACAGCGGATTCTCTTCGCGGGTCACACTCTGCAAACGCCCCTAACCCGAAGGATGGCCGTGTTCCGTCACAAGCTCCAACGTTCCTGCGCGTCCATCGCCCTTACACGTCCCGCCGATGACCTTCACCGCTTCTGGAGTTCCGGCCCCTGAAATGAAAACGTAGTACCACGGCTCAAATGCGATCACCCCCGGCGGACAAGTATTCAGCGTGACCGAATTCCGCCCCGCTGAACTAAGCACAGACGACGGACTTTGCCTCCAGTTCGAATCCGTCGCCGTGCGCACGACATTCGTCGCCAGCGGTCCCGCTTCGGACGCGCGGGCGTAGGATCCGTGATAAATCGCGAGCAAGAGAGCCAGTGCCAACAGAATTCCGATCGACGCGTGCATCGATCGTACGAAAGATCGCGATGAATGGAACAAGCTTCCGGGAAAACGGACTGGCCTTAGCATGCATTCCTCCTGGCCCTGGCGGATGAGCGTTGCGCCGTTTTAAGTTACTCTACGGTCAGCGCCTGCTTTCGCCCAAGCAACCTTGCGAATCCTCTGCCTAAGACAGTACAAACCCGTCCCGTCAGTAAATTCCTCCACCCTTCTGGGTGCTCTCAATCTTTCCGCTCTCCGCCGTCAACGAATACGCTGTCCCTCCGTCACCCGTCCAGGAAGGCAAATCAAACCGTCCGCCCGTTGGCACGCGATACACACTCACATTCCGAAATGTGAGCGGGACGCCTTTCTCACAGACTTCCGGTGCTACCGTCGGACGCAAGAAGTAAACGCCTTTCCCTTTGCCCACAACCCGTCCCTTCCCATCCGCCTCTACCAGCACGGCCGACTTCTCATCGATGGCAACTTCCCTCGGTGAGGAACTCCAGCCATCCTTCATAATGCGCGCCAGAAATCCCAACGTCCGCCCCATGCGGTCACGCTTGGCAAAATGCGAATCCGTAATCAAACCTTCCAGCAGCGGAATCTTCAGAAAATCTCTCTCCACCGTCACCCGCTCGAAATAAGGATTCGCCAACACGTCCACCGACGCTAAATCCTTGTCGTCCGGCTTATCTCCCATCGCTCCGTATACAAATTCGCCCTGCACGGCCAACCCTGCGCTGGTCCCGCCAATCGGCTTCCCCGCCGCAATGTCATCGTTGATCGCACTCTGCACCGGCGTTCCCTTCCACCCGCGAAGATAATTGGCCTGATCCCCTCCCGCGATGAACACCACTTCCGCCTTTCGAATAATCTCCGCCACCGCCGGATCCTCGGCGGCCTCCCGATCGGCAATAATGAGCGTCGCCACCGAATTTGCCTTGCACAACTTCTTCACGTAGGGGTTGTAATCGTCGTCGCCCCGAGCGCGCAGAATCAAGAAATCTCCGCCGTTTCCCTTGTCGCATAGCCAGCGAAATGCCTCATCCAGATCACTTCCTCCGCCCATCATGGCAATCCCCGCTGTGGGCTTAGTGGAAACGTCTTCTTTGTTTCCGAGACGAAAGTATTTGTAGGATTCAGCATGCACAAGGCTAGCCATGCACGCCACCGAGAACAGCAGCAGGAAATACTGCAGTTTATTTTGGGTCACGCTGAAACTATATCGCAAGCGCCGGATGCGCCTGACCGGACGATCTTTGACGGCGGGTCAAAACTGAGCGGCTAGGCAGCCTCTCTCACTTCAACCCCTGCACCAGGTACAAATCCGACAAGGTCCGTACATAGGAGTACAAGTAAGACTTGTTGTCGGCCGACATCATTAGGCGCCCAACAGTATCGATCCCCGCCGCATCCGCGGGCTCGACTGTCTTCCACAGAGTCCTTTGGCCGGTCGCCACATCCACTCGGAAAACCTGGGCGGGGACTTGTCCTCGTGCCATTACGAAAAGCGAGTGCCCATCTCCGGACCAGGCAGTGGCAAATTCCGCCGGTAACATCCCCGGCACGAGCTTCGGCTCGCCTCCCTCCACCGGGAACAGATACACCTTCTGATCAGGACCGCGAGTTGCTACGAATTTCCCATCCGGTGACAGAACGATTCCTGACACGATCCCCTCGCCGCTGATGGCGTGCGCCTTTGGATCGTCCAGCGACTCCACATAAAGCCGAACCCCGTGCCCCGGTTCTGTTCCTGTAAAGACGAATCGCTTTCCGTCCGGCAAGAAGGCTGCCGAAATGTGATTCAGTCCATCGCTCGCCAACGGCTTGATCTCGCCCACCCCTGTGGGATAAAGCAGCAATGGCGACGGCGAGACGTTCAGCCGCGCCAGTGCCCACTTTCCATCGGGTGATAACGACAAGCCACTGCCTTCTCCCAGTCGGATTGCCGGCGAACCGTCCGTATTCCGCAGGTACGTGGCATACTTTGGTCCCCCGCCTTCACCCGATTCCTGGAACAAAACCATTTTCCCGTCCGCCGACAAGCTGCCCGGCACCGACCAGTCCAGCCACGACAGATCCCTCTCCTTCGCCTGTCCTGGAGGCAGCCCCAGCATGCCTGCGCGATCATTGCCGCGCGTCAGCAGGACACTTCCTTCCCGGGACACGTCCAGGATCGTCAATTCACCCGGCACGCGAGCCAGCACCCGAACCTTCCCCGCCAGATCCGTCGCATACAACGACCGGTCGCCTCCCGTTCGCGTGGCCGTAAACCAGATTTCCTTGCCGTCGGGAGACCACGCCAGCCCCTGTATACTGTCCCACCCATCGGATAGCTCGGTTTTCTTTCCGTTCAGATCCACGACCGCCACTGCCCCGCCATCATCCGAAGGCTGAGGATGATTCACAAACGCAATCATCTTTCCGTCGGGTCCCACCCGCGGATTCCCTATCCAGCCATCCGCCTGGTACAGCACCTTTCCCAGCGGGAACTCCAATCGCTTTCGCCCCTGAACCTCGTGAACCACTGCCACATTGGTCCCGTCCGGTGACCAGTCGGCCCACTCCACATCCTCAAGGATCTCGCGCGGTGCGCCGCCCACCAGGGGAACTCTCGCCAACGTCCCCGAGTAGATAAATGCTTCACGCGGTCGGCTGTGCAACGCGAGCAACATTTCTCCGGTTGCCGATACTGACAGAACCTCTGCCCCCTTGGGCTCAATTTCCTGCGACTGCGGGCTCTCCGGACGCGTCGCGAACAAGTCGAGGGTCTTCCCCTCCCACGCCGCGCTATAAATGACCGTCTTCCCGTCTGCCGCAAACCGTGCCGAATGCACGATCCCGCGCCGGAACGTCAACGGATGATACGCCGCAAACTCCGTCTTGCCCGAGCCCTTCAACAGCAGCGCTCCCACCCCCAAACCCGCCAGCAGAGCAACGCCTCCGATCAACGCTGCAGTCGTCCAAACCCGCCGTCGCGGAACCATTTCTTCCCGCACTGTTTGCGACGGAACGCTCGCCGCCGGCGCCGCCGCGATTCCAGACCCGCTCCCCGCCCGGATCCTCGAACTCTCCAGCCCTCGCTTGATCCTCTTCAGATCGCCGCGCAACTCCGCCGCGGTCTGGTAGCGCATGTCACGCTCTTTCTCCAGCGATTTCAAAATCAGATCGTTCAATTTCTCGGGAATCGCCGTGTTTGCGCTCGTGACCGGTGCCGGCATGCGGTTCAGGATGGCTTCGAACACCACGCCATTGCTGTTCCCGGAAAATGCCATTTCTCCCGTCGCCATCTCGTACATCACCGAACCAAACGCAAACAGATCCGTCCGGGGATCCAGTTCCTCCGCCCGGACCTGTTCCGGCGACATATAGGCCACGGTCCCGATCGTCGACCCAGGACTCGTCATCGGCCCTTCCTCCGCCGACACCGTGTGCTCGGTGCTCTGCGCCAGCTTGGCCAGCCCGAAATCCAGCAACTTCGCCTGCCCCCGCTTGGTTACGAAGATATTCGCCGGCTTGATGTCGCGATGGATAATTCCCCGGCTGTGCGCCGCATCCAGCGCATCCGCAATCTCAATGCTGATCCCCAACATCGTCTCCACATCCAACGGCCGTCCTGCGATGCGATGCTTCAACGTCTGTCCGTCGAGAAACTCCATCGCGATGAACGCATGCCCGTCATGTTCATCAATCTCATAAATTGTGCAGATGTTCGGATGGTTCAATGCCGAGGCGGACTGCGCCTCCCGCTGGAAACGGCTCAGCGCCTGCGGATCGTGTGCCACATCATCAGGTAGGAATTTCAGTGCCACAAAGCGTTTCAGCTTTGTGTCTTCGGCCTTGAAGACGACACCCATGCCCCCGCCGCCGAGCTTCTCAAGAATCCGGTAGTGAGATATCGTCTGGCCAATCATGCCTGGGGCTTGTTGCGCGCAGCCATCTTATTGGGCCGCAGCAATCTGCGCAAGATCCTTCGAGCTTCCCATCTGCGCTCCCTCAACCGTCCGCCAGTCCCCGACTCTCCTTTTAGACCGCAACCTCACGCGCGCATTCCACCCAGGCAACGCCTAGGGAATGCAGAATCAGGCAGTCTCCGGCCGTCAGCTTCGACGCGTCTGCAACAATCTGGTAGGCGTACCCTACTTGAGGATCTTGAGTCGCACACCACGCCGAGTGCTCAAAAATACCCTCACAATACGGACACGCGGTTTCGACACTATATCGGCTTTTGCTATTTTCGGAATTGAGATTGTTCATAACACTCTCCCTCTCGCTAGAAATTAGTTCTGCCAACGTCCCCCTGTTTGCTACGACGATCGCGCACCAAGAAACGCGATCGCGGAAAAACAACCGCGAATTGGATGGCGATCGCCCTTGTCTCGTTGGAGTTTGCAGTGAGATACCCGCGCTGATACGCACAAAAACGGAGGGATTTGAAGGAATTAGAGCCCCGGGATCAGGGAAACGCAGCAGACGTTAAGTCATTCGGCGTCCTGTGAGCTTGGTGAGCGCGGCCGGTCTCGACCTGCGACCCATGCCTTCAGAAACTCGCCAAATCATTCACAAACAATAACTTGCACGTCCAGCTGGCTCTTACTGTCTGAAGCCCTTTTCTCGGCCTAGAGGGTATTTTGGTCGATCGAGATAAGCCCCTTCTTGATCGCGAGCAACACGAGGGCTGCATTACTCTTCAGATGGAACTCCGTCGTGATCTGGTGTTTGTGAAATTCGACCGTTTTTGGACTCAAATTCAGTCGCGCTGCGATCTCTTTCAGACTATAACCTTCCGCGAACAACTGCAGACTATCGCACTGGCGAGAGGTCAGAGGTTTGCAGAACTGCTTGACCCGGGTTCGTTGCTCCACCCAATCCTGTGGCCGGAGTTTTGGAGAAATGTAGCTATTTCCTCGCCAGACCTCTTCAATGGCAGTTACCAACTCGGTTGCTGCCGAGTGCTTGAGCACGAAAGCGGCGTGGCCAAGTTCAACTGCAGCGGCAGCCATATTGGCATCTGCATGCATCGTAAGGAACACAAGCGAAACGCTCGGAAGCTCGTCGCGGATGCGGCGCGCCGCATCAAAGCCATTCAGAAGCGGCATGCTGACGTCGACGATAATCAGGTCAGGCTTGAGCCGCACCGCCTCTGTAACCAGCGCGCGACCATCCGTCACGGTTCCGATTACCAGGTAACTCTTTTGCAGAAAACACTTCAGAGCTTCCAGAAATACCGCGTGGTCATCAGCTATCATGATGCGGGGGCCGGGTTTATTCCGTCGGACGGTTTCCATAGACTCTCCATTGGTCGGAGTCGCGCTCTGAAACCCGACGCAGAGGGTTCGGACCAAAATCGTAAAAATGAAACGGAGGAGCG
>Ga0207663_10000394_pt1 | contig 18953 bp, 19 predicted proteins | sample LARL53metaG_FD_184346 | JGI IMG/M metagenome (GOLD analysis project Ga0207663, IMG submission 184346) | Corn, switchgrass and miscanthus rhizosphere microbial communities from Kellogg Biological Station, Michigan, USA - LAR L5-3 metaG... | ecosystem: Host-associated > Plants > Roots >...
CTAGAAAGCAGCAAACGGCAGCCGCCCGGCCCGGCAACTCCGAAAACCATCACCTCGCAGGACGATGATTCCGAGTCCGATCCGCTTTAGTTCGAATACCGTCTCGGCACACGCTTTGAGATATTGCACAGAATTTCGTACGGCGTGCTGTTCGCCAGCTCGGCATGCTCCAACGCATCGACGCTCAGCCCTTCACCGGTACCGAGCAGGATAACTTCATCTCCCACCGAAACGCCCGGAATGCCGGTCACATCCACCAGCGTCAGATCCATCGAAATGCGGCCCACAATCGGGGCGTAGTGCTCCCGCACAATCACACGTCCGCGATTGGAAAGCTGCCGGTTATATCCATCGGCATAACCTACTGGCAGCACCGCCACGTGCGCGGGAGCCTTCGTCACGTAAGTCGCCCCGTAGCCCAGGGCCTGATTCGCTCCAAAATCCCGCAACGAAAGAATGCGCGTCTTCCACGTGAGAACGGGCTTCACGGGCAGACGCAGCGTCCCGCCACTCACCTCGCGCCCTGCCCTCTGAAAAGGTAAGTAATAGCCATAGAGCGCAACTCCGGGGCGCACCATGCTGTTCCAGGTTTCACGTCTCGAGATGACCGCGCCCGTATTTGCCATGTGCACGAAGACCGGTTTCATCCCGGCCTCGCTTACCATGCGGCGAGCCGAGTCAAAAGCCCGTTCCTGTTCGGCGACCGAGGGTGCGTCCATGATCTCCGAAGACGCAAGATGCGTTGAGAACCCCTCCAGCACAAGATGCCTGGCTGCCTTCAGCGATTTCAAAACCCCCGGCAGTTGATCGACCGCAACTCCGAGTCGCCCCATCCCAGTATCTACCTTTAAGTGCACCGGATGCTGCGCCACACCCAGCGCGGCAGCTGCAAGATCCAGAGTCTCGATATGCCAGGGCTCCCAGACTGTGGGCGTGAGATGTAGCCGGACGATCTCGCTTTCTTCTCCCCGCCAAAAACCGGTCATCAAGAGAATGTTCGCGCCAACGCCAGCTTCGCGCAGGGGTATCGCCTCGTCCAGTGAAGTGACGCCGAGCCACTTCGCGCCCTCGGCCTCCAGAGAGCGTGAACACTCGACCGCGCCGTGTCCGTAGGCATCGGCCTTCACGACCGCGCAAACCGTGACTTTCGGTCCAACATGCTTCTGCACGGTGCGGAAGTTTTGCCGCAACATGCTCAAAGAAACTTCTGCCCAGGTCGGGCGCGTTGCCACGCGGCTCAGGATTTCTGCTGTGCTTGCCACTTTCGCGATTATAGCGGGAGCAACGCCCGCACTCAGGTTACGCTGGGGCTACTCCCGAGTTGTGTAGCGAGCTCTCCCCGAACTGTTACGAGGCCATGTCGCCCTCGTCACCCACGCGACCCCCGCCGCATCCCGTTTAATTCCCCGACAGCAAGAAGTTCACCGTAATCTGAGTTTCCACCTCAACCGGCTCGCTATTCAGAATATAAGGCCGATATCGCCATTGGCTTACGGCTTCAACCGCCGCCCGCACCAGCATGGGTGGACCCGATATCGCATGGAGGTCCTCGATCGTACCCGCCTTGCTGATAAGAGCGACTAGAACCACAGGGCCCTGAATGCGTGCAGTTCGAGCGAGCGGCGGATACACGGGTTGCACGCGGCGAATCAAGCTTCCTTCCAGCATCCTTGACGTCCGAAAAGTGTGGGCCGCCGGTGGCGGAGCCGTGACCGGAAGGGGCGCGACCGGGCGGAGCGAATTGTTCAGTGATTCCCACACCCCGTCCCTGGAACCGTTGCCCGTCCCGCCCGGCACTCCCGGGCCGCTGAAACTCATCTGAGGCGGAGGCTCCACCTCTTCAATCTGCGCAATGTGCCTTGGAATCTCCCGAGGCGCGATGAGCACATTATCGGCAAGATTGCTTTGGACGAGCGTTGTTGTGCTCTGATGTCGAATCGGGGCCAGCGCAGGCGGCGCTCCCCACGATACCGGTGTTGGCAGAACTCGAACGGACGGAAGCCCTACCGTCTTCCAAAGCGGCAATAACAGCAGACAACCGATCATCAGCGCCTGCAGTCCGAACGAAGTCATCGTCGTCCAGCTGCGACGTGTGCGTTGGGCCCATGAAGTTTCCAGCATGCTATCGGCAAACATAGTGTCCTCCGCGTGAAATCTGTTTGCTGCTATGGACACCACGAACCGCCTTGCCGCGCCTCACCGCCACAAATAAAAAGGCCGCGTCTTCACGCGGCCTCATGGAACTTTCCTGACACCAAAGGTGTCCAGCTTCTCTACTTGGGCGACTCGTTCGACTTAGGCGCTGCCGGCTTGGCAGCCCCGGTTCCGGTTCCCGGCTTCGGCGCTGGCGGCTTCGCGGCCCCAGTCGTCGGCGGTGCAGCAACACCCGACTGGGCATTGTAAATGTCCACCACCGGCTTGGTGATGTCCACGCCTTCGCCGGCCATCACGATCGGGCTCTGCGGCCAGGGCTTCGAGGTATCGATGATCAAACCGAAGCCGTTATCCTGCGCGTACTTCATGATCATGGGAGCCAGCTTTTGCAGAATGCGCCCGGCAATCTCCTGGTTCTGATTGCTGAAATCTTCCTGGGCATCCTGCACCGAGCGATCGAAAACTTTCTGTTTGCTTTCAATCTGCTTCTTCAGAGAGGCAAGGGCATCTTCATTCAGCTTGCCTTCCTGCGTGGTTAATTGTTTCTTCATGCCTTCGAGCTCATCGTTCTGCCCCTTCAGTTCGCTCTGTTTGGGCTCGAATTTCTTTTGCAGGGCTTCGAGGTCGCGGCGGCCTTCGTTGCTGCCGAAAATCGCCCCTTCAATGTTGATGGTCCCGACCTTGGTACCGGTGCCCACGCCAGTCGTGGCAGGCGTCGAAGCGGCCGGATTGGCAGGCGCGGCGGCCGAACTGGACGGTGTGGCGGCGCTGCCGGTTTGGGCTAGTGCGGAAAACGTAAACGTCGCCGCAATGGCCAGAAGAATTCTCAAAAACTTGCTTTTCATTGGATCGATTGAACTCCTTGGAACATAGTTCCGGGAATGAACTTCGAAATTCGTTCTCAGATCGCTTCGTCAGTCAACGCTGGGCCGCACTGAATGAGGTCTTCGCGACGGTAGCGGCCGCCATCAGAAGAGGCGCGCTAGATTTGCCAGCACCGCACACCGAAACTGCGGGCGAGCCTTCCGCCCTGACCGCTAACTCGATGGCGTAGATCACATTCATTATAGTGACCCGGCTCCTGCACCGTCAAACAAAGTTAGATCCTCAAACTTAGAACGTCGTTGCCACCGTGAACCGGAAAGTCTTGCGCGGCTCCCGCAACTGGAAACTGGGCGAATACGTATTGACCGCCAGGTGATACGTATAATCACCGGCCGCGCCCGCCGGGAACATCCCGCGCGTGATCGGGATCGGCGGATTCGCGATCTGGTCGAGCCGCAGCGGGTTGTAGGCCCAGTAAATGCGGAAGGGGGCATTGACTACGGGCAGGAACATTTGCAACTCCAGCCCAGTCGACATCCGGACCTGCCAGTTCGCCGACTGCAAAACGCTGAGATCCTGCGAAGGCGTGGGAGTCAGGACATGTCCGCCCTGACAGTTGAACCCGGCATCTAGTGTTGGACATCCGAATGGGGTCCCAATCACCTGATCATATTGCGCCGTCGCGATTTGCAACTGAGAAGGCCGGATGATGGGGTCGACGCCCACATCTACGAAGGGCGCTATCGCGACCGGCCCCGCAATCGTGATGCGATACTCCAAGTTCGACCACACGCTCAGATCGCCTCCCGGGAACACGATCTGATCCACCGGGATCGGCACCGTCCAGTTCCCTTGCCGCGGGTTGGACGGATTCTTCGGAACCGGGGTTCCATCAGGATTCGTCAGAGTAATAACGTTCGAGCTGGGCAGAAACGCCACCGGCGATATCGATCGGATATCGAAGCCGCGGATGTCGTTTTCGCCGCCCATGAAGAAGCGCTGGAACGGCGGTGCGACCAAGCCTCCATACCCGCTGATAAACGACCCGTTGAGCGTATACCCAATCGTGTTGCGCCCCTTGTTGACTGGCCGGAACCTCTTGTATTGAACGATTGGACGCACCGACCGGACCGTGCCACCCAGTCCCGCCAATTGCATTCCGAGCGTCAATTGGTGCCCTCGGTGTGGGGAGATCCCGCTGTCCAGGGTATTAAACGAGAAATTCGGAAAGATCGAACTGGTAATGATTCCATTCACCGCGTTCGGTCCGGAAATTCCCCGGAACGCGATGAAGTCAAACAGACTCTTTGATGCCGTACTAAGTGCAACCAGGCTCGATCGATCCAGCGAGTACGTGATGCCCACGCGCTTGAACGAACGGCGCAGCGGATAACTGAGCGTTGTCGTAAAGCCCACGCTTTGCTGTGTATAGTTCTGCAGGTTTTGCAACTGGGCCGCCGGCAGATTCAGTTCCTGCCCGCTGAAAATGGATAGCTGTTTTGCCTGGTTGTAACTGTACTTGTTGCCAAACACCGTGAAGCCGAACTGCAGCGGTCGGTCAAACATGTAGGGCTGCGTATAACCAAACATTACGCTCCGCGCCAGGTTCCCCAGGCTGATTTGCATCTGCAGAGTTTCACCGCGCCCCAGGAAGTTATTGGTAGCGTAGTTCAGACCGATGAACGCCCCCTCCAAGCCGCTCACGCCGCCATTCAGTCCGATGCTGTTCTTACCTTTCTCATGCACTTTCAGCGTCAGATCGACTTGCCCGTTTTTCTCGTCCAGCTTCTTTTCCGTAACGTTCGGATCATCTGGTTTGAGCTGGTCGAAATAAGAAAGCTGATTCAAGCGCAGCAAGCTCAGTTCCCATAGCCGCGAATCGTAGACGCCGCCTTCCTCCAGCGACAGTTCGCGGCGAATCACTTTGTCGCGCGTCGTCGTGTTTCCTACGAACTCAATTCGCCGCACATAAAATTGCTTCCCTTCGTCGATGTCGATTTCCAACGTCGCCAGCTTCTTCTCGTCATCAAATGTCGTCGAAGGAACTCCCGTGTAGTTAATGTAGCCGTATTGGCCGTACGCCTTCCGCAGTGCTTCCAGCCCTTTGGCGATCTTGTCGCGGCTGAAAATGTCTCCATCCTTGAGCGGGAACAACGAGCGCAGCGCGGCGGTATTGGAAATCGCCTTATTGTTCTTGAACGTGATCTTTGCCAACCGGTACTGGTCGCCTTCCTCGATGGCCATCGTAATGTCCACGGCCTTGCCCGGACCCGCCTGCAGCAGCGGAATGTGGAAGCCCTGGTGCCCCGTGTCGTGGATTTCTGTCTTCGGATCGCTTACCCCGGCTTTGAAATAGCCGCGATTCTGATACTCCGCCCGCACCCGCTCAGTATCTTCTTCCAGTTTGGTGGCGTCATAAGTCTTGGCGAAGATATTCTCCAGAAAAATAGAGTGGGGAATCCCGATCGGCTTCAGATTCTTCATGGCCGCGCGTAACGTGCGCGAATTAATATTCTTGTTGCCTTCAAACTTGATTTTGCCGACCTTAACCTTTGGTCCTTCCTTGATCACGAAGGTGATTCCTACGGCCGCGGGAGGAATCTGCCTTACTTCGGTGCGAATCGTCGCAAACTGGCGCCCGTGTTCTGAAAGCAGGTTCTTGAGCGAGACTTCCGCCTTCTTGATGCGCGTGGGATCGTACTGGCTCTCCACCACCAGCCCGACCTTGTCTTGTTTGAACCGGTCAAGAATGTCACTATCTGAGACCGAGCCGTGCCCCAAGTAGCTGATCTCGCGGATCGTTGGCTTCTCTTTCACCGTGACGATGATTCGCCAACCTTTGGGAGTCTGCTCCCGGGTGAACTTGATGTCTTCGAAGTACCCGGTATTCCAGAGGGAATTGAAGTCGCGCTCGAGTGAGGCAGCGTCATACACATCGCCCGATTTGGTGAAAATGCGCGCCTTGATGGTTTCGGCTGGGATGCGGCGATTGCCCACGACGCTGATCTCAGAAACCAGATCCGCCTGCGCCCAAGTCAGTACGCCGGTCGCCAGCAGGAACATCGCCAGCGCGCCGCAAATCCTGAACCAATCCCACCTAGCCCGCGGCCAAGACCGTTGAAATGAAGAAGATGGCATCGACACGGCCCCCGAAACGCAGGGACCTTTGGGCACAACAAGGTTCTCCGAATGAAAGCGAAAAGGAATCGCTACGACCTCAGCCTCTGGGATGTGAGAAAACTGTCATTATACGGTAGCGCACTGGAAGCGTCCAAACCGCAACTCTTGCCGGATCAAATCCTGCAGCTCAGACTCTACGGTCAAAGCCCACGGTTGCTTCATGAGGATGGCTTGGATAACTCTACCTCAACCAAGACGGAATAAAACGTTGCGGAGTTGCCCATGTCGGTAAGTTTTTCTGAGGTCAGGGCATTGATACTCTGGAAACCGGGGGTCATCTTCGCCCAATTCAGACTGGCGGAGACCACTCCGGGCTGAACTTTACCGTCAACCCGCGCCTTCAGCAAAATGTCTCCCCGTTGATTGAAGACGCGAACCCTGTCGCCGTCAGAGATTCCACGTGCCCGGGCGTCCGCTCCGGAAATCTCCAATAAACCGGTCTCCTCCAACTCCTGCACCGACGGCACATTGGTGAACGTAGTATTCAAGAAGTTGTCGGCCTTCCGCGCCAGTAACTCGAGCGGCAGTTTACCCCGCTTCGCGCCGTGTCGCGATTCCGTCGGAGGCGTGAACTCCGCCACCGGATCCAGTCCCAACGCCTTCACCGCCTCGCTATAAAGCTCCGCTTTTCCTGAAGGCGTGCGGAAACCACCATGCGCGAAAGGAAGAAATGGAGTCGCTTGTGTGGGGACAGCCGCCAAAGCCTGTCCTGAGCGAAGTCGAAGGGGCTGTCCAGAGGAGCGAAGCTCCGCAGCCTCTCCCGCTGTAAAGTTCAACCGAACCTGCCCCTGCTCCAGCCGTTCCCGATTGATCCCCGACATCCATGAATCTTTCGAATCCAACGCAGAATCGATCATCTCGTCGACAGTCTCGCGGAAACATTCTTCGCCAAATCCCATCCGCTCTGCCAGAGCCCGGAACATCTCGACATTCGACCGGCACTCCCCCAGCGGCTCGATCGCTTGATTCGAAACCTGCAGATAGTAATGCCCGTACCCCTTCTGCAAATCCTTATGTTCAAAGAATGTCGTTGCCGGAAGGACGATGTCAGCGTAGTCGGTTGTATCCGTAAAAAACTGCTCATGTACAACCGTGAATAGATCCGTCCGCCGCAAACCGCGTACCACTTCATTGTGCTCCGGACAAACCGCCGCCGGATTCGAGCTGTACACAAACAGCGCTTTGACTGGCGGATCATTCACTGTGTTCAGTGCCCGCCCCAGCTCAACCATGTTAATGGTCCGAGCTTCTCGCCCCAGTGCCGTCTGCATGAGGTCAGGCCGCTTCAAAGCCGCAGCATTCAAATCGACAGCACCGCTCACCGACATCTGCAAACCGCCGCCTACTTCTTTCCACGAGCCGGTGATACAAGGCAGCATCACGATCGTTCGCGTCGCCATCCCGCCGCCTTCAGAGCGCTGCACCCCATAGTTCAGACGAATTACGGCGGGCCTCGCCGTGGCATATTCTCGCGCCAGTTTGCGAACATCATCAGCAGAGATTCCGGTCCACTGGGCCACCCGCTCCGGCGAATATTCCTTCACCTTCTCGCGCAGTTGCTCGAAACCCAGCGTGTACTTCGCAACATAGTCGGCGTCGTGCAAGTTTTCGCCGATGATCACATGCATCATGCCCAGCGCCAGCGCCGCATCCGTCCCCGGATTAATCGGCAGGTACCAGTCCGCGCACTGCGCCGTTCGCGTGCGGTAAGGATCGATTACCACCAGCTGGGCGCCCTTGCGTCGCGCCTCCATGATGAACGGCCACAAGTGAACGTTATTGCCGTGGATGTTCGAGGCCCACGCAATGATGTATTTGGAATGACGGAATTGCTCCGGCTCGGTGCCCATCTTTACACCCAGAACGGATTTCAGGCCCGCCTCTCCCGCCGCCGAACAAATTGACCGCTCCAACTGCGATGCTCCCAGCCGGTGAAAAAACCGCCGGTCCATCGAACCCCCGTTGAGCGTACCCAACGTCCCGCCATAGGAGTAAGGCAGAATCGCCTCACTCCCAAACTCCGCAGAAATCGCGCGAAGCCGCGAAGCAATCTCGTCCAGCGCCTCTTCCCAGGAAATCCGCTGCCAAGCCTGTGCAATTTCTGTCGTGGTTTCCGAATCTGTTCGAGAAGAGGTTTGTGTGGGGACAGCGGCTTTCTGTTGTCCATGCGGAGCGAAGCTCAGCTGCCCCTCCACCGGCCCCTTAGGAACAATCCGCCGCATGGGATACAGCACCCGCCCGGGCGAATACACCCGATCCAGATACTTCGCCACCTTGGCGCACAAAAACCCGCGCGTCACCGGATGCTCCGGATCCCCTTGAATCTTGGTAGCACGCCCATCCTGCACGGTAATCAATACTCCACAAGCATCCGGACAGTCGTGCGGACAAGCGGCATGGACAACCTGCTTCATGGCTTTACGATTATACGGTGCTTCGTGAGGGAGGGCAGCGGCCGCTTCCCGAGGGCGTCATCCTGAGCGAAGCCGGGTTTCAGGCGGAGCGAAGGGCCTGCCCTGAGCATAGTCGCAGGGATCTCACGCGGAGTTCCAACGGCTTGCGCAGGGAGGTGGTGCAAGTCGGACTAAGCTCAGGTCGAGAAGCTTGGCCAGGCAGGCCTACTTCAACTCCAGCACTTCCTTCTCTTTCCCCTTGCTCATCTCTTCCATCTTATTGATCTCGCCGTCGGTGAGCTTCTGAATCTCATCCAGCGACCGCTTCTCTTCGTCCTCGGTAATCTTCTTATCCTTCAGGGCTTTCTTGATCGCATCATTGCCATCGCGCCGAATATTGCGCACTGCAGTCCGATGCTCTTCCAGCACGCGATGCAGATGCTTCACCATGTCCTGCCGCCGCTCCTGCGTCAGCGGAGGTACCGGCACCCGAATCAGCTTGCCATCATTCATCGGATTCAATCCCATATCACCGGAACGGATCGCCTTCTCAATCGCCCCCAACTGCGACGGATCAAACGGTTGCACGGTGATCAGCTGCGCCTCAGGCGCATGCACCTGCGCTACCTGGTTTAAAGGCATCTGCGAACCGTAATAATCCACGCTCACGCTATCAAGCATGTGCACGTTCGCGCGCCCCGTCCGCACTCCCGCCATCGCTTTGCGGAAATCTTCCACCGCCTTGTCCATCCGCGTTTTCAGTTGAAGTCGAATGTCTTTCAGTGGCGCGCTATCAGCCATGGGTACGCTCCGTACTCTTCAAGAATCAAAACGTTGAATTATAAACCGAACCAGAAAACTGGCCACGGATTTACACGGATCACCACGGATAAGAAATCAGAAAATCCGTGCGAATCCATGAGAATCCGTGGCCGAGCTTACGGCTACACTCTTAGTCGCCCTTCGCGCTGACCCTCGATCCAATCTTCTCGCCCAGCACCACGCGCCGAATGTTCCCGTGATGGTTCAAGTTGAAAACGATGATCGGCAGGTTATTGTCCTTGCACAAGCTGATGGCTGTGGAGTCCATCACCTTCAATCCGAGCTTCAAAACATCCATGTAGGAAATGTGGTTGAACTTCGTGGCGCCCTCGACCTTCAGCGGGTCGGCATCATAAATTCCATCGACGCGTGTCGCCTTCAGGATTGCCTCTGCTTTAATCTCCATCGCGCGCAAAGACGCCGCGGTATCGGTCGAGAAATATGGGTTCCCGGTTCCGCCCGCAAAGATGACCACGCGCCCTTTCTCCAGATGCCGGATCGCCCGCCGCCGGATGAAAGGCTCCGCTACCTGCTCCATCTTGATCGCCGACTGCACTCGCGTGTAGACGTTCTGCTTCTCCAGAGCATCCTGCAGGGCCAGTGCGTTGATCACAGTGGCGAGCATGCCCATGTGATCCGCGGAAACGCGGTCCATGTCTTTGGCTTGCTGCGCCACGCCACGGAAAAAGTTTCCCCCGCCAACGACAATGGCCAACTGCACCCCTAGCTTGTGAACGTCGGCCAGTTCCGCAGCGATCGCGTGAATGCGCGCCGTGTCGACGCCAAAGCCCTGGTTCGCCGCCAGTGCCTCACCGGACAGCTTCAGAAGAATTCGTTTGTAGGCGGGAGTCGTGGTCGTCATCGGGATCTCGTAGCGCCAGTCTACAGTAGCGCCGGCGCTTACCCTGATCTTGCCGAAGGGTTCCGCCAGCTGTAGCGGGGGCGTCTCGCCCCCGCAGACACTCGCAAATCCAAAAAAAGAGCGCCCCGAAGAGCGCCCCCTGAAAATTACTCGCCTTTCGGCTCTGTCGGCTTGGTGACGGCGACCGTCTCGCCAACATCACCTACCTTGAACCTCGCAAAACGCCGCACTGCGATGTTCTCGCCCAGCTTGCCGATCTTCGCCGCAATCAGCTGCGAGATCGAGATGGTCTGGTCCTTGATGAAGGGCTGTTCGAGCAAGCACACTTCTTCATAGAATTTTTCCATCTTGCCGTTCACCATCTTCTCGGCGATATTCGCGGGCTTCCCGCTGGCAATCGCCTGCGCAAGAAAAATCTCCTTCTCGCGCGCGAAGTCGGCCGCAGTCACATCCTCTTTGCGGACATACTTCGGATCGCTCGCTGCGATATGCATGGCGATATCGTGCACCAGTTCCTTAAAGTCCTCGGTGCGTGCGACGAAATCGCTCTCGCAGTTCACTTCGACAAGCACACCAATCTTGCCACCGGCATGAATGTAGCTCGCCACCGATCCTTCGCTGGTCACGCGCGTCGCCTTCTTGGCCGCAACCGAAACGCCCTTCTTGCGCAGAATCACGACCGCCTGTTCCATATCGCCTTTGGCTTCGGTCAAAGCCTGCTTGCAATCCATCATCGGAGCCCCGGTCTTTTCCCGGAGATCCTTCACTTGTGCCGCTGAAATGTTCACTGTAGTAGTACCCATATTAGGTTTCCTGTTTCGCGTTTCTAGTTTCGAGTGATGGGAATGATGTCGTTGCCTCAGGCCACCCGAAACTTGAAACCTGAAACTCGAAACCGCTCTTACAAACTTTGACCCGCGCCGGGAATCTCTAAGCTACGACCCGCGCGGGTCAGATTTCCAAAGCCCGGTTTGTTCCTACCCCAGGAATCCGCCTGACTCCGTGAGTTACAACTGAGTACCGTGTACTGAGTACTCCTCCTAAACCGTCTGGCTCTCCACCTTCGGCAGTTCGGCTTCCTCGTTCGCTACCGGCTTCTTGTGCGTTCCCGGACCCAGCACTTCTTCCATGCTGATATCTTCGCTCGCATCCACCGCAGCTTCTTCAGCCGGAGCTTCGGTCGCAGCCTGCGCCGCGTCCGCCGCCGCCTGCATATCGGCAACCTGCTTGTCGGTCATCAACTGCGCACCCTCGGCAATCGATTCCGAAATCTTCGAGGTGAACAGCCGGATCGCCCGCAACGCATCATCGTTGCCGGGAATCACATAATCCACTTCGCTGGGATCGCAATTCGTATCGACCACCGCGACCACCGGAATGCCCAGCTTCCGCGCCTCGCGCACCGCAATCTGCTCTTTATTCGAATCGATCACGAAGATCGCATCCGGCAACCGGCTCATATTCTTGATGCCCGCCAGGTTGGCCTGCAGATGTTTACGCTCGCGTTCGAGCTTGATCACTTCTTTCTTCGGCAGCAGCTCGTAGCGGCCATCCGTGGCCATCTCGTCGAGCTCCTTCAGCCGCTTCACCGATTTCTGCACTGTCACCCAGTTGGTGAGCAGCCCACCCAGCCAGCGCTGGTTGATGTAGAACATCCCGCATTTCTGCGCCTCTTCGGCAATCGCATCCTGCGCCTGGCGCTTCGTGCCCACGAACAGCACGATGCGGCCGTCGTTCGCCAGATCTTGCACGAACTTCGACGCCTCTTTGAACATCTTCAGCGTCTTCTGCAGATCGATGATGTAAATCCCGTTGCGCTCTCCGAAGATGTACTCCTTCATCTTGGGATTCCAGCGCTTGGTCTGATGCCCGAAGTGAACTCCCGCTTCGAGCAACTCCTTCATGGTGATGGTAGCCAATGAACCTCCTCTTTAGTCTGCATCCGGTGAAGTTAGTTTCGAGTTTCAGGTTTCGAGTTTCGAGTAGCGTGTTCCGCTATCGACATTCTCGAAACTGGAAACCCGAAACTTGAAACGTCGTTCCGGATTGCCATTCCCGTCCCCGCGCCGCGAGGCACGAGAAGAATTGAACACCTAAAAATCTGGGTTCGGGTTTCCGAAGTTTCAGGTTTCGAGTGACCCGAACAGCTGGCAGTCGAACTACACACCCGAATCTGGAAACCTGAAACTCGAAACTTCTTATCTCTTGCTGAACTGGAACCGCTTGCGAGCGCCCTTCTGCCCGTACTTCTTGCGCTCTTTGCCGCGCGAATCGCGACTCACCATGCCCTCGGACTTCAGCTTCTTCCGCAGTTCCGCATTGAACTCCATCAATGCGCGAGCGATTCCCAACTTCACCGCGTCCGCCTGGCCGCGCACTCCGCCGCCCAGCACGCTCGCAATGATGTTGAACGATGCCGCCGTCTCCGACGACGCCAGCGGAGATTTCGCCGCCGACCGCTGTGCCGGGGTCACGAAATATTCCTCAAACTCACGCCCGTTTACCTTGAAATCGCCATTCCCCGGACGCAAATAAACTCGGGCAATCGCCCTCTTCCGGCGCCCCGTCCCATAGTATTGAACCAATTCAGCCATGTAGCTCCTAGCTCCTGGCTCAACCAGAAGCAGAATTCCTAAATGTTGTCATCCTGAGCGCAGCCGCCTTTTTCAGGCGGAGCGAAGGATCTCGCGCGGTCCTTACGAAACCGCCACTTTGCGCGGCTTGTGCTCGCGCACTTCCAGCTTCAAATCCTGCGGCTTCTGCGCCTGGTGCGGATGCTTCTCGCCCCTGTACACATTCAGCTTCGACAGCATGTGCGCCGCCAGCTTGTTCTTGGGCAGCATGCGCTTCACCGCGGCCTCAATCACCGCCTCCGGCTTGCGCACCATCCGCTTTTTGAAATCCTCGGTCCGCAGACCACCCGGATACCCGGTGTAGTGGTGATACTGCTTCTGCTCGGCCTTCATGCCGGTGGTTCGGACCTTCTCCGCATTGACCACAATCACGTGATCGCCGGTATCGAGAAACGGCGTATATTGCGGATTTTCCTTACCCATGAGGATGCGCGCCACCTGTGAAGCCAGGCGTCCGAGCGTCTGCCCGTCTGCATCCACGACGTACCACTTGCGCACAATTTCCCCCTCTTTGGGGAAATAGGTTGACATCAGAGTTCTCCCAGATTGAATAAAAGCTGCGAAAGAAGACCGCTCGTTGATTCCCTAGCGAGGACGCCAGGCCATCAGGCGGGCAACCACACGACCACCAAAGTCTTTACGATAGCGTATTGTGCAAGGAAATGTCAACGATTCTGCCCAGTTACTCAAGAGGGCAGTAACCGAATCGTGAACGATTACTCGGGTAGCGCCGGCATCCTGCCGGCTGTAGCGTGGCCGTCTCGGCCACGCATCCGATCTTACTCGTACGCCAGCGCGTCAATCGGGTCTCTCTGCGCTGCCTTCATCGCCGGATACAACGCTCCCGCCAGCGCTCCCACCACGGCAATCACTGCCGCGCGCACCGCCCATTGATTACTCCAGAAGAGCCGCAGCACCGGCTTCTCGAACATGATCACGCGTCGGGTCACCATGCTGATAAGAATCCCGGCGATGATTCCAACCACCGCCAGCAGCATCGTCTCGCGCAGAACAACATTCACGATGTACCACTTCGACGCGCCCATCGACTTCAAGATTCCGATCTCCCGCGTCCGCTCCATCACCGCCGTATACATCGATTGAAAGATCACCAGAAATCCCACCACCACCGCAACCCCGATGACGATCTTGATCGCCAGATCGAATCCCGGAAGGTTGTCAGGAGTCATCATCGACAGATACTCCGTCATCGATCGAACCGCATACTTTTCCATTCCTGGGATTGCTTGAATTGCCTTTGTTGTCTCATCAATGTAGGCAGGATCGTCTAGTTTGACGTAAAAGACAGAGGCTCGGCCGTCTGCCCCAATCAGATCCTGCATTGTCGTCAATGGCAGAAACTTGCGCCCGCCCTTGCCGTGGGGGACGATCCCGCAGATGCGGTATGAATTATTCAGTATATCGACCGTGTCCCCGACTTTTTTGTTGTTCATGCCGGCGTAGTAATCGTCCACGATCGCGTCACTTGGTGCTTGAAACGGCCCACCCGAGAGATAACGAAAGGCCGGTGACAGTTTGTCGTAACTGGCCAAATCAATACCGTAGTCGACTTCCAAAGGTTTCTGGCTGAATGCCCATACAACGGGCGCAGCAGTGACGACATGGGGTACGCGCCGCAATACATCCCCCACCTTCACCGAAATCGGCGCTCCCGACATGGCGACCAGCCCGGAAGATCCCGGCGGCATCACCATCAGATCCGCTCCGACGCCGACCTGGCTCTCCTTCGATCCGTTCAGTAATCCATAGAACAGCGCAACCACCATCAGAATCATCGTCACTTCCAGCGCGATCGCACTCGCCGCGATAAACGACCGCGTCGGCCGGTGCACCAGATTGGCAACCACCATCTTGTTCATCATAGGGAGGCCGGATGTCCCATAGGAGTGCCGGGTGCCCCATCCTTCTCGCGACCTTTGCGAGAGGGTGGGGATTTTGAAGTCCCCAGCCGCTAAATTACCGTGTGTCTTGGTACTGAGTACTACTTCTTCACCAGCGGCATCACCAGGCTCGACTGCGGTCGGTCCAGATGCACCACCGTTGCACCCGTGGGCTGCTGCAACACGAACTGATCATCGGTCAGCGGCTTGTTAATGTCCACCTTCAGCATGTTCAGCGTGATGTCGTACTCCTCTTGCGGACGGGAGATTTCAATGCGGGAGGGGAAACTGATCCCATCGAAGTCCTTATATTGCGCATACCGGGCATCAGTGGCGACCGTGCCATCCTCACTGTAAATGAATTGCCGATGTGGCTTCAGATCCGTACGTCCGAATATGATCTTGCGCTCCAACCGCCACCCGTTCTCATGCTTCTGGATTACCGTGATTTCGTAATCTTCCTGCAGCACGCGATGTCCCTTCGCGTCGTGTAGAATCTCGTACCCGTTCTCCAACACCGCAATCTCGGAGTTCGGATCGATCCGGGGGATCAACAACGCCTCGTAAATATTATGCGGGCGAATGTTCTCCATGGGCTGGTCCGTATTCAACGTCGCAACCTCGTTCTTGCCAATCACAAACCGGTTTTTCGGCGGGATCCATAGCTTGAAGTTCTGGCCGTCGCTCACCATGTCGAACGCCGTCGTACGCACGATCGGCATCAATCCCACCATGTGAAGCGCATCCGGCTTCCGCGCCAGGACGTACCCGCGGATTTCCTTATAGTCGGTGACGTGGCCCTTCTTCATGCCCCCGACCGAGCTGTCGATGTCTACCGTGGCCTTCAGAGATTGGATGGAGTCGGCCTGATGGTTAATGCTGTCGATCAATCCCTGCTGCGAAGATTCCTTCAGGGGCACCTTCGAGTACTGATCCTCCACCGGGCGAGTATGCAAAAAGACACCACACCCCGTGGTGAATAAGGAGGCCAAGAACAACAACACAATTCCAAAGGGCGACCGACGTCTCATGAAGTTATAAGATGACCTCTCGAACATTTGAGTATACAAGGCTCAAAAGGGTTCAAAAGCAGTGTGGTTCACTTTCCACAGTGTCCTATTAACTCTACAGACACTAGTTCACGCCTGATCCGCCATCATCCTTAAGCAAATCAGCTACTTACTAAAGTCCGCCTCACGATCGGCAGCTTCACCGCTTCTCATCGTCGTCTAAACTTGGTCTGTCGTATCGTGAATGTCGTATCGTGAATATAGTGCGAAAGCTTCTCTGGCTAATACTGATCGTTGTACTAGGAACAGGAGGATGGCTCGCCTGGGCCCTGATGACCCCCGTCGAGCCCTCCGGGCAAACATTTGTCATGCTCCGCTCGGGATATTCCACGCACCGCATCGCCGCCGAACTCAAGAAAGCCGGCATAATCCGAAGCGAGAGGGCCTTCATTCTCTGGCACTACTACCATCACGGCCGTTCCCTCAAGGCCGGGGAATACCTGTTCGACAAGCCGTCGAACATTATTGAGATTCAGAAGCGCCTCCGCCGAGGCGACGTCTACTTCCATACGGTGGTCGTGCCCGAAGGCTTCACCATGTTCGACATCGCCCGCGCCATCGAAGACGCTGGCCTCGGCCCCGCCGACGAATTCCTGAAAGTCGCCCAATCTGATACAGCCCTGATTGCCGACATCGCTCCCGGAGCTCGCTCTCTTGAGGGATACCTCTTCCCCGACACGTATCAATTCTCCCGGATGATGACGATGAATGAAATGGCCGCCGCCATGGTCAAACAGTTCCGCCAGGTCGGCCACCAGATCGGTCTCGTGCCTATCTCGATATCTCCTGACGGAAAGGAGGACCCGCCGACTTCTCCTGGAGAGATCCCGCCGCCGCCAAACGGGCCTCGAGCATTGGACATTGAGCGCACCGTAATCATGGCCTCAATTGTCGAGAAAGAAACCGCTGTTCCCGAAGAGCGGCCCATGGTTGCCAGCGTCTATTACAACCGCCTGGCCAAAAACATCGCCCTCGACGCCGACCCCAGCATCATCTACGCCGAACTTCTGGCCGGAACCTACCAGGGAGCTCTCCACCACGCCGACATGCAATTTCACTCGGCATACAACACCTATCGAAACGTCGGCCTCCCCCCGGGCCCCATCGGCAATCCCGGACGCAGCGCCCTCGAAGCCGCCATGCACCCCGCCCAAAGCGACTATTTCTATTTCGTCGCCGACGCCCAAGGCCACCACCGCTTCGCCCGCACCATCGACGAACACAACAAGAATGTAGTCGCCTACCGCAAAGCCATGCGCGGCCACTAGCCGGCTTCAGGCTCTCGGCTTCCGGGACCACTAGCCAGCCACCGCTGTGGGACGTACTGATCGCATCAATCCGTTCAGCATCTGACCAATTCGAGCCGTTTCCCGTCGAATCTCGTTGCAGTCTTTCGTCGTTGAATATCCTAACTGTCGCCCAATTTCTAGCTGAGTCTCCATTTCAAATAGCGATCCCCGAGAATGGCACAGGAACTGAATAAGTTCTTTGTCAGACTCTCGGCCCTCACCTTCAGCGATGTTGCTTGGAACGGAGACGGCGGCACGTCGCATCTGGCTCGTTAAGCCGTATTTCTCTTCCTTGGGAAACCGCGCAGTAAGTTGGTAAACTTTCACGGCGAGTTCCATCGCCGCTTGCCACACCTCTAAGTGCCACTCATGCGAATCCTCCTGCCCTCTTACTTCGAGATACATGAGATTTGCACCAAAGCCTCGCAGGAGTTGTGATAGCCATCACAAAACAATCGGAAAGAGAATTGTGGACTCATTTTGGGAAACGCTCTGCGTTAGAAAGCATTCACTCCAAGCCGGAAGCCGGAAGCCGAGAGCCGAAAGCCTTCTTTGATTCCATCCAGCCCTGCAGAATTAAAATCGCCGCCATCCGATCCACCGCCTTCCCTCGCTTCTCAATCGACAGATCCGTCTCGCGCAACAACCGATTGGCCTCCGCAGATGTCAGCCGCTCATCCCACAGATGCACCGGCAGCCGAAAGCGCTTGCGCAGTTCCTCTGCGAACACCAGCATCTTCTCCGACTGGGTACCCTCCGCCCCACTCATCCGCAGCGGTAATCCGACGACAATCTCCCGCACGTCATATTCCTGAATTACCCGCTGCAGGTGATCAAAATCTCGTCGCTTGGTTGTGCGCTGCAAAGTCTCCAACCCCTGCGCAGTAATCCCCAGGGGATCCGACACCGCGACCCCAATCCGCCGGGAACCGACGTCCAGCCCCAAAATTCGCCCCTCGGGAAGCTCGCGCCTACCGCCGTCGTCGGCAGAGCGGCCGCGCTCTGGATCATCCAAGAATGAATCGTTGCGTTCAGAATCCACGGCCCGATTATAAGGGTAGCCATTCCATCGTTTTGGCCAAGGCCTTCCCTGTGATTCCCCCGTGCCCTCCGTGGTTCAAGGTTTGCCGGCGCATCATCGAACCCACCCTCCTTGCTTTACCTCTTCCCCGGGAGTAGCATATAGATAGGCTTGTTTACGCTGTTCCCCTCGAACCGTCCGCTTTTTCTGGGTGCCTATACATGAGTGGTACGGACTTGAATTTCCACATCGGCGACAAGGTTGTCTATCCTAATCATGGCGTTGGGGTTATTGAGCAGATCAGCAGCCGCTCGATAGGTTCGACCATTGAGAAGTTTTACCTCCTGAACATCAAGGCCAGCAGCCTCAAAGTGATGGTCCCCTGCCAGAACGCGGGCAGCGTAGGCCTCCGCCGCGTGGTCCGCAACGGTGAGATTCAGAAGGTTCTGGACATTCTTTCCGTCAACGAAAACGGCAGCAACGGTGATTGGAAAGACCGCTTCAAGGAAAACTCCGACCGTATGCGCACCGGTTCGTTGGTAGAAGTGGCCGGCGTCCTCAAGAGCCTGATCGCCCTCCACCAAGCCAAGCCGCTGTCTTTTCGTGAGAAGAAGATGCTGGAGCGCGCCCGCTATCTAATCGTCAGTGAACTCGCCATGGCCCGCAATTGCGAGGAATCCAAAGTCGAAGAAATCCTGACGGTCGCCCTGGCAAAGTGCAAACTCCGCTTCCCCGAAGCCTCCGAATTCCAAGCCTGATCGATTTCCTTTGTGTCTTTAGTGGTTCACGGATTCGTCTGGCTC
>Ga0207663_10000398_pt1 | contig 18816 bp, 27 predicted proteins | sample LARL53metaG_FD_184346 | JGI IMG/M metagenome (GOLD analysis project Ga0207663, IMG submission 184346) | Corn, switchgrass and miscanthus rhizosphere microbial communities from Kellogg Biological Station, Michigan, USA - LAR L5-3 metaG... | ecosystem: Host-associated > Plants > Roots >...
AACCGCCGAGTCAACGGCCGAGCAAACGGCCGAGCCAACGGCCGAGTCAACGGCCGAGCCAACGGCCGAGTCAACGGCCGAGTCAACGGCCGAGTCAACGGCCGAGCCAACGGCCGAGTCAACGGCCGAGTAAACGGCCTTCTTTTTATTCCCAGGAGCTTTCAGATCTGCGATCACATACGCCGCGATCGACGCCGCAAAGGCGAGCACGATCGGAGATTCCACTCTGACGAAGGCTTTTGGCGGCTCGAGGCCGGCGAACTGGTAGCAGCGTCGAACGCCATCTTCGAACTTTTCCCAATCAGCCTCATCGCAGCACAAGCCGATTTTCGTGTAACGCTGGACGTACTGATTGAATCTAGACTTTTGATCTTCCGTCAGAGTGGTGACGCGTTTCGGCATTGTCTTTTCTCAGTCCTGGACGTTGCGGATTTCTTCCGGCGAATATTCCCGTTGCCGAACGATCTCGTAGTTCCCTGCTGGCAGATTGAGCGTCTTGTGATCTTCGTGAACGATCGAGACGCCGCCTTCCGCGGTCACGCTCATGAAGAGGCCTTCGCCGACTTCGAGAACTTCCGCTGCTTCCAGTTCTGCCACGCGATGAATATGGCCGGTTACTTCGCCTTCGAGGATGTGACCACTCACGCGCTTTTTGCCTCCTTCCGGAATGATTGTGACGCTCTTAAAAAGAACGTCGCCCTGCCGATACATCTGGATCTTGCTTTTCATCTCGATCTCCTTTTGTGATTTCAAAGAAACAAAACTTCTACTTGATGAGTCTTCGCTGCAGTGGCTGCAGTTTCAGCCAGACCTGGTGGCCAAAGTGGACGCGCGCAAAGCGTCCGGTGTCATTGTCGAGATCCATGCGGATTCGCAATTTCAGCCGAATGACTTCGCTTTCTTCACCCGAGCCTTTTTCAACGACAGTGGATATCGACGCCTGCTCAATCTCTACCGCGTCCACCTTGAGGCTTCCGTCCTTTGCATCCGGAGCCAGCAAGATTTCACAGGTCTGGTTCTCGACCGGAATGTGCCGGACTTCATAACCGTGGTCGACCACCACTTCCCACGCTTCGCCGACTTCATCCGGGACCCAATCGTTATGCTCATCAGTGAGCGGCAAAGAGATTTCGTAGGAAACGAATGCCTTGTCTTCTTTGTCGCGCTCGAAATGCGGTTTCAGAAAGGTTGCCAGGGCGTAACCTTTGCGGACCGCGGATTCTGGTTTCTTCTCTGCCTTGAGCGGAGTTTCGAAATCAGCTTCTTGATCAATTGCGGTTGCTGCTTTTGACGTCATGTACTACCTCCTTAGATTGGATCGCCATTTTTACTACTCGCCTAACCACCAGGCGGCCGGCCCAATGTGATGCGTACAGCATTCCTTCCCAAACGATCTGACCGACCAGAAACCCGATTGCCGAACCGACGATGATTGTGATCACTTGGTGCGTAGCTCCCGCGTATTGAAAAAGTCTTTGAGATCCGGCTCGCGCTGCATGATCTCGCGCGCATACCGGCTGTAATATCGGTCGTTCAGCTTCCAGTGCTCCTGGCCTTGCGTGCCTGTGTCTGTATGCCACCGCAGCACCGCCCAGATCGTTTTGATGGAGTAGCGATCGAAACCCCGAGCCTTCATGCGCCTGGCGTAGTCGCAGAGCAGCGAATAAACCTTAGGATTGCGGCGGTGGAATTCTTCGAAGGCCTGCTGCGAAGAGGACGCCGGTGGCGGATCGAACAGGCCTGGCTGGAGCTGCGTCGCCATCAATGCGTCACCCTGATGCGTGATTCGTCCAGATCGCGGTGAAACTCCTCGCGGAAAACGCGGTTGGCAGCCTTAGCGCAATGCTCAAAGCCTTCGATGTGACCCTTGGCCCAGCCTTCTTCATAACCTTGTCGATAGCTCTTGCAAGCCACGGTGGTGAGTATTTCCTGCTCGCGCACTGCGCGTTCAGCCAAGGCCTTATCGAGAGCTTCTTTGGAGGGAAAGGTACGTAGGAGTTCGCCGCGCCAAAGCACGGTGTCTTTCTTGTTCCCGAGCCAAACGATGAGTCTGCGGAACATCGCGCCTCGCTTCCCTTCTACTTCCGTGAAATCGACTACTTGAAAACCGCGAAAGCCATCGCGATCAATGACAACAAACCACCGACGGCCAAGAGGATGCCGACGATCAGATTGCCGCGTCGTTGCCGCGCTTCCTCGCGTTGGTAGAAGTTGTGCAAGATGTCCTGAAGTTTGTCTTCGCCAGGGCTGGCCTGCGTGTTGTCCATGTCTTGCTCCTCTCTAAATTTTCGGTGGCCCGGGCGCTTGGGGTTATTGGGGTAGTTGGAGCGCCTGGGCCTTTTCCCTCGGAGGGAATCTCTTTAAGCCGTTCTGCCGTGAAAATCCTTCTCGCTGTAGATCTCAATGCCGGGAATCTTGGCCATGGCCTTCTGGCTGCGAACTACAGCGCCAATCTTCTTCTCGTCGGGAGATAGGAATTCGCGAGGGATCAGCGATTCATTCACGATGCGAAATTTCCAGTTGACGCGTGCCTGCATCTCGGACATTTTCGGCGTCGAGCTAGGCAGCACAACGACCGGCGCCGGCGCTTCCGAAGCCATCTGCATTACGACGTCCGCGAGCTCTTTCTCTCCGGAGGCCTCGAGCGCCTGAGCCTCTTTCAAGGCGTCCTCATCGCGCTTCTTCTTAGCCTCTTCGGATAGCCTGGCTTCTTCCTGGCGGCGCCGGCGATCCTGCTCCGCATCGAACACGCGCAACTTTTCGTTGACGCATTTCTTTGCTTCCTCGAGCGGATCGAGGAGCTTTGTGCGCTGGTTGCAGGCTTCTTTCCAGGCCGCATGGGCCTTGGCGACGATCGGATCGAAAACTTCCTCGATCTGCTTACGCCGTTTCGCGATGAGCTGCAGAAACGCGCCTGCCATCTCATAATCCTCAACGGACGCCACCGTCATTTGCTGCGCCTGGCTCACCACTGGTGGAACCAGCTTTGCTACGTCATCGACCGAAATTAATTGCGTGACCGACATTTGCCTCTCTCTTTCTTCTTTCTCGCATTTGCAATTTTTTGCAGGTTTTGCAAACGCGAGCGACCTTGCTTGTAGCCAAATTTTCTCCAGAAAGCGGATGCCCCGCAGGGCAATGAGTTTTTCTGGAATTGCGGTGACGCTTCTTGGCTACGGCATCCTGCTGATTATCAGAAGCGCTACCGTCGAATAGGTGATCTGGGTTGAAACAGGCTGGCGTATCACACTTGTGGAGCGCCCACTTTTCGATCTTCAGCCAAAGGATTGCAGCAAGACGATGAACGAGTTGCTTTCGTCCCTCGAATTGAACGGTTCCGTAGCCATAGTTATTTTTGTAGCCTGTCCAAATCCAGCATCCCGTTTCCGGGTCGACGGACCTCCGGGACAGCAATTTCTCAAGCTGCTGTTCGCGGAGATCCATAGCCCACAGTCCTCCCTTGCCGTTTCTTCCAAAGCTCGAGCCCTAGCGCCCACTTGAAAACCATGTAGTCCTGGACGTCGTTTAGCGGTACCAGGGAATACTTCCCGTTTGGCTGCAGGTGGACCGCGACGCGCCGGCGGACCGGCTCACCTGGTTTGCGTAATGCCATTTCGTATGCGGCTGTTTGTGGGCCCCAGCTGATCTCGATGCCGGCAGTGCACTTGATCTCGAGCAAGATATTTTTCTTCTGCAGGAGGCCGGCGCGATCGAGCGTGTATCCGTAACGCATTCCATCGACTTCCGCGACGCCGCGGTACTCAATCAGCTCAGCGGTGAAATCCGTTTCGCGTCGAAACTTTTTCCAGCCCTCGAGATACCCGATAACTTCCGTATCGATCGTGGATTCGTCGAGATCGCCTTCGTCGTAGTAGTGACATGCGGCATGGGCGGCGGTTCCGATCTCCGCCTTGTGATCGAGGATTGCTGCCGGGATGTGCGAATAACAGACCAGTCCGGCTCTTTCGAGAACTTGTGTCACGCTGGGAACTACGCGCCCATCTTCAAGGTACGTGTGCGATTCTTTGATAAAGGTAAATGTGGCGCTCACGCGGCCACCTTCCCTTCAACGACGCGATGATGAAACGCGCAGTACCACACCACATCGAGCGGACGAGAATAATCATCGTGATGCGCTTGAACCTTTGGATCGCCGCATCCCGGAAATTCGCATGGCTTCTTGATCAATCGACCACTGTGCACCGCGCTATCGACGGCACGCCTTGCCTTGGCTTTGTCGGGATTTCGTGACCGATGCGCCTTTGCCCTACGACCGTGTGCCTTGCGGCCTTCTGGACTGGCTAGGTAGACCTTCCTTTGGGCAAAAATTCGCTGGCGATTCTTGAGGTAGTAGGCACGTTTTTCTTCGCTATGGCATGTCCTGCAGCGACTTTGCAGGCCGTCACGATTCGCACGATTAGCGCAAAAATCGGAAAGCGGAAGATCGCGACCGCATTTAGGGCAAGTCTTCATCGGTCGCCTTAGAAAGGAATGTCCTCGTCTGTCGCCTGAAACGCCGGTTTGATCTGGCCATCGCTTTCGAAGTAGCGGAAGATCTCGTCGTACTTCTCGATCGGAATGTCGACAGAACTCTTCAGCCCCCAGAATTCGGCGAGGATGTCCTTCGCTTGCGTGTTGCTGTATCCGTGTTCCGTGATCGCCGTGTACAGACGCTTGCGTTGTTCGGTGCTGATCAACTGGACGGCAGTCCCGTTCCCATTGCCATGCGAATTGAAGGGACTGGCCTTTGCAACTTCTTCGTCGCTGAGTGTCTTTACGGTCGATGCGCGAGAAGGCTGTTTCACTGGCTCGGCCGGCGCGATGTCTTCGGCCGGATAGAATTCCTGCTTGACGTCTGGAGCGCGCTCAACTTCTGGCTCGTCTTCAACGACATATTCAACCTTGCGGCCATCGCCCAGGAGCTTCTTCGTCTGCTCGAATAGCTTCGCGTTCTCCGTCATCGTCGAAATCAGTTTCTGCATCCCCTGGGCGGAAAGCTCGATGTTCAACGCATAGATCGTGGTCGAGACCTTCTGCTTCTTCTTTTCGTCGAAGTACGCGGCCTTCTCCGGACGGACTACGAGCTGGCAGCGAATCCCAGCCAGGCGGCCGCCGGTGACGGTGCGGATCTGCTCGATCGCAGAGTGAATTTGCCGAATGCTGCGATAGCTGGTCGTGTGCAGCCGGCAGACCGCGCCCAGGCGTGGGAAATCGGCCAGGATGAAATACAGATCGCCACTCGGCTTGCAGATGTTTTTGTCTAGCTCGGGGCATTCATCGCCACATGGTGTCCAGGATTCGCCGTCTGGATTGGCCTCGGTGCGCCGGATGGCTTTCTTTCCGTCGCCAGCACACTTCTTTTCCGTCTTCGACCACCAGGCGTACTCCGTGCGGAAAACATTCTCGATCTCGTCATCGAGCAGAATGATCGGGAACGTGCGGCAACCTTCGCCGAAGTGCTTCATCAGCTCCGGATCGAGCTCCCACTCGAGCTTGTTGCTCTTACGAAGGAAGACAAAATGATCGAGTTTACTCGGGTAGCTTGCGCCGTTCTGCGACTTCTTGACTTCGCCGATCGCCACCTTTGTTGTCACTGCGAGGCGCTGAATCGCTTCCCCTGTCTCAGTTACCGTGAGTCCGAAAATTGCCATGGTGCACTTCCCTTTCGTTAATTCGACTGCTGAACCGTGACCGTCCGCGTATGCTCCGCGCACGTCTGGCAGACTTCGCACTGCGCACAGTAGCCATGCCGGCATTTCTGCGTCTTACACTCGGAACAAATTTCTGCAGCACTTCCAGGCCTGCGCGTTTTTGCAATCACATCATCGATAATCTGAACCGCTCGCATGGCCTTGTTGGCTTCCGGCACGCCGTAATCGCCGTCGTTCACGTCGACGTAGCCTTCGATTAGTTCGCGCACTTCATGGAGCGCATCGAGAAAGTCGTCTCGCTCGGATTTAACCCGGAGTGCCGCCACCGAGAGCTTGTCGATCGATGCTTCTAGCGATTTGCGAGTCATGGCTGTTCCCTGTTCGCGTGGCGTACCGCGATGTAGATCAGCAGCAGCGTGACAACTCCCACGCAAGGCAGCTCTTTGACCATCCAACCGATTGCTTTTGCAAATTCTGGTATCTCGTTCATGGTGCTTACTCCTGGACCAAAACACGGTGCTGTTCGACTACTTCTTGCCGGCTGGCTTCGCCCTGCAGTCCGTTTAGCTGGAACGCCAGCCATGCGAACGCAATGATCGCCAGAAACGCCGGAAGAAAATTGTTTAGGTGGATCCAGATACCGCGGTTGCGGGTGATCCCGAGTGCATAGCCCCAGGACAGAAATGCAATGGCGCTCCAGAAAACACCGAGGGCCATCGAGACGGACCAAAGCTCACTTTCAACTTTCGTAGCTGTAACGGTGAGAGTCACAGCTCCACAAAACGCAAGCACTGCAGCCTGGACCAGAGCGATCTGGCACGCAGCGGGAACGTTGCCGCCGTATTCCTTGAGCAGTTCCCAATAGATTACGGAAGCTATCGCTGCAGATTGAGTCGCCGCTCCAACGATAAGAAACGCTGCCAGGGCGCCAGGATGAACCAGCGCCATTCGAATCGTGACCGTGACCGCTAAAAGGAGAACGGATCCGAAAGACCACGCATAAAAAGTCAGATAAGAGCCACTCGTATCAGCTTTTTGCAGTCCCCACCAGGCAATGACAGCAAAAAAGAACTGTGCGATCAGATAAGCCGGTACCGCCCAGGGGACCGCGCGGCCAGGAATGCGGAACACGCAACCGGTGGCAAGCAACACGGCGATGATCGAAGCCAACGTCGGAAGGTGTCTCATGCTATTCTCCCGACAGCGAAAGTTTCGCGAAGGAAGGAGGTGGTGCTCAGTGCCTCCATTCCCAACGCCGCCAGGTCCACACGGCCTCGGCGACTGATCGATACGACGCGGGGCCGACGAGGGCCCAGTCCCGACAACCCCGCATCTGCTTCCGCCGCTGAGGACGGCGGAAATTCAAACTCCAGCTGAAAATACGAAGTATTACGAAGCATCCCTTGCAGGCGCTCGACGATCGCTTTTAGAGTGCCTTTCGTGAAAACCAAGGAATGCACGATCTCGACGAGCACGCGAAATACTTGGCTGCGATTCTCCGTGAAGGGCCAGAAAGCATCGCGAAGCTCATCGACCTGCTTCATGGTTTGTTCGCTCAATTTCAGGCTTACTGTCTTCATTTCGACGCCCATTGCCACTCCTCTTAACGCTCTTGACAACTGGCCTACACCGAAACAGAATCCGCGCGCCTTAGCTCTACATCCCGGAGGGCCCAGCTAATGTCGGTGTCACGCAGCATGGAAATACGTGTCGAATTTCTCTTCGACAGCTCAAAGAACGTTTTGCAGGAGTACGAACTTTCGCGGTTGAATATGGCCGCAAATCTGAAAAAGGATCTACGATCGACGGTCGAGGGAATCATCGACAGCCTAGTGGAGGCGCGTTTCGCGCGATGGCTAATGGAGAACAAAGAGGAGTTATGCCGCACGGTCGGCTCCGTTCATGTTCCCCAGGAAGTTTTCGATTTTGGAAGCGATGCGGATAGTGAGAGGAAAACCAAGGCAGGCGCGGCGCACAGTTTCAAGGCTGATGCTGCCGATTAAAGTTGCGAGCGCCGCATAGGTTAGCTCTCGCTGAAGTCTGAATGCTTCAATCCGCTTTGACAGCTCCGATCGTTGATCTTGCGGGTTGTCGCGCTGTCCTGTTTTCTTTTTTGTTTTCGAAGGCATCGAAACTCTCGATGCCTGGTGGGTAATCAGTAGGTTACGTTAACTGCCGAAGTATAACTTATGGGACCCACCAAGCAGTGGAAAGATACGGGATTGTGGAAAAGCTGTCAATGGAAATCTTGGATAAATTAGAAATTTTGTGCAATACTCTGTCACAAGCACAAAACAAAGGACTTAAATAGTCACCTGAAAGGGTAATGGAAGTGAGCTAAGAATCGGAGGTCCCTATGCGGACATTTGATGTTGTGACTTGTCGTTTGTTATTCGTCGTGTTGATCTTCAGCGAAACCTTATTGGGGCAGGCGCAGAAGCCGACGGCGCCGGCGGCCGCGGCTGCAAAGCTCCAAAAGCTGAACGTATTTGCAGGAAGTTGGGATACAGGAGAACTCAAAAGTTGTTCGACGTACCCAGCCGAACCAACCCTTCTTATCTGTGACGATCGCATGTTCATGGAAGCCCTGGGCAATGCCGCAGAGGAAAACTCCCGTTCCGGCAGAGACGCTGGTATGACCTCCGAACAGCGTCACAAGCTCGCCTATTCGGATGCATTCCGTTACGCCACGACCCACAGCAAAATGTTCAATGTCCGATTTTCAGGGCCATCCATGGCTGAGATGATGAAGAAAAATACTTCTTGGGAATGCAATAAAGGAACTGCGATTTCCTGCAACTGAGACGTCTGCAGCTACCTACTTGGGACGTAATGCTCGGCAGCTTTCCACTCCGGACTTAGGCCCAGCTTCAGGATTTCGTTTCTCGCATCCTCGCCATTCGTGAACCGCTTTGCCAGGAGCGGATTGTAGGTCACGCCAAAGCTGTGATGATTCACTAGGTTGGCTATCCAGCATGGCCGCGAACAGTGTGTGTATTCGATCAGCCAGGCGCTCATCATTTGCAGTGCCCGGACCCGCAAACCAGCGCGGTGGTGATGGCAGCGTCGACGAGGAAATTCAGCGCGCGCTTCCCTGCCCTCTTCGCCCAGGACCCGCCAGTCGCGGCTGTCTTCCAGGAGTCTCGCTCGCTGGTCACGAGCTCGAGCTTCTGTTGGGCCAGGTCGCCCTGGCTTTTCGCGATCGTCAAATCCTTCTGCGCCGCGGCCAGGTCTATCTTGCAAGTCTCGCAGGCCTGGAAGTACGCTTTGACCTGTGGTGCGTCCGGAAGCTCGATCGTCGGCTGCGGATTAGGATTCTGCGGCGTAGGCGCCGGCGTAACGACGATCGGAGCCTGCTTGAGGCCAGTCAGCTGAGCGATCAGCGCGGCGAGCTGCTGAGGCGTCTGCGTCTGTTGGAAGGTCTTTCCTACCGCGGCAAGCTGGTCGGACTGGTCCTTCCTGACCTGGGCGAGCTGATCAGCAAGACCCTTCTGCTGCTCCGAGATCTTTTCAATCGCCTGCTGGTCGGCTTTAACCTGAGCCTCGGCGCGGACCTGTGCATCGTGCGCCTGCAGCCACTCGTAGCCGATGTATGCGCCGACCAAGAGAAGCCCGATAGAAACGCCGGTGAGAAGTTTGTGATAAGCATCCATGGTTTACACCCACTGCCCTGTTTGCATCTGTTGCGCCAGGCGCTTCGCGCGATCGCCGACCTGGCCGGCCCATTGCGAGTCCAGCATCTCCGCGGCCGCGACATTCCATTCCCCGCGGCTGACAGCGACCAGGAATTTCGGAAATCCAAGAACGCCTCCGATTCCCATGTTGAACGTCATGTTGACCAGGACGCCGCGCCGAACTTCATCGAGGCCGCTGAACCAAGGGAAGCGATTCGATAGTTGAGTAGCCTTCTCGCTGACGTCGTTGCGAAGCAGAAAATCAATCTCAGAATCGCGGAGTCCTACGTCTTTCAGATTTCGCCCAACACCGATGGTCAACTTGCCGACCGTGTCGGCGTAAGGAAAGTGCCTGACACCCTCGTCGCGTTTTAGCTGGGCGATGATATCCAATCAGGTCTCCGAAGGCGGTTTCTTGTCTTTACGCCGCATCGAGAAAAAACGTCTGCTCTTGGCTTTTTCCTCTTCCGTTTTTTCCTTTTTCTTCAGGTCCTTCATCCATTCGTTTTGAAGCAAGCAGCGCGGGCAAAAGGAAGGAGCCATGAAGTATCTGGTCACCAGGAGACCTGCAGAGAAACCGACGAAGCCTGAGAGCAACAGCCACAAAGTTTGCATATTCTTTCTGTCCCCTTTGCCTGCAGACTCAGCTGTCTTCCTTCATCAGATGGGTCAATTTCTCTTCTTGCTCCGTCGGAACGGCTAACATGAGCGCCATCGAAAGGTTGTGATAGCGGCGCGCGGCATCTTTTTCGTTGGCCGTAACTTTGCTGCCGATTCCGTTCAAATTCTTTTGCTGTGTTTCGAAATTCTTGTCGATCTTTTCTTCGAGTCTGGCGAAATTGAAACGAGTGTAGACGCCAAAACTTACCGCGGTGATGAGTCCGGACAGGGCAGCTCCACCAATCGCTAGGGTTAGGCGCACAGCCGTATCCTCGCTCATAAGCATCATGAACAACGGATCCACCGAGATCGTTGGAAATTGCGCCTGCTCAAGAGATCACCGCCTGGTGGCGAAATCCTTGGCGATGTCCTGAGCAGCGCCGAACTTATGGAATTATCGTAGCCTACTTGTCAACCATCCCGTCGTTTTAATCCTCGATTCGTTTCTTCTGATGATCTAAAGGAACCTGTTCGTTGGTTCGTCGGCTTCAGGTGCATTTCAGGAACTCTTTCCATGCTTCGATGACGATCATATTGTCACGATCTTTAATTCGTCACGACGAAATATCCAAGGAATCTTTGGCGCGCGTTTCGGATCTGGCAGCCTAATCACCTTGGTGTGACGCCTGCCGCTCGAAGGGGAGGCGTACGGAAAGGCAATTCCAATCATCTGCCACGTGGAAGCGCCACCCGTGTAAGTAGCAGTGTAGTTTCCGTTTGAGGTAATAAACTGGTCAGCCATTTGACACCAGTAATCGAATCCGAACATCGCGTGGCCAGCTTCGGTGACTTCCACTGTGAATCCTCCGCTTGTTGCCGGTGTGGTCCCGCCGGCGATGGAGGAGAGGACGATGGCGATGGCGGTAGCATTGATAGACATGGAACCAGTAGACACGGTTGAGTTGGGGTCGCCTTTTACGTAAAAAGAAACTCCACCACCGGGAATCTGTGGCGTGCAGGAAGTGATTCCGGTGTACGCGAGCACGACGATTTCCATGTTGGTAGCTACAATCGTGACATTCTGGGTAAGGGTTACGGTATCCGTACCTGTGGAACCTGCCGTGCCGCAGGTAATCACTAGAGTGCGGTTGTGCGACGAGTCACCAGATAAAACCGTTGGAAAACAGCCTCCATTGCCCGTATTGTTCGGATCAGGAAACGAGTTTGACTGGCTATCCGTAACATGCACAAAGCCGTTGCAAAGTGACCCCGCGCCTGAGTAAGTCCATCCGGCCGCGATAATTTTCTGTCCAGTGACTACGGATAGCGCGCAGTTCAGACTCGATGAGTTCGCGGTGGCATGACATGAGGCCGTCGGTGCCTGAGCCTTGCTCCCGCTGGAGCAAACGGACAGAACCAAAAAAATAAACAGATAACGTTTCACATTTTTCTCCTAGTCCACCGTGTAAATCACTTGAATGCTCATCGCCTTCGCGGTCCCACCAGCGGTGCCGGAGACCAGTTCGATATAATCGCCAGCGTTCAGCGCGGTGTTCTGCAGCGTCGCGGAGCAGGTCGTCACGCCGTCGATTCCGGTCGTGCCTCCGGTATTCGAGCAGGCGAGTGCGCCGCCAGCTGCGGTCGCCAGTGCCGATGAAACTAAATTAACAATCGTGCCCGCCCGGTTCCTGCCGGGTATTACGTTGGGGGTGCTGGATGGCTTAGATGAAACGTCAATCTCCACGACATGCGCCTCGTAGGGCACTACACACTGACGGCTCTGCGGTCCCAGGTCCGCATCCACGAGCACAGCAGAAGCATTGTCGGCTCCTACCGGCATCGCGCATACGCGCCGCGTCAAAACGACTGCGGACTTCGCCGCGGTGACCGCATTCGCCGCGATGGTCGTCGCGTTAGACCCCGACGTGGTCACGTCGCCGCTCAATTCCGCCGCGGTCATCGCAGAGCCGCTGCCTCGCACGAGACCCGTAAGAGTGCTCGTGGTTCCGGTGCCGCCCTGATTGATCGGCAGCGCCGAGGACAGATGCGTCGCGATGACTTGGTTCGAGGTATTTATATCGGTGCCCGTCAGAGCGATGGAATTGTTCACATAGGCCGAGGTCAGCGTCGTGCAAGTCGGGACGCCGAGCGTGCTGATGGCTGTCACCGCTTGGTTGGTGCAGGTGCCGCCGGTGACAGCGCCCGAACCGACGGAGGTAGACATCGTGGTCCGGTCGTCGGTAACAGTTGTGATTACGCCGCCGCTCGTCACCACCTTGGCGATCGGGATGGTACTCAGGGTGAAGCCGCTGGTATTGAATGCGGGCGCACAACTAGCAGTCGTGTCGAGGTAAACGTAGTTCGTGGTGTTGTTCGTCAGCGTTAAATCCCCAGCACCGTTGTGCGTGAACGTCCGGATCGTTCCCAAGCAAAACACGGTGCCGGAGGATAGATTCACAATCAGACTGGAGCTGGGATTCTCATGCGGCGTTGTCCAGTATCCCGGCGCGACCCCGTTTACATATTTCGCATTCACCGAGTAGATCGGTGCCGTCTGCGTTTGCGGCTGCTGTGACAGCGCAGCCAGAATCGGAATAAGGACCAGCAACGAAACACTGAACACTCGCCGCGTGAAATTTTTATTCATCATGCCCATACTTCTGCCTCCCCGACGATTCCGCCGTCTGATGCAACTAACAAAAGATTCGTGGTGTCGCCGCTGGCGCCGATCGCTGCGTTCTGCAGCCAGATGCGGCCACCGGCCGCGCCCGACATCCTCACGATGATCATCTTTGGAACCACGCCAAGACCGTGAGGCACTGTGAAACTGCCGCCAGCTCCAGGCGCAAGAGCGATCGACGCGAATCGCGTAAGCGACGCCGTTCGCGGTGGAACGCGCCACACGTAATCTATTCCGGTGATTCCACCGTCCGATGCGATCAGGTTTACGTTGCTCGATGTGTACGGCGTCGATTGCTTCCAGATGTCCGCAAGCGAGTTCATCTGTACGATCGAAAGCGTAGGCGTTCCCGCGAGACCATGAGGCATCGTGAAGTTGCCGCCAACGCCGGGAGCAAGCGGGATGTTAGCGTCAGCGGGCAACGGCCATAGCGTGATGATCGCGGTCAGGCCGGTGTCGGAGGCATTGAGATAGACATTGGTTCCATCAAAGCCCAGTGGACTCTGGAGGACGATGTCGCCGTCGGATGTCATTTGCACCGTGACGAATGCTGGCGTGTAGGCGAGACCGTGTGGAATGGTGAAGTTCCCCGGTGCCGGTGATGTGATCGGGATCTGTACGACATCATTCGCGACGATAAGCGCGCAACCACCGGGGATGTAGGAGTAAGCGGTACACGCGGAGAGATCCTGAATCCCCATGCCGAATAAGTTGAACGCCTGGAACTTGAAGAACAGCGTCTGCCCGATCCAGATCGGTTGTAGGGGAGTCTTGAAGATGCCTGCCGGTGAAGGGTCATTGACGGCACCGAGGAAGGCGAAGCGTTTGCCGAACGGATGATCGACGGCACCGCTGATGGGCTGGTGATAGACAGCGCGGCGCAGACCGTTGGGGCTGGCGGGCAGGGTGTACTTGTGGGCTGCGGTCAATGTCGCTGCCGAATAGCATCCCAGTTCGTAGGCGCAGGTCGTGGCACCTTCGACGAAGCAGGGGAATACGAAATTATTTTCGTCGGCAGTGGAAATGTTCGGGAGTGTGCCAAGACTTTCCGTGAGATCCACCTTGAGATCATTGGTGAAATCGGGATCGGCGCTGGGCGGCCAGTCCTGTGTCAGCTGTCCGGTGGTGGCATTGCCAGTGAGCACGCTCTGACCGAGTTCGTCCTTCAGGACTTGGTAGGTCAGGCCGCCATCGGTGGAGACATTGACGATGCAGCCGCCGTAGTTCGGGTCAGAATCGCTGATCGGAATCCAGAGCGCGAGGTTGCCGGGGAACGCACCCACTGCCGTCATCGCGGCTGGGGGTTCGATAAATATCGGAGCATTAACACTGGCCGGGACCGCGATGAGATCGGGATGGTACGGATTGAGCGCGGTGGCGGGCAGGATCTGCGGCGCGTGCAGGGCGTAGATATATTTCTCCGCAGTGCATTCCAGTTCCATGTTCTCGTTCTCTTTCACGGAGAGCAATCGCACTGGCTGTTTGAACAATCCGATCAGAGGTTCCGTGATCGTGACGAGGTCGCCAGCTTCGAGGAACAGGAAATTGGGACGCAGGCTGAAGCTGTATAACTCCGGCAGCATCGTCAGGCGTCGGCCTTCGATAGCAGCGATCTTACGCGCCACCTGCGGGTCCATGACCATTGGCAATGTTTTGGGATCGGTGGGGCGACTGCCGCCTGTTGCAATGGCACCTGTGATGGGTTCCGATATCGTCGCTTGGTTATATTTATTTTGCCTGTCGAACGACTGGATCTTGTAGATGTTCTTGCGATCGGGCTGCTGCTTGCGGGCGACAGAGACGAGGGCTTTGCTACTGTCGCCGATGAAATCGTTGACGGTTAGATCGACGATGGGACCAGTGGAGGTCGGCGCATAGTACAGGGCAGCGAAACCGCAACTGCTGGTGCTGGGAATGTTCGTGTTGGCGGCAGTACCGTTTCCGATCTGACTGACTTCGCTGCGGGCAATGGACTTGAGTTTGGATCCACTCCACACCGGCCACGCGTTCATGCACATGTAGAGATCGGATAGCCAGTCTGACGCGGACTTCTGTGAGTCCATTGCCAGTGAACCTTGTAGGTCGCCGCACCGGCAAGCCATGCGGACGTTGAACAGCGTGTCGTAATCGATTATGTCGGCCAGCGTCTTCGGGTACGGGACAGTGCCCGCTGCCTGTGCTGATTTCACCTCGAACAGCACGACGGCCCCGGCAGACGCGCCAAAATTGGAAGTCATCGTCACGACAGTTCCCGCTTTGTGATAGGTGCGGGCAAGGATGAGGACGCGGCCAAGAGGAGCACCGGGGAACAGACGCTGCCATTGGACAGGCGCGACGACTGATGGGACGCCTTCAGTGGGAATCGCGGCGACGACGTAGGAAAGATCAGCGGTGGTAGTGATCGTCGCAGTCTGGATACCAGTGCCTGCCGCGACATTCGTTGCACCCACGGCTTGTGAACCGGGATCGAACTCCATGATATATATTTCGCAGGCGCTGCCAGCGACGCTGCTGGCGACGGTGTTTCGTCCGGTGTTCGCGATGCAACCGTTGACGTAGCCGACGCTGAGACCGTTGCCTGACAGCAGTGACACCCACGTGTTCGCAGGACTGTCGGAGAATAGCGGTGATCCCGCTGATTGCGCTTCGGATACCGCGAGCAGGATGCTGCCGCCAGTGTTGGGCTGGTTGAACGTCGCGACCGGCGCAGTGGATAGAAGATTCTGGAACCAGTTCTTCTGCACCGTCCCCGGTAGTTCGTAGCAGCCGCACCCAGAGCCGATGTATCCGAGCGCCGCGCCGTACTGTTTCATGCCGCTGCGGAGCACTGCCTCGACGATGTCCGCGAACTCAGCGTCGGCGCGAGGGGATCGTGCAGTTGATCTGACGCCAGTGAGAGGATCGGGATTGGACGGAAGAAATCCGCCTGCGCCCTGCACCTCGAAGCGCCACGACGGGATTGAACCGGAAGTGCCGAGATCCATGTCAGGTGATCCGACACCGGCGTACATCGGATAGATGATCTGCTGGGCGGTCGCGCCTGCACTGGAATACTCGCCGCCAGCGTCGTTGCCAAGTTGATTCTCGAACGTGAAACGGTTGTAGACCATCGGGGAGACGTGCTTCAACTTCGCCGACAGCGCCGCGTAGTAGAAGTGCAGAAAGAACGTCGGGATGAACGGGGCCTGTAGCGGTCGCGTCGGGTTGTTGATGAGAAACGATCCGATCTGATCGTAGATGTAATTGAAATCTAGCTCGACGATCGCGCCCATCGCTGGCGTCCAGTAGTAGGACGGGAAACGCGTCGCTTGCGGGTCGGTGAGATTGGGACCGTGTTCGGCGCGATTCCACAATGGGAACTCGTAGAAATTCTGTCCCCCGCCCCCGCTACTGCCCGCGTAGGCATTGGGGCCAGCCGCTCCATAGTCGTTGAACGTGATGGGGTCATAGGCCAGACCAACGATGGACGTCACGGCGCAGAGATGGAAGAACTCCGCGTCGAAGGTGCTGAGATCCTGCGTTCCATGCCACGATCCCCCAGCGGCGTTATCGACGACGATGGCTTTGAAATCGAGAGGATATTCGTTCTGTTGGTTCGACCAGATCTGGAGCACATTGAGGATGGGATTGGATCCCACCATCATGTTGATATTCTCGACGAAAGCGACGGCACCCTTCTTGGACTTGAACTTTTTCCCGCTATGACCTTCGCGGAGATTTGCCGCCCAGATCGGCATCGGGGGAAGTCGCGGAGTGCCGTAAACGTCGGCGATAGTTGCGCCGTACGCTCCTGAAGACAGAAGTGTCCCCAGCGCTGTTGGCCGATGTACTGAAGCCTTGCCAATCATTCAGCACCAGCGAATGGATCAAATGCTTCGATGGCTTTGTGCGCCCATAGCCAGTGCGTAGACGCGTTGCATTCGCTGACGCCGTAGTCGGGGATCGAGTGCAGCATTCTTGGCCAGGACAACACTAGGCCGCCGTGATCGAACGCGCGGCTGGTGGGCGGACGCACCAGAACAAGACAGCCGGGAAGGATATTGTGTGTCGGCTGACAGATCCCGGTCAGGATCGATCGCGAGTGCCGCAGCATACGGAAAATGTAGCGTCGATATTTCTCGTCATCGGTGTTGCACGACCAGTTGTTCCCGAAGATCTCGATCGTGCGGACATCAGTGGCGGCGTCGATGAGACCGCAGTTCTGTAATGCTCCGAACATCCAGCGGCCGCAGTCGGCACCAGCGCCCTTGACGCATTGATTCATTTCATACGGCGTGCCCCGCCAGGTCTGCGCCTCTGCGACTAGTTGTGTTCGCGTCGTCACAGATTTGCCTCGGGATCAGGGAGATATGGGAAATCGTCGTACTGGTAGACGCCAGCGACGGCGTCTTGCAGGTTTACTGGCGGCTGCGTCCCTATGTAGAACGTGTCACCCGGTGTCGGCGGCCAGGGAAATGGCGCATACACTTGAATCTGGTTGTAATGTGTGCCGCCGCCAGCATTGAAATCGGAATGTGTCGCGACGCCTGACCAGAAACCCTTGAGCGTGCCTGTCAGGAATTGCAGGAATCCGTTGACGAGTTTTGGGTAGCCGTAGATCTTGTGGGCGGTCGGCTGGATCGTGTCGCCCAGGATCACGGTCTCCGTTGACCCTGCCTGAACCGTAAACGTCGCAATGCTAGTCTCCGCATCAGGAATAACCGGAGCGCCAGCCAGATTCCCTGCAAGAGATCCTGAACTCTGGAGGACATTGGGAGGCACCTTCTGATCGATGACGTTGAGAAAGCTGCTGACGTCGATCGTGATATCGCCGCGCTCGACGGTGGTTGAGGCGACCCAGCCGCCGAACCATTCACAAGCGCCGTAGGTGTTCACGTCTCCCGGAGTAGGCCCCATCACCGCGCGCCAGATGCGCACCTTCTTGTTGTCGTAGAAACCGTTCTGCATCAGCTGGTACGGACTGGTGGTGGCAACGTCGTTGGTGAAGTTCCCGATCGGAGGACTCCAGGTCAGCTTCAGCGAGGTTACCTGCAGGCCTACCTGCGAGACGCCTTTGTTCTTTCCTCCGCCTCCACCGCTGCCACTCAGCCGTCTTCCGATTACCGAAGGCTGAAAGGTTCCCCACACTGGCCAGGAAAGCGGCGCCGAATAATCGGTCAGGAAAAGCGTGCGGGACTCTTCCAGTTCCCCGATCATGATGAGATCAGGCAATACGAGCTTGTTGTTCGCGAGAAGGTAGGCTTTGACGGCCGCCGTGGAATCACTGCCGTCGCCGGCTGTGAAAGTTCTCATATCAGTGCGAGCCTGGAAGTTTGCAATTTGATGAAACCGGATCCGTTTTTTCCTTCGCTGCCACCGATAGTCCACATCTGCCTGAGAAAGTTTTCGATATCGATCTGATCGCTTTCGAGACAAAGGCGAAAATAAAATGCTCCGAGGATTGTGATCGGACCGGTGGGAGTGCCGACCCACTTGAGATATGCACCCTGGTAGGACCAGCCAGGCCCGGAAATGCCACCGTTCTGAATCGTGTAATCGGTGGTCAGCGCCTTTAGCGTTCCGTTGTCCCAAGCCTTCAGCGCATACACCGTTTGATTCAGATCCGTTATGTCCTCAAGAAATTGACCGCCGAAGTTGCGTTGCACCGGGGAATACCAAAACGTGCCGTCGGTCACCAGCGGGACGACCTGTGCGCTGGCGCCAGGGAAAACTCCGGTGTCGGTGACGATCACTCCGCCGGTGGTAGTGTTGCCTCCGCTGGTGCTGAAGGCCGGGACGGTGGATCCCGATTTACCTCCCTGGATCACCTGCTGCAAATGTGGCGTGGCATTGTTGTCGACGATGTACGACCCCAAGGGATAAAGCGTATTCAGCTTGAAACTGGACGGAGAACCAGAGGGCCCGCCGGCGACCGATCGCATTCCGAACGTGTCATCGGTGAGATCATCGAGAAGGCAGTCGCCATATTGACCCTGCAGCGATAGGAGGAATCCTTCGAAGTATCGGTAGTCCGTGTGAGGAGAAAGCGAGGCAACCAGGTCGCCTGGATTGTCCTTCAGGTAATCGTAGACCAGCGTGAAATGCCAACGCGGATTTTGCGAATTCCCGATAGCTGTGCGAACGAAGTTTGCCGCAGTCGGCGTCAGCGTAGAAAATTCGTGTGACTTCATTATTGGCCAGGTCAGACCACGCACCGCCAAAGGATAGATGG
>Ga0207663_10000399_pt1 | contig 18806 bp, 24 predicted proteins | sample LARL53metaG_FD_184346 | JGI IMG/M metagenome (GOLD analysis project Ga0207663, IMG submission 184346) | Corn, switchgrass and miscanthus rhizosphere microbial communities from Kellogg Biological Station, Michigan, USA - LAR L5-3 metaG... | ecosystem: Host-associated > Plants > Roots >...
CAACGGGCTAGGCGGTAGCCATCTCGCCGGTAGGCGAGTCCGCCACATCTTCGCGAGCTTCAACGCTACTCCGAACCATTTCCAGCTCGGTCTCGCGCTCGATGATCGCGATGATCTTTGCGATCCTCTTGTGGATCTCCGCATCGGTCTTAGCGATCACCTGAAAGCGAAGCTTGATCGAGCACGTATGCATGTTGAGGGCGACGACCGGCCCGAGCGCCAGGTCGGCGGCGTGATTCAGCAAGGCCTCCATGACATCGTCGGAGTTCGCATCAAGAACCTCCTCCGACATCGGATCGGCCATCTGCATCTCGAAGAGGACGTTCGCCTCGCGATCCTGATTGTCCGGGCTACTCGGCATACGCTCTCCGGATGCTACACGTCGAGCCCAGCGGCGCGAAGGGCCGCTTTCGTGTTTTCCAACGTCCGGCTAGAGCTAGGGGTCATGGCGATCTTCACAATGTCGGCCGAGGGATCTAGGGGCGTGCAGTAGATGTACTTCTTGCGTCGCTCAACCTTCCAGCCCGCTTCCCAAGCGGCTTTCACGAGCAGCCGATATTCCTTTCGGGGGTGATTTGGGCACTTTGCTTCAGGGTTGGCCACCCGCCACGGATGCAGTTCGGGAGGCTTCTTGGTCTTTGGCTTTGACATCCGGGCTTCACGTCCTTCCGTCCGGATGCCTTGCAAGAGTGGGGTCAAGAGAGAGACATCGACGGACTTCGTCGTTTCCTATTTCACAAGGACCCGCCCGGCCAGGCGGGTTTCTTGCTTTCGGAACGCTATTGAGTCCGGCGGACGGTACGAGCACGGTATTCGGACACCCCAGGTCAACTGCTGCTTCCCCCCAAGCCCCGTCCGCAGGCGGGGCGGAGGGGGGCGCCACATTGACCATGCAGCGCGAAGCTAGCGGCTGGAGCGAGACCCGTGGGCTCTTGAGTCAAACTGACCCACTACCCAACCAGGGCCGCGCTATACTTTTTGAAGTGAAGTCTGATCGGAATTCAGGTATTTAAGGACTCAGGATGGCGACTGAGGCGCAGACCAGGCAGCAGATCGAGGAGATAGAGCCGTTCGAGGCGGTGCAGGAGATCGAGGGCGGCGACGTCGTCCTCGTCGACACGCGTGAGCCGCACGAGTTCCAGGAGGCTCGCATCGAGGGTGGAAAGCTGGTGCCGCCGGGCCTGCTTGCTGACGAGATCGCGGCCGCGGCGCCCGACAAGTCGGCGCGCACGATCCTCTACTGCCGCAGCGGCAACCGCTCCTACAAGGCGGCCGAGCAGATGCAGGCGCTCGGCTACACCGACGTCGCCTCGATGGCCGGCGGCATCCTCGCCTGGCAGGAGCAGGGCCTGCCCGTCGTTGCGACCGAGGGGATGAGCGCCGAGCAGCGCGACCGCTACTCGCGCCACACGCTGCTCCCCGAGGTCGGAGTCGAGGGCCAGCTGAAGATGCTGAACGCGAAGGTGCTGCTGCTCGGTGCCGGCGGGCTCGGGGCGCCGACCGCGCTCTACCTCGCCGCCGCCGGAATCGGCACGATCGGCCTCGTCGATGACGACGTTGTCGACGCCTCCAACCTGCAGCGCCAGGTGATCCACAACACCGAGCGGATCGGGGTGCCGAAGACCACCTCGGCGCGGCTGACGATCGAGGCGCTCAACCCCGACGTCGAGGTCGTCGAGCACCAGCTGAGGCTGAACGCGGACAACATCCTCGAGCTGATCGAGCCCTACGACGTGATCGTCGACGGCGCCGACAACTTCCCCACCCGCTATCTGCTCAACGACGCCTCGGTGCGGCTGCGCAAGCCGGTGGTCTCGGCCTCGATCCTCAGCTTCGACGGCCAGATCTCGACCTTCGTCCCCTTCGAGGGGCCCTGTTACCGCTGCCTCTATCCGACGCCGCCGCCGGCGGAGCTGGCCCCGAGCTGCTCGGCCAACGGCGTCCTCGGCGTGATGGCCGGGACGATGGGCACGCTGCAGGCCAACGAGGTGCTGAAGCTCGTGATCGGGATCGGCGAGCCGTTGATCGGCCGCCTCCTGCTCTACGAGGCGCTCGGCACGCGGTTCACGGAGCTGAAGGTGCGGCGCGACCCCGAGTGCCCGATCTGCGGCGAGAACGCGCCCGAGATCGCCGCCGAGGACATGGGGAAGTTCCCGGACTACGAGCTCTTCTGCGCCGGCTGAGCGAGGCTCGGCTAGGATCGCGTCCCGATGGCGACCGTTCGCATCCCCAAGGTGCTGCAGGCGCAGACCGGCGGCCAGGCCGAGGTGGAGGCGGGCGGCGCGACGGTCGGCGAGGTCCTGCGCTCGCTGACCTCCCAGCACCCCGACACCGAGGCCCAGCTCTTCGCCGAAGACGGCGACCTCAACCGCTATGTCAACGTCTACTTGAACGACGAGGACGTGCGTGTGCTGAAGGGGCTCGAGACCGGTGTCGCCGACGGCGACACGGTCGTGATCCTGCCGGCGATGGCCGGCGGTCGATAATCCCTTAGCAAAATCACACCGAGCCGGCGCCCGGCGCTATACTTTTTGAAGTAAGGGAGACTCGGCTATGTCAGAACTTCTCAACCGGCCCTGCGGGGGACGCTTCGGCAACATCGTCGAGTCGATCGGCAACACGCCGCTGGTCGAGCTGCCCCGGCTCTCGCCCAACCCGAGCGTCCGCATCTACGCCAAGCTCGAGGGGCGCAACCCGACCGGCTCGGTCAAGGACCGCGTCGCCAAGTCGATGATCGAGTCCGCCGAGGCGGAGGGCCTGATCGAGCCCGGGCAGACGATCCTCGAGCCGACCTCCGGCAACACCGGCATCTCGCTGGCGATGATCTGCCGCCGCAAGGGCTACCCGCTGAAGGTCGTGATGCCCGACAACGTCACCGCCGAGCGCACCCAGCTGCTCGAGATGTACGGGGCCGAGATCGTCTACTCGGAAGGGGCCAAGGGCTCCAACGGGGCCGTCGAGGTCGCGCTTGAGATGGCCGAGGATCCGCAGTACTACATGCCCTACCAGTACGGCAACGAGGCCAACCCGCGCGCCCATTACGAGGGCACGGCGGTCGAGATCCTCGAAGAGCTCGACGGAGTCACCGCCTTCGTCGGCGGCCTCGGCACCGGCGGCACGTTGATGGGCAACGGCCGGCGGCTGAAGGAGGAGGACCCCGACACGTTGATCGTTGCTGCCGAGCCGATGCAGGGCGAGCTGGTCGACGGCCTGCGCTCGCTCGACGATGGCTTCATCCCGCCGATCATCGACCTCTCGATCATCGATCGCAAGATCATGGTCGCCAATCGCGATGCCATCCTCTGGACCAAGCGCCTGCTCGACGAGGAGGGCGTCTTCGCCGGTGTCTCGTCGGGCGCGATCGCGGCGATCGCCTCCCGTATCGCCGGTGAGCTGGACGGCGGCAACGTCGTCTTCCTGATCCCCGACGACGGCTGGAAGTATCTCTCCTCCGGCGTCTACACCAAGCCAATCGAGGAGATCGAGAACCTCGATTCCACCGTTTGGTGGTAATCGCTCCGCGGCCACGACCGCAACTTGTCCACTGAGGCGTGTTTGATCGGCCGTTCTGTCCGATCAAAACAAGGTGGGGGAATATGTCACGAGCAAGTCGGGTTCTCGCTGCGCTGGCGGCTATTGGCGCGGTAGTGGCAGTGTTTTGTGCCGCCGTCAGTGCGGCGCCCGGAGACATCGATCGGTCCTTCGGGCGGGAAGGCTTCGTCAACCTGGAAACAAAGGTGCCAACTCGCGCTTACGGTGAGGATCTGGCGCTGAGGGCCGACGGGACGATCTACGTGCTGCGCTCGGTACAGGATTGCTCCGACGCCTCTCCGTGCAAGCTTGAACACCGTGTCGAACGCCTTCTCCCAAACGGGTCACCTGACGGAACCTATGGGGTGGGCGGAACCGGTAGCGTGCCCAGCGTCTTTGGTGGGACGTCGCCGAGCCCTGAGGCGTCTTTGGGGCTGGCCGGGGACGGCCGCGCTGTCGTCGCATGGGTCGAGGACGGCAAACTCGTTCTGCAACGGCTGGGCGCCAACGGAATCGTGGACGAGAGCTTCGGCGCTGCTGGCACCGTCAAGTTCGACTTCGGCTTCCCAATCGCGCGTGCGCGTGTTGGCATTGAGGGGGACGGGAAGATCGTCGTTGCAGCCGAACCAGAAAGTGGCTACGCCGGCGACGCGGTCGTCGTCGCCCGGTTCACAGGTGCGGGCGCGTTCGATCCGACCTTCGGTGGCGGTCCGATCGTCACCCCTCTCGGCTCCGGCTTCGGCGGGATGGACGTCGCCCCCGCCGGCAACCTGTTGCTCGCCGGCCCGCGTTGCTGCAGCTTCCCTGGCCGGTCCGTTCACCTTTTCCGCCTCGACTCCACTGGTTCCTTCCGAGCCGGTTTCGGTCGCGAAGGCCAAGTCTTCGTTGACGACGTGACCGACGCCGTCACCGTCGGCGCGGTCACTGTCCTGCCGAACGGGAGGATCTATGTGGTCGGCTCCGGTCGGCACAACGGCGATGCGTTTGTCCTGCGGCTACTGCCGAGCGGCAGGCTCGATCGCAGCTTCGGCCATAGCGGCATCGCCTACATGCGACGAGCTCACCTCAGCGTCGCCGGCGCGTCGGTTGACAGTGCGGAGAGGTTGCTCCTCTTCGGTTCGTCGGGGGGTCGACTCGCTGTTCTGCGCCGGCTGTCGAACGGCCGTTCCGATCCGACCTTCGACGGCGGTGCGATCGAGCGGCTCGCTGGGCGCACCGGCACACAGGTCGTCGCCGGTGGCCTGCAGCAGAGGAGCAAGCTGGTCGTCCTCGCCAACGCCGGCGAATGCTCAAGGGCGTGCCCAGCGCCGTCGAACTTCCTCACCCGGTTCATTGGCGGCTCTGCGACCTCGCGCTGTGCCGGGCATCGGGCGACGATCGTCGGCACCCGCCAAGATGACGAATTGGTCGGTACGCGGCACGCGGATGTGATCGCTGCTCTTGCCGGCGACGATGTCGTGCGGGGGGGCGGTGGCGACGACGTGATCTGCGGCGGACGGGGGAATGATCAGCTGGTCGGTGGGCCCGGTCGAGACGTGCTGCGCGGTGGCGCGGGACACAACCGCCTGCATCAATAGGTCTCGCGATGCGAAGGATGGCGCTCGCGGTTCTCGTGGGCGCGGCGCTCGTGCCGGCCGTCGCTTCTCCGGCGGCCGGCAAGGTTCCGCGCGGGTTCTTCGGCGTCGTGCCGCAGGCTTCTCTGCGAGCAGCGGACTTCGATCGCATGCAGGGCATGGGACTGTCCGTGCGCGTCCCGATCTACTGGTACGAAGTCGAGCCGCGACCGGGCGAGTACGAATTTGCTGCGCTCGACCGGACGGTCGAAGAAGCGACCCGCGTCGGAGCCAGGGTCCTGCCGGTCGTGTTCGGGTCGCCGTCGTGGCTCGAGCCGGAAGCGGCGCGACCGCCGCTTGGGCCCGCGTTGAGCTCCTGGCGCGAATTCCTCGCCCGGCTCGTCCAGCGCTACGGGCCGCATGGCGAGCTCTGGAGCGAAGACCCGAACGGCACTCCGTTGCATCGCTGGCAGATCTGGAACGAGCCGAACTTTCCCCTTTTCTGGCGGCCGCGACCTTCGCCACGCGGATACGCCCGCCTATTGCACGCTGCGGCAACGGTAATTCGGGCCAAGGATCGCGGGGCGACGATCATTGCCGCCGGGGTCGCGCCCGTCGAGGTCGGGATGGCGCCGTGGACATTCCTTCGCCGCCTCTACCGGGTGCCGGGGGCTCGGCGCGATTTCGACGTTGCCGCCCTCCATCCGTACGCGCCCTACCTCGGCTGGGTGAGGGAGGAGATCGGGCTGGTCAGGTCGGCGATGGCGGCCGGAGGCGACCGCGACAAGCCCCTCCAGCTGACCGAGCTCGGCGTGGCCTCGGACGGCACCTTCCCGAGCGCGTTCGACAAGGGCCTGACCGGCCAAGCCGCGTTCTTGCGCCGCGTCCTGCGCCTCGTTGCCGACAACCGCCACCGCTGGCGTATTGCTGGCGCCGACTGGTTCACGTGGCAGGACTCCAGCGCCGCCGATCCCCACTGCGTCTTCTGTGAGTTCGCCGGCCTCTTCGATGCGAGCGGAGAACCAAAGCCGGCCTGGGCCGCTTTCCGCAGCGTCGTGGCGGCGGCACCGCCAGGGATGCAGCCGCGCATCCGACATTGACCCCACCAGAGGTGGGTCAATGTCGGATGCGGCGAGGGCACCTCTCGTAATCCCGACGTCGCACAGGGACAGTCCGCTAGCCTCGACCGCCGATGCGGATCGCCCAGAGTCTGATCGACGAAATGGTCGCGCACGCGCGCGAGGATCTGCCCAACGAGTGCTGTGGGATGGTCGGAGGCACCGATGGCGAGGCGCGGACCGTCTATAGGGCGCGCAACGAATTCGCCAGCCCGCTTCGCTTCGGCGTCCACTCCGAGGACCTCTTCCGGATCACGCAGAAGGAGATGCCGGCGCGCGGGGAGGAGCTGATCGCGATCTACCACTCCCACACCAAGAGCCCCGCCTACCCCTCGCAGACGGACCTCAACGAAGCGCAGAAGAGCTGGCCGGACGCGATCTGGGTGATCGTCTCGCTGGAAGATCCTGACGCTGCCGTCGTCAAGGCCTACTGGCTTAAAGACCTGAAGATCGCCGATGTCGAGCTCGTCGTCGAGTAGCGGCGATCTGGTCAAGGTTGCCTCGACGCAGACGGCGATGGAGGCGGAGATGATCCAAGGCCTCCTCTCCGATCACGGCATTCCGAGCATGCTGAGGAGGCCTTATGGATTCGGCAGCTCCTACGCGATGTTGGGAGCCGGCCCACATCAGGTCCTGGTTCCCGAGGCGGCCGCCGAGCGCGCCCGCGAAGTACTCGAGGGTACTCCGGGCGAGACTTAGTCCACGCTGGGCCGCGCGACCTCGCGCAGGTAGGCGCGCCAGGCGTCCTCGATCTCCGGCGCGCGCGCTTCGAAGGCAGCTTCCAGGGTGGGGACCGCGCCCCCCGGCAGGAGCTGAAGCGCGAGGCGCTCGCAGGCGTCGATTCCCCGTTCGGTCTCCAGCAGGTCGAAGATCGTTCCGCCGAGGATCACCGCGTCGCGGCGCGATGGAGGGAAGGAGGGACGGGCGCTCTCGCGAAGCCGGCGGATCACGGCGGCGCGGTAGAGGCCGACCTGGCGCGAGAAATACTGGGCCCCGCCTTCGACCAGCCAGGCCCAGCGCAGGTAGCGGGCGAAGCGGCGGGGAGTCCAGGAGGGGGGGAGCTGGTGGTTGTTGGCCGCGATCACCAGCTGGGTGTAGAGGCGCTCGGCGGTGCCGCGGAGGGCCTCCCGCGAGTCCTCGCCGGCCGCCCGGCGTTCGGTGTGCGGGTCGTTGAGGACGTGCAGCTCCGTCGACATCGCCCAGCCGGCCAGGTAGCGCCGTCCGGCCGGCGCCGCCGACCAGCGCGCGGCGGGCAGGAAGGGGTGGGCGAGGGCGAGCCAGGCGGGGTTCGTGTGGACGACTACGGTGATTTCGCCGGGAACCGCCTCGAAACGCTCCTCGAGCCGCAGCCGCAGCTCCTCCATCCGGTCGAGCGTGCGCTCGGCGAAGGCGGTGTCGCCGCTGTCGTGGCGCGCGGTGAAGCTCAGCGACTGTGTCTCAACCCACGGCACGGGCCGAGACTATCGACGGCCTTAGGCCAGGACTGGTTCGGCTGCGCCGCAGACGCCAAGTATCTCGGAGCGGGCGCGGTCGAACTCTTCGTCGGCCAGCACCGGCGTGCCCTCGAAGGGAAGGTCGCGGTCGACCTCGACCCAGGAGCGGCAGCCGTGGTACTCCTCGCGGACGCGCACGGTGACCGGGCGCGGGATGCGGTGCACCCGCAGCAGCAGCACGTGCAGGGGGTGGCGACGCTTCCAGTTGAGGCGCTTTTCGGCGTAGTCCGGGGTCCAGACGTAGTAAGGGGAGAGCGAGTCAACGATGCGGGGATCGGTCACAGTGATGTGGTCGGTGACCTCGGCCCAGGCACGCAGGCGCACCCGCTCCGGCTGGGAGATGCCGCCGTCCTGGATCAGCGCGCCGGGGGGCGGCTCGTCGTCGCCCCAGACTCCCTCCTCGAGCGCGCGACGCAACTCGGGGTGGTGCGACTCCCGCACCAGGTTGTTCTGCTGGTGGTCAAAAGTTGGGTAGAGGAAGAAGCGCTCGTGGTCGAGCTCGAAGTGCTTGTTCTCCTCCCGGATGCCGCCCTTGCGCAGGGTCAGGAGCTGCTCGCCCTCGGCGAGCGCACGCACGGTTACGGCCCATTCCTTGAATGCGATCGGCATTTGTGTTCGTACCTGAAAGAAGGTCGGTGTACTGCGACTGGGTGAGGGGCGCCTTAGGCCCCATCCAGGGGAGACCCCGCCCGGATTCGGTATTTTAGAGGAGTACCCCAGGAACGCAAAATATGTGACGAAGATCACTGACTGCCGAAGCCCCCGCCTCCCGGGGTTTCGATCCGAATCGTCTCTCCCGCGGCCAGCTCTCCCGCGGCCTTGCTCGGCAGCGGCCGGCCGTCGTGGAAGTTGCGGCCGGGTGAGCCGTCCAGGCCGCCCTCGCGCCCGCGCGGCGGGTGGCGCCTGCGCTCGCTGATCAGCGTGTAGCGCATCGGCTCCAGCGCCTCGATCTCGCGGATCAGGCCCTCGCCGCCGCGGTGGCGACCCGCGCCGCCGCTGTCGCGGCGCAGCGCGAGCTCTCGCACCCGCAGCGGGAACTCGCTCTCGAGCGCCTCGACCGGGGTGTTCAGGGTGTTCGACATGGCGACGTGGACGGCGCTCGGGCCCTCCGCGTCCGGGCAGGCCCCCTGCCCGCCGCCCAGCGTCTCGTAGTAGGTGAACCGCTCGTTGGCGAGCGTCAGGTTGTTCATCGTCCCCTGACCCGCCGCCGGCACCGGCCGGGCGCCGGCGAGCGCGGCGAACACGAGGTCGGCGACCCGGCTGGAGGTCTCGACGTTGCCCGCGGCGACCGCGGCGGGCGGCCGCGCGTTGAGCAGGCACCCCGGCGGGGCGATCACCGCGATTGGGCGGTAGGCGCCGGCCGACGGCGGCGCGTCGGGGTCGGTGAGGACGCGCACCGCGAAGAAGGCGGCGGACTTGGTCACCGAGAGCGGGCAGTTGAGGTTGCCGGCGACCTCGCCGTCGGTGCCGCTGAAGTCGAGCGTCAGCTCATCTCCCTCGATCCGCGCCCGCACCCGCAGGGTCGCGTCGCGCGGCTTTCCGCCCGCGTCGTCTTCGAGGACGTCCGTCGCCTCGTAGCTCCCGTCAGGAAGCTCGGCGATCGCCGCCCGGGTCCGTCGCTCGGCGTAGGCGAGGATCGCCTCCATCCCCGCTCGCAGCCGATCCCGTCCGTGGGACTCGGTCAGCTCCGCGAGTCGCAGGGCGCCGATCCGGTTGGCGGCGCTCTGGGCGCGCAGGTCGGCGAGACGCTGCTCGGGGAAGCGCATGCGCGAGGCGAGCGAGCGCAGCGCCTCCGGGGTCGCGGCGGTCGGCGGGATCACGACCCCCTCCTGCTCCAGTCGCGTCGAGTGGGCCGGCATGCTCCCCGGCGTCTCGCCGCCGACGTCGGCGTGATGGGCGCGGCAGGCGGCGAATCCGGCCAGCTCCCCGCCGGCGAAGACGGGGGAGACGAGGGTGATGTCCGGTAGGTGCGTGCCGCCCCGGTAGGGGTCGTTGAGAATCCATTCCCGGCCGGGCCGGTGCTCGCGACCGAGGACCGCCGCGACCGCGTCGGGCATCGAGCCGAGGTGGACCGGGATGTGCTCGGCCTGCATCACCAGCTCTCCCCGGGTGTCGAAGATCGCCGTCGAGCAGTCGCGCCGCTCCTTGATGTTCGCCGAGTAGGCGGAGCGGATCAACGCCGCTCCCATCTCCTCGCAGGCGGCGTGCAGGCCGCCCACCATCACCTGCAGGTCGATCGGGTCGAGCCCGTTCACGCGATCGCCTCCGCCCGGATCGTGCCCGCGTCGTCGACCTCGGTCCGCCACCCCGGCGGCACCACGAACGTCGTCTCCGGCAGCTCGTAGACGAGCGGGCCGCTGGCGCGGGCGCCGGCCGCCGGCTCGCCGCGCAGCACGCGCGCCTCGGTCCAGCGGCCGACGAAGCGGACCTCCCTCGCGCCCTCCTCGAGGCGCCCGGCGGGCGCCGCGGCGGGCTCGGGCCTCGGGCTGGGGGTGACCAGGGCGAGGCGGATGTTGACCAGCATGACCTCGCCCTCGGGGTCGCGGTGCCCGTAGCGCTCCTCGTGGGCGGCGGCGAAGCGCTCGCAGAGGTCGGCCGGGTCGGGCCTGGCCGGACCCGGGATCGGAAGCTCGAACGCCTGGCCGGCGTAGCGCATCTCGTAGACGACCTCGGGGTCGTCGTCCGCCTCGCCGCCGAGGCTCTCGACGAGGGCGGCGACCTCGTGCCCGATCCGCGCCGCGCTCAGCTCCTCGCCACCCAGCATCACGGTTCTCACCGTGTCTCGGCGACGGTCCGAGGCGCAGAGGCCGAGGGCCGAGAGGACGCCGCCGGTGCGCGGGCAGAGGATGCGCTCGATGCCGAGCTCGGCGGCGATCTCGGCGGCGTGCATCGGCCCGGCGCCGCCGAAGGGCAGGAGGGCGAAACGGCGCGGGTCGACGCCGCGCTCGACCGTGACCACCCGCAGCGCCCGCACCATCTCCTGGTTGGCGACGCGGACGATCCCTTCCGCCGTCTCGATCTCGCCCAGGCCGAGGTCGGAGGCCAGCACCGAGATCGCTCGCAGCGCCGCCTCGGCGTCGAGCGCCACTCCGCCGGCGAGCGAGGAATCGGGCGCGAGCCGGCCGAGCAGGAGGTTGGCGTCGGTGACGGTGGGCGCTTCGCCGCCGCGCCCATAGCACGCAGGGCCCGGCTCGGCGCCGGCCGAGCGCGGGCCGACCCGCAGCGCCCCGCCGCTGTCCCGCCAGCCGATCGATCCGCCGCCCGCGCCGACGGTATGCACGTCGACCATCGGCAGCTGGATCACCCGGCCGGCGATCGTCCGGGAGTCGGTCCGCCGCACCTCGCCGCCCTCGACCACGCAGACGTCGCACGAGGTCCCGCCCATGTCGAGCGCCACCGCGTTTCCGTCGCCGGAGACGCTCGCGAGGAGGCTCGCCCCGACCGCGCCGCCGGCGGGTCCCGAAAGCACGCTCCAGGCACCGGACCGAGCCGCCTCGGCGGCGCTCGCGACGCCGCCCGAGGACCGCATCACGAGGGGCTCCGGCAGCCCTGCCGCCGTGGCTGACTCGCCGAGCCGGCCGAGGTAGCGACCGAGCAGCGGGGAGAGGTAGGCGTCGATCACCGTCGTCGAGCTGCGCTCGTACTCGCGAAAGCGCGGCAGCACCTCGTGGGAGGCGGAGACGTGGACGCCGGGCAGTCGCTCGCGCAGCGTCGCGGCGATCAGGGCCTCGTGAGTGGGGTCCAGGTAGGAGAAGAGCAGGCAGATCGCGACCGCTTCAGCGCCGCTTGTCCTCACCGCCTCGGCCAGTCGCTCCGGCTCGCCCGGGCCGAGCGCTTCGACGATCCCTTCCGGCCCGGTCCGCTCCGCCGCTTCGAAGCGCAGCGCGTCGCCGACCAGCGGCACGGGCTTTGGCGCGCAGGGCCGGTAGAGCTGCGGCCTGTCCTGGCGGCCGACCTCGAGCACGTCCGCGAAGCCGCGGGTGGCGATGAGCGCGGTGCGGGCCCCGCGTTCCTCCAGCAGCGCGTTCGTCCCGACCGTCATCCCGTGCGAGAACGCCTCGACCTCTTGGCCGCCGGCGCCGGCGCGTCGCAGCACCTCCTCCACCGCATCGACCACGGCGATCGACTGGTCCCCCGGCGTCGTCGGCAGCTTCGCGGTGTGCACCTCACTGCCGTCGAAGAGGACGGCGTCGGTGAAGGTCCCGCCTACGTCGACTCCAAGCAGCACTTCGGCGGCCTCAGGAAACCGCCCCAGCTGGGGCGAGCCAGACCGACTCGAACTCCAGGATTTCTCCCAGAGTGTCGTAATCGCGGTCGTAGTGAATGACGGCACCGCCGATCTCCTGGGCTGAGGCTGCGACGAGGTAGTCGACGAGGGGAAGCCGATGAGAGCCGGAAGACCGATGGGCAAGCTCGCGCATCGCTCCCTCGGCGGCACGAATCACAGAAGCGTTTAGCGGTGCGGGCTGGAGCGCGGAAAGCATCTCTCCGAGCGCGTCGAAATCGTCGCCGTTGCGCGTGCTGAAGAGGATCTCGAAGCGCACGAGGGGTAGGAGGCGGAACCGACCGCCCAGCAGTGCCCGCCGCCAAGCGTCACGGACGACCGGACTGCTGGCCCGCGCCCAGGCAGACGTGTCTATAACGAGTGGAAGCTCGCCCCAAGGAGCGCTGCTACTGGGTGGGCCAGGCAAGACGCTTGCCTTCACGCAGCAAGTCCCAGTCGACGCCCATCGTCGCCGGTTCCTCGAACTTCCTCGCCAATTGCTCCAGCAGCTCCTGTCGCTGTGCCTCGCTCGCCGGCGCCATCGCCAGATGGCGAGCCCCTGCAATGGCCAGCTCGCGGACCTGTTGCGACCTGGGCAGGCCGGCTGGCAGATGAGGTGCCGCCGCACGCAGGGCGGCGGTCAGGCCGGGATCCTCGGTTACCTGGATGCGGTTGTACCGTGTCGTCATGTAAAGAAGTGTACCACTGCGGTACCACCTGCTCAGGGCCAGCGCTCTCGGCGCACCTCGTTGCTGCCGAAGACGAAGTGGACGCCGTCGAATTCAGGGTCGAGCGCCGGAAAGTCGGCGCGCAGGTGGCCGCCGCGCGACTCGTGGCGCTCGAGCGCGCAGCGGGCGATCGCCGCCGCCAGTGGGTATGGATCGGCGAGCAGCTCGCGCAGCTCCTCCGGCCGGCGCAGCGGGCCGGCCAGGCGCCAGACCGCGTCGCGGGTGGCTTCCGTCGGCGGCTCGAAGCGCCACTCGGGCGGTTGCGGGGGTCGCGCGGAGGCGGTCTCGCCGAGCGCGGCAGCAGCGGCGCGGCTGCCGAAGACGAAGCACTCGCTGAGCGAGTTCGAGGCAAGCCGGTTGGCACCGTGGAGGCCGGTGCAAGAGCACTCGCCGACGGCGTAGAGACCCGCGAGCGAGGAGCGGCCCTCGAGGTCCACGGCGACGCCGCCCATCGTGTAGTGGGCGGCCGGCGCGACCGGCACCGGCTCCGCGGCGGGGTCCAGTCCGGCCTCGCGCAGCGAGGCGAAGACGTTGGGGAACCTCGCCGGGTCGAGCCCGCGCAGGTCAAGCCGGACCGAGGTGGTGCCGTCGGCATCAAGCCGGTCGAGGATCGCCGCGGTGACGGCGTCGCGCGGCGCCAGCTCGTCGGTGAAGCGACGGCCCCTCGCGTCGAGCAGCGTCGCCCCCTCGCCTCGCACCGCCTCGGTGATCAGGAGCCCGTCGAACCGGGTGCCCGCGAGCGCCAGTGCCGTCGGGTGGAACTGGCAGAACTCGAGGTCGGCGAGGTCGGCGCCCGCGGCGGCCGCCATCGCGGGACCGGCGCCGATCGCTCCCCACGGGTTCGTCGTGCGGCGCCAGAGGGCGGCCGCTCCTCCTGTTGCCAACACCGTGGCGGCGGCCGCGATCAGCCGCTCCTTCGTGACGACGCCGTGGCAGCGCTCGCCATCGCTCCAGAGGGCGGTCATCGAGGCCCGCTCGAGGACCTCGATCCGCGCCTCGGCGGCGACCATGGCCGCGAGCTTCGACGTTATCTCGTGCCCGGTGGCGCTGCCGCCCGAGTGGACGATGCGACGGCGGGTGTGGCCGCCCTCGAGGCCGAGCGCGAGCTCTCCGTTCGCGTCGAGGTCGAAGGCGACGCCGCGCGAGCGCAGCTCGGCGACGGCCGCGGGCGCCTCCTCGACCAGCGCCCGCACGGCGGAGGGGCGGCAGAGGCCGCGACCGGCGGCGATCGTGTCGGCGGCGTGCCTTGCCGGGGAGTCGCCCGGCTCGAGGGCGGCGGCGAGCCCCCCCTGCGCCCAGAAGCTGGCGCTCTCGGAGAGCGGGGTGCGGGAGACCAGGCAAACGCGGCCGCCCGACTCAGCAGCCCGCAATGCCGTCCAGAGCCCGGCGGCGCCGCCCCCGACGACGATGACGTCGAAGCCGGCCGGGGGCGCCGAGCCGGGGGTCGCTGCTATCGGCCCGCCGCCTCTCGGCGAATCGCCGCCACCTGTCCGCGCAGCCAGCTCGCGGCCGCTTCCCGCGCCCGCGCGCGCTCGTCCTCAAGCGAGGCCTCAGCTGCCTGCGTCCGGCTCTCGGCGGCCCGCACCCGCTGCTCCGCCGACTCCACCTGCGACTCGATCTCAGCCAGCCGGGCCTCCGCCGCCGCAATCGCCTGCTCCCTCGCCTCGCGCTCGCGGCGGAGCTCCTCGGCGTGGGCGGCCCTCAGCCCCTCGAGCGCCTCCGAGGCGCGGGCGCGCTCGGTCTCCAGCTTTGCCTCCAGTGCCTCGATCTCCTCGGCGACCCGTCTCTCGGCCGTGCTAGCCGCCGCCGCGGCCTCCTCGAGCCGTTTCTTGGCCAGCTCCACCTTGGCGCCGAGATCGCCCTCGCTCATCGCGCCCAATCTATTACGCGGTGCCAAGCACGGCGTGGTAGGCGACGAGGGTTCGCTCCGCCATCCGCGCCGCGGAGAGGGAGGCCGCGCGCGCCGCGCCCTCGACGCGAGGGTCGTCTGCCTTGATCAGCGGGCGCAGTGCGGCGGTCCACTCGTCCAGGTCGAAGGGAGCGCAGTGGGTGCCGGCGACGCCTCCCAGCGCGTAGGGAGCGATTCCCACCGGGGTCGAGAGAACCGGGACGTCGCAGGCCAGCGCCTCCACCGCGGCAAGGCCGAATCCCTCGTAATCGGAGGTGACGAGCACCGCGTTGGCGGCGTTGACCCAGAGTGGCATCCGCTCCGGCTCGATCGAGCCCCCGGTCAGCAGCGTGGCGCCGAGCGAGGAGGCCAGCGCTGCCGCCCGGTCGTGGCGCTTCTCGCGTCGGGCCGGGTCCGCCGGGAAGAGCAGGTAGGCCCCCGCGGGGTCGAGGTCGAGTGCCTCCCTGGCCCGGCTGCGGGGCAGCGGCCGGAAGCGGGTCAGGTCGGGCCCGCAGGGCAGCACCGCCGCTTCCGGGATAGGGGGCAGGCCGGCCCTGCCGTCCTCTGCCTCGAAGAGGGCACGGGAGACGGCGGCGACCAGGTCAACCCGCCTTGCGAGGCGGCGCGAAAGTGGCCCAACGAGCCGGTGGCGGACGTCGGTCCCGTGGTAGGTCACGATCAGTGGCTGCGCTCCGGCGAGCTTCGCGCACCACCCGGGCAAGCCGTAGTGCGCGTGGACGAGGTCGAAGCGATTCCGGCGGAGCAGATGGCGCAGGCGGCGGGTCGCGGGGAAGTACTCGCCCCGCCCGGCCGGGAACTCGAAGACGTCCACGTCGACGCCCAGGCGCCGCAGTTCCTCCACCTGGTCTCGAACCCAGCGCCCCCGCTGTGGCGTGCCCGGCTCCGGCACGAAGTTGGTGACGACCAGGACTCGCACGCGGGCAAGCGTATCCGCGCCCTCCGATCCCGACCCGGGCGGGAGCAACTCGAAAGACAACTACGTTTATTATTGCCCGGCCCGCCGGTGAACGAGCCCGCAGAACCGCACGACGACTTCGTCGTCGCCTTCGAGTCCGCCTTCGCCCGGTTGCAGGTGCGGGTGGAGGAGGCGTGCGCCACGGCGGAGGACTGGCCGGGTGCGGTCGCGGCGGGGATCCGGGCGACCTTTGAGTTTGCCGCCGACGCCCCGGGCGACGCCCAGGCGCTGACCCGCGACGCGCTCGCGCAGGGTACGGGCGGACTCGCCAGGCACCGGCGGCTCGTGGCCTATGCGGCCGGACTGCTCGAGCCGGGGCGAGAAGAGGCCGCTGGCTCGGCGCCACCGGCGGTGCTCGAGCACGCGCTCGCCGGCGGGATCGCCTTCCTCGTCGCCCACCGGCTCGCGCTTGGGGAGGAGGGCGAGCTGCCGGCTCTGGCGGGCGAAGCGATCGAGTTCGTACTCACGCCGTACGTGGGGCCGGAGGAGGCGAGGCGGGTCGCCCGCGCCTGACTCGGGTCGTGCGCGCCGCCGGTCTCGGGACCGGCACGGAGTTGGCACATTCGCGTCTTGTTCGGTGCGCTGAGACGTCTCAGCATCGCGGGCAAACGACGACTGGAGGCACCGATGCTTTACGCGCTGATGGGATACCTGCACGCGACGATCGAGTCGCGGCTGCGGGCAATTCGCGAGCTGGCTGCGGGCGAGCGGGGCCAGGGAACGGTCGAGTACGTCGGCCTGATCCTGCTCGTCTCGCTGCTGATGGTCGGGATGGTCGCGGCAATGAAGGGGTTCAACGGCAAGCAGGGGACGGAGCTGGCGGACGTGATCGTCAACAAGATCAAGGAGGCCGTCGACAAGGTGACGTTCAAATGAGGAGCGAGGAGGGGCGGCCGGCGCCGGCCGCCCCCGTTCCGATGGCGGTGCTGGCGGGGCTGGGCGATCGCGTTCAGGTGCCGGTGCGGCGCGTTCCGTCCGGCGGGCAGCGTACGCTGTATTACAGCATGAGGCATCGAACCCAGCTCTACTTGGACGAGGGTCAGTACCGCTGGCTGAAGCAGCGCGCGGGCGCATCGGGCAGCATTGCCGCGGTCGTGCGCGAGCTGATCGACGCCGAGCGGGCTCGCGGGCTGAACCCCGCGACGGACCCGCTGCTCAGCTTTCTCGTCGAAGAGGCTCCCGCTGCCGGAGCCCGGCGGACGAGCGTGAGCACGCTGGACCAGGATCTCTACGGCCGATGAGGTCGATCTTCGTCGACACGAGCGCCTTCGTCGCTTTGCGCAACGGCTCCGAGCAGGAGCACGAGCGCGCTCGGGCGGCCCTGGCTCGGCTGATCTCCGAGGGGGCGGCGCTGTTCACCTCCAATTACGTTTTCGCCGAGACCTACACGGCGCTGATGGTCCGCGTCGGCCGCGAGGAGGCGATCGAGTGGGGTCGCCGGTTTCGGGCGGGAGGCGCGATCGATCTCGTCCACGTCGACCGGCCGGTCGAGGACCGGGCCTGGGAGATCCTCGAGGGCCATGGCGACAAGCGGTGGAGCTACGTGGACGCGACCTCGTTCGCGTTGATCGAGCGTGACGGCGCCGGCGGCGCCTTCGCCTTCGACGCTCACTTCTCGCAGCGGGGTTTGCTCGTCGTACCGTAGGGAGTTTATTGACTGCTCAGCTTCTTTTTGCGTATGCTGGAAACGAGCTCGCATGGCGCCACCCGGCGTCCCGCGGCTACCCCAGTGGGAGGAAGGGCCGCGGTCAGTCCCGCCGCGGCCCTTCCGCGTCGGCCACCCGCGCACCCAGGCCGCTGACTTAGACTCGCGCAATGCCCGCCTCGCGCAGCTACGACAGGGCCCCCGCCGACATTCGTCCGGTCACGATTGATCCCGGGTTTGTGCTCAGCGCCGACGGCTCAGCGCTGATCTCCGTGGGCAAGACGCGGGTTATCTGCACCGCGTCGGTCAGCCCGACCGTGCCGCGCTGGATGCAGGGGCGGGGAAGGGGGTGGGTGACGGCGGAGTACGCGATGCTGCCCGCCTCCACCGGCGAGCGCAAGCAGCGCGACGTCGCGCGCGGCAAGCAGGACGGCCGGGGGGTGGAGATCCAGCGGTTGATCGGGCGCTCGCTACGGGTCGTGGTCGACTTCAAAGCCCTCGGCGAACGCAGCATCTACGTCGACTGCGACGTCCTCGAAGCCGACGGCGGCACGCGTTGCGCCGCCATCACCGGCGGTTTCGTGGCCCTGCGCCTCGCCTGCCAGAAGCTGCTCGAGAAGGGCGAGATCGAGGCGATTCCGCTGAACGGCTCGGTGGCGGCGGTCAGCGTCGGCATGGTCGACGGCCGCGCCGTCTGCGACCTCGACTACGCCGAGGACTCGGCGGCCGAGGTCGATGCCAACGTCGTGATGACCGGCGAGGGGGGGCTCGTCGAGGTGCAGGCCACGGCGGAGCGGACACCGCTCTCGCGCGCCTCGCTCGACGAGATGCTCGGACTCGCGGAGCTGGGCATCTCGCGCTTGCGCCAGGTGCAGGAGCGGGTAACCGGCGATGGGTAGTACTCATGGGTAGTACTGATTGATCTTCGCCACGGCCAACAAGCACAAGATGCGCGAGATGCGTGAACTGCTGCCGAGCCTGGACCTGCAGCCGCTGCCCAGAGGCGTCGAGCTGCCGCCCGAGCACGGGGAGTCGTTTGCCGAGATCGCGCTCCAGAAGGCGCGGGCAGCCCACGCCGCGACCGGGCAGGCGGCGATCGGCGACGACTCGGGCATCGCGGCGGCAGGGCTCGGCGGTCGCCCCGGAATCCATTCGGCTCGTTACGGGGGCGAGGCGGCGACGGACGAGGAGAACCTGGTGAAGCTGCTGCGCGAGGTGCGCGCCGCCGGTCCGGATCGCCGCGCCTCCTACCACTGCGCGCTGGCCCTGGTCGAGGTCGACGGCGGCGAGCGGGTCTTCGAGGCCAGCTGGGAGGGACGGCTGATCGAGGAGCCGCGCGGCGAGGGTGGCTTCGGCTACGACCCCGCCTTTGTGCCCGACGACCTTCTTCCGGGGGACACTCGCACGGCGTCCGAGCTCAGCCAGGAGGAGAAGAACGAGATCAGCCACCGTGGCCGGGCCGCCCGCCAGCTCCTCGAGTACCTGGGAGCTCGGGAGGCGCCCTCGCAAGCGCGATGATTCGGACGAAGAGCGGGGCGGCGGCGCTCTCGGTCCTCTCCAACGCCGTCCTGATCGCGGTCAAGCTCGCGGCCGGCGTTATAACCGGCTCG
>Ga0207663_10000402_pt1 | contig 18735 bp, 18 predicted proteins | sample LARL53metaG_FD_184346 | JGI IMG/M metagenome (GOLD analysis project Ga0207663, IMG submission 184346) | Corn, switchgrass and miscanthus rhizosphere microbial communities from Kellogg Biological Station, Michigan, USA - LAR L5-3 metaG... | ecosystem: Host-associated > Plants > Roots >...
CCTAGCGAAAATTCTCGTTTGTGGCTCTACAGCACATCATTCTAAATAAGTTGTTATGGTTTTCTTTTGCTTCAATGGCTTTACTTTATTGTGTTATGCTGCTTGGTATCTATATTACTGCTTCCCATCAAGGACTATCCTGTCCTGATTGGCCGCTCTGTCCAAATGGGTTCAATTTCCCATCACAGAAATATTTTTTTGAATATATACACCGCGTAATGGCAGTTATTACAGCAGGCGTAATCTTCACTACTGCGTTCTATTCTGTAAAAAAGGCTAAAAGTGTAAGGAAGACAGCTGTTGCGGCAAGCATCATCATCTCAGTTCAGATATTACTTGGTATCTTTGTCATCAATACGAAGTTAGAAGCTTTGCTAGTTGCAACACATTTGTCAACGGGTGTTTTGTTGTTTGCGATGACCCTGATTACCTTTCTATCATCTTACCGTATAGCAAAGGGAAATTCAAGACTTAACATATTATAGCCGTTTTATATCTTGTTACTCTCTTACTGGGATGTGTTTTTGTGTTATTATCCTCCTATCGAATAGTTAGCAATAGAAAGGTCTTTCGCAAGGGATGTATGTCATATTATAAGATAGAATTATGACTAATCTTCCGAGAAATTTGGAAGCCTGACAGGAATTTAATAGCGAAACGGAATTAAACAACACAAAATTTTCAGTACGATCATTTATTTAATGTCCTTATTTTTTGGTTGCTTTATCAAGATCACAATCTTATTATTCAAATTTGGACTTCTAAAATGTAAGCGAAGTTAGCCCAGCACGGTTAAGGTACGAGCTTCCCAAGCTCGGGATCGCGGGTTCAAATCCCGCACTTCGCACCTTTTTTAACACAACTTCTTCGGTTTTGCAAACAAATTTGCTTCCAAGACCGAAAACTTCCATGTAAGCTTTGGAAGCAAAACCGAATATTTTGAAAGTAAAAATAACATGTACTTTTGCTTCCACGCCTGATAATGTATGTCTATAATTATGAATCTATATAGCAGAACAATAAGGAAGTTGGGAAAGCCAATAATAATATGAATGGTATAATAGTTTACTTTACCGATAACTTTATTATCAAATATATTATAATATTGGTTAATGGATGATAAATTGCATGTAATATCACCATTCGATAATGGGCTAGAATCAGGTAGCAACCATAATGACAAGAGACTACTCAACTTGAAACAATTCCAACGACAAGAAAAGCTACTTAAAAAGGCAAAATGGCTAAAAAAATCGGTCAGTATAAGGGAACAAGACGACTCTATTCTAACAAATAGACTTGCAGAGGATGGATTTGAAAATTTAAATCAGATGGTTAATGCATATTTGTCGGGTGAATTTCCAAAGCATCAGGGTGTAGGTAATCCGCAAGTTAGAAAATTGATAGATAGATTGAGAGCTAGAGATATTGTGGATCCAATTACTAAAGATATAAGCGTGGATTTTTATCATAGGCTAACAGTTGACAGGTTTTATGAATGGCTGACACCAAGGTACAAAAAACAAAGATCGGCTACAACTTTGAAGAATTATTATGTAAGGTGGATGGATATCTTCTGGAAGGACCCTGAATTAATAAAAGGGCTATCAGAAGATGTTAGGGCTTACATATGTGATGCCATGAGAAGATTTGCAGAATGCTGGAACCAAACATACTCAGACCCAGAGGTCAAAGTTCTCGTAAATGAGTGGATAGAAAGATATGAATTCAATCGTGGTATTGCCTACAAGAAAAGGACCAGAGCAGTTGATAAGAAATTTATTGAATACAAGCTCAGATTATTATTTGATACATACAAAGGAAATATGGGTATTTTAGTGCGCTTTGCAGCCTTTTCAGGGCTGAGGGGCACAGAGATTGACTATGTAAGAGAGCATGATATATGCAGTAATCTGGGAGCTTGCACATGTAATAAAATCCACGTGGAAAACAAAGATAATGGCTTGTCTATAATACATATAAATCGAGATTTTGGAAATAAGCATTGCTGGTTTACAATTGTGCCTACAAAACTTTGGGAGCAATTCAGAGTTCTGCCAAAAGAAATGACAGATTACTCGACAAGAAAAATATTGCATCAGTCATTTATGAATCTAACAAACAACCAAGTGAGCTTTATGACTTTGAGAAAATATCACTATAATGTAAACAGACAGTCTGAAATGAGAGAGCCTGGTGCTGAAGTTCTGGCTGGTCGTGCCAATTCAACAAGCGCAATTCATTATTCTATGCATATGATTGATATGATGACAAAGGCCACAATTGATGGTTGGAAGTCATTTGGAATAGACATATTGGAAGAAGCCAATCAATAATAATTAGCCTGATTGTGGGCTTCCAATAAAGCTTTTTAATTCCATCAATTACTGATAATGGTCAGGCAGAAGCTGCTGGAATGGAATATGATAAAGTTGCACAGAAAGATGATCAAAATGACAAGACATGGGACTCAATAGCAACAAATTATGACTGGATTAGCTTAGCACATCTCTCTAACAGCTTTATTATATTAATGGCACTTAATGAAATCAAAAAACCAGTAACAGCAGGAGAGATAAGTGAATTTATTGTTCTGAGGTCCAAAGGGCGCCTATACAAGGTCTCGGCCACGATAAAGGATAGTCTAGATAATAGGCTAAAGAGAGAGGGCTTGGTAGAAGATCATAGCATGACAAAAGACCAGGATTAAAAAAAGTACCTCAAAGTAGCCCACTATACAATAACACCTAAAGGACATAAGCTATTGCAAGGCTGGATTGCTTTTTTATCTGCTTTTCAATGAATAGTGTAATAACAATATATTAAAACCAGTTTTGAGCTAGATGCACATGTCGGGGAAAAGCATAATACTCATGCAACGACTACATGACAAGGCACATGCATATCTGCACTGCATTTTGCAATTGTAAACTGTAGAACAATAACTTTGCGTAATAGTTTTCTTTGAATTATTCGTTGCATTTTACTGCAAACATAGGTGCATTGTTAACATTTGCAATTTTTGCCATTTATTTCAGCCTATATATCATATAACTGAATTGCACAAAATTCTTAATTGTTATATTAATGCTTTAGTAGCATTGTTGCTAATAGAAGGTGTTACCGTGTCATGGTAAGGTATCTCCGCTTGTACACTTCAGTTGTTAAGTGTAATAGCCATAACTACTTTTCAACCCAGACCGTATCAGATTCCCTACCAAGTCTTTGCAATTTATCATATAGAGTCGCGTATATGGCGTAGTATCCTTCCTCTTTTGGAGTTATTTTAGTGATGTAGGATGCTTCCTCCCCAGGTGATAGTCTCTTTGTTTTTATTCTTGCAAGTTCTTCGTACTGTCCGGAGGGTGTGTCAGCCCACAATTCTAGATCTAGTTCATCGCTATTACCCAATCCCTTTATAGTTGCCTCAATCTCAAGCTCTCTTCCTATATTACCATAAGGATTTGACACGAGTATACTTTCAAGTTCTGCTACATCTCCAACAACTTTCTGACGTATCCAAGGCGACTCCCAGTGGAACGAGCCTCCTTCTTTGTAATATCGAATAGTAATGTATAAAGCAGCTGGCCCATGAATATCTGCTTCAAAGGGCAAATATTTTTCTTCGCCATATTCTATTCGCATGATAAAATCACTCCATTTGCGAAACGAGATCTGATGAGAATCTGTAGAGTGTATCGTGACATTGAGATTATGCAGAGGGAGTTCTCCTATGTTTTTAAGCCAAAGTGTAAGCCAATGTGTACCCTTCTGCAGAGTATCTGGTCTCAACTCATACTCAAGAGGATGCTTAACCCTTATCATACACTTTTACTGTTGGAGGCTCGTTATATAAATAAGAGGTATATATTCAAAAATATTCATGTAAATATATTCATATATCCAAATACCTTAGTGCTTTGAGCACTACACATTTGAACACTTTATCATTTTCTCTTTGACATTTTATTTCATGATTTTTTCTTATTTCCACTCAATACCATATTTGCAAAAAAGGCCAATTCTTTATTATGTATAAAATACTTGAAAGGATCAGTAATTTTGCCAAAGACTTTGTTTCTCATTCAAACTGCGTCGTCTACTTGTGATTGTTGATATTTGCTTTACTTTTTTGATCTAATTAAACCCAGTAATGACTACGTGCCACTTGATTTTTGAATATGTGCATTATCGGCTGGGTACATCATGGCATATCTGCTAGCTATGATGAGTGCAGTGAAAACCTGGAAATCAAATAATAAGTACAGTTATATGAATACCACGCTTGCATATACGATAACAAGCAAAGGAAAGGAAAAGACATAGAATGATTTCACCAAAAGAAGAAGCATCATCATCAGATGACGATATTGCAGTTATCAAGTCCAAGAAGATGATGGAGAGATGGACTCGAGCTATTTCCCATGAGAAAACTATGCAGAGAATAAAAGAATAGCAGTAACAACTAAAGACACAATATAAACAAGATAGAGAACTTTTGTTAGGATACCTTTATGATAGAGGAGACGAGGTTTTGGGACTCGCAGAATCTCAATTTCGATATAGGACTTCGGTTATAGTTAATAAACTTGCAGAATTGATCAAAAATGGAGATATAAACGAAAGGATATCAGGTGGCCAGTTATTGGGATTGTTCAAAAGTCTTGGCATAAATGTCAAAGTCAGTACTTCAATCAAGATAGAAGATCATGGTAAATTACTATCATTTTCAGATAAGTTAAAGGAAGACTATGGATAAAGTGTTACGTAAGATGAGAGTAACCATTTAGCAAATATCTTTTTAGAATTACCTTTACCAGTTTAAGACATTGTAATCCTTTGCTATAGACGATTAGAAGCAATCAAATTAGCAGATATATGATGGCAACAATGTCATTTTGTATTAATATAGTATACAAAATTAGACAGTTTTTACTTGCTAATCATTCTATAAAGCCAAAAGAAGAGAAGAAGAAGGCTTCTCATATCTGTGTGTTTAGGTATTTGTGGGATCTAGCTTTCCACTATCACAACCGTATGAATTGCTGCAAGAACAAACTTATGAACATTTTCTTATTATGTAGATCATATAAAACGTCATTTATTTAAAACTCTAAATAGTACACTGTGACTAACCAACATTAGGCAATAAATGTCAGCACAATCTACAGGAAGTAATAGATGTAGCGTTTGTGACACAATATTTGACTCCCAAGAAGATCTAGATGCACATGTCAGGAAAAAGCACAATACTCATGCAACGACTACATGACAAGGCACATATATATTTGCGCGAATGATTGAAACGTTGCTTAGGTTGTTTTATATAAATCAGGCAGTATTTTCACTTTTGAACCCAGATCGTATCAGATATCAAAGCAAAACCAAAAGATACGCAAGACATCTTTGATTATATGATCCTTACCATCCTTACGATACTTACAGATTTTAATTTCGTTGTTTATGATAACAGTCTACAGTACTGTCTAGTAAGAATCGTAAGCATAGTAAGTATGGTATAATGCAAAGTTTCCGATTCAGTGACTTACATGATATATACATATTTTGGAAAGCGATACAATAACATAAAGTCTCTATAGATTATTACTAGTCTATGGAACAATTACTGCTCTTCCTACTATCTTTCCTTCTTTTAGTAACGATATTGCTTGATTTATATCCTCTAAAGAGAATTCATGTATGCTATGCATTAGTTTTCCACTTGCTTTTGCTAATTCTATAACCTCGCATAATTCATTATAATTTCCCCATAGAGAACCTATTATTGAATATTCATTGATTACAAATGGAAGCAGAGGCATCTTTATCTGGCTTCCAAACAATCCAACAACCACAAGTGCTCCTCCTTTGCCAAGTAATCTGATGGAATTGCTTATTGTATTTTCAGTACCTACGCAATCTATAACTACATCGACCGCTCTTCCTTTTGTAATTTCTAATACCTCTTCTATTATACCGCCTCCTCTTTGCAACTGCTGTTCGCCTTCTGGTGACGATATATTTATTGTAAAATCAGCACCCATTCTTTTTGCTAATTGCAATTTCTCATCTTTTCTATCTAGAGCAATTACGTTAGCAGATTGTCCTAATATCTTTGCATACTGAACTGCATAGGAACCTAACCCGCCTATACCAAATATGGCTATGTTTTTTCCTGGTCCAAGTAAATTCCTGATTTTCCCGATTGCTCTATATGGTGTTAGTCCAGCATCGGTAAGAGGAGCAAGTTCTTCTATCTTTAGCTTAGTACCATCATTTTTTTGGATACTACTATTATTATCACTTTGTACTTTAACCAAAAATCGATATGAATCTACCAAAATATATTGCGCAAATCCACCATCAGTTGTGATTCCAGGCCATTTTACGTAGTTGCACATTTGCTCATCTCCATTTTTACAATGGATACAAATACCGCACCCCCATCCGCCAAACACCGCAACCATATCTCCTTTATCAAGTAGTACTTTAGGAACAGAATCTCCTATTTCTTCTACCCATCCAGCTATTTCATGGCCAGGTGTTGTTGGTAATTGAAGAGGAATAGAATTTTTCCAATCACCATTTATCAAATGTAAATCACTATGGCATAATCCTGTAGCTCCTACTTTTACTAAAACTTGTTCTCCTTTAGTTATTACCGGTTGCTCAATATTTTCTATTATAAGTGGGCTTTGGTATTGATGTATTCTAGCTGATAACACGATAGTGTAAATTAATACGCTTATAAAACCTTAAAGCTACTGACAACGGAAGGCTTTTAGGAAGTAGTGCATGATATGAGAAATACTACTTTCTCTATTTTTATTCGTTTGACGAACAAGATAATAGAATGTGGCAAACACCAATTTTATTATCTTTAAATGTGCACATGCCTATAATGAAAAGGCTCAAGAAAAATTGGTACTGACGATTTTATTCAGCTATGTGTCTAACAGATATCTTTTGCCTATCTGATCTCTTGTGTCCTAATTGATTCTTTAAGCTATCGCCCATTTGATCGAACATTTTAGCGAGATCCCATCCTACATTTGTATATGTGTGACGCCTATATGGTGTAATTATATTAACATCAACCTCATACCTTCTTCTTTGTCCCTGAATACCTCTTAGTTTCATTCGGCATCTCGCTTCTTCAATCTCAGGCGATACTTTGTTTAAGAATTTAATCAGGTTTGTAAACTTTGACTTTGCAAGTTCAGCATCAAAAGGATCATCTGGCAATCCTATGATAAATGCAGGAATTTCATGCTCTACTTTTTCTCCTAATAATGCAATTATATCCCTATATGTGATTATTCCTTGAATTTCATCAAATTGTTTTACTACAGAGTATGTTGAACCTGAATTTAACATCAGACCTGACACAGAATGTATGGAATCATCTACAGCTGATACCGTAACATTCTGATCTAACACGCCAGTTACTGGCATATCTAGTCTGCTAAGTATATTATCAATTCCAATTGATTTTCTACCAATTCTTTCCGACGGTAGCATACATTCTAAAACATGATTTGATGTCAGTATTCCTTTCAGAGGAGATGGACCTTTTCGCTCTTTTTCAATAACGGGAAGGTGATCGATTCTGCGTCTTATCATTATGTCTTTAGCCGTAGATACCCGATCCTTTGTCATTATCGTTACAGGGCTAGGAGTCATTATATCGGAGGCAGTGATCCTAACATGGCCTGCTCCCTCTGAAGCTTCTCTTTTTTCTGTAATTTTAGCATCATACATAGCTTTTATAATCGCTTTGGCAGAAATCTGTCCTACTATATCATTGTGGTGAGACTCTATTACTGGCAATGCTCTAAGCCTATATAGACTCATTATTCTTGCCGCCTGTTCTATGTTGTCTTTATCAGCAAGCGTAGGAATTCTCTTACCTAAAATAGATGGTTTTGCAGCACTAATGTCTCGCGCTGAAATTAAGTCTCTTATGTTGATGCTTACTACAGCTGTACCTGCTAGATGTATAAATATGTCATACGCATTTTTTTCTTTCAAGATACCTATAATCTTTGACACAGAAGTATTAGTATCGATTACAACTGGAGGTTCAATTAACTCTTTTACATATCTAGTGCGGAAATCTCTTAATGATTCATACAACTGGATGTTCGTTTCTTTTAGTATCATTCTACCTGCTAATGATCTTGGTTCTCTATTATTCATAAATATGTATCCTACTAAATTCCAGTCTTTATACTTGTAGCAAATTAAATTGCATTTCCTGACATATAATTTCTATATGTCTATACATTAAATTATTTTAATAATTTCGCTATGAGTATTCATTGAGTTAGACATATGAACAAGGGAAGATAGAATAACAATACAAATAATAGGAGAATAGATAACACTCTTCGCTAACTAACTATAGTATGTGAATTAGATCGCATATTTATTTACGAATAAATTATAGAATTATTACAGAGAAGAGGTCTAAAATGAAATGAAATATGAATCTAAAATATACGTAGAAAAATGGATTAACGATGGCGTTAAGATATGCCTAGATAAATATGAAGCCAAGGAATTATTCATGGAATTAAAACTAAGGAAAAGATTATGTGATAAGGCTCTTAATCTGCCAGGTCAACGTATGACAGAAATAGAAACAAAAATCTATGAAGTATTAAAACCAGTTGTGGAAGGTATAGATAAAACAGAACAAAAGGAGACAACTAATAGAATAAATAATACTCAATTCAATTCGATAAAGGAAATGGATGGAAGAATATTCAACGATGGAAAGATGGGGATTAGAGATGAGATTATGTGGACATTAAATACATAACTACAACAACGTGTAATCCATCTTAATTAAATTAACAAAAGCATGTAATATTATCATTTGTAATTTCCGCAATAACCTTATTTTATTTTTCTATGTATCATCTATTTACATTAGTAATAACTCATCTAATTAGCTAAAGTTTTAAGCCTTGCATGTTGTAGCTATTATGCTTTACGTGGTTTTGTTATGGATACTAATGATACAAGTACCAACTCTAAGGCAGTAAGTACAAGAATCTGCGGTATGTCTTCTATTGAGCTTCTTAAAATACTTAAGACAACAGAAGTGGGTTTGACTAATGAAGAAGCAAAGAAAAGATTTGGAATCTATGGCGCAAATAGGCTAAAAGGAGAAGAAACTACACCATCATATAGGGATAATATATTTACGATCCTATTATCTCAGTTTAGAAATCCACTTCTTGTGATTTTTCTCTTTATATCAGGGCTCTACTTTTTTGTAGGTAGTCCTGAGGATGCATTAATAATAATTACAATTCTGCTCACAAGCACTATAGTCGCGGTACGGAATGATAGAGCAGCAGTAGGTGTGATAAAAAAGTTACTTAAGAGCATTCAGAGACTATCAACAGCACTTCGCAATGGAAAAGAAGAGCAAATCCCATTTGAGTATATTGTACCTGGCGATATTATTATCTTAAAAGCAGGAGATAGTATTCCAGCAGATTCTTTGATCTTAGAATCAAAGGATCTTTTTGCTAATGAATCGGCATTGACTGGTGAAAGATATCCTGTAGAAAAAACATCTTTGAATATTAGTGCCGGTAGTATTAATAATATTTCGAATGACTTCACAAACACAACAAGTCCGCCAGCTGCAGTCTCCTCATTGCAGGAGTCGTCATCGAGATTCTTGTCGCCATCGTTAAGAACAAACTCACTATTCCTAGGAACTTTTGTGGTTAGTGGTTTTGCAAAAGCCGTTGTTGTAGAAACAGGGGCAAATACACGCTTAGGAAAAATCTCAAGATTAAGGATAAAGCCAGCTGAAAATGAATTTGAAAAGAATGTAAGAAGTTTTGGCTATTTTCTACTTGAAGTTACATCAGTAATGGTAATTGCTTTGTTATCGATTAACAGTTTTTTAGGCAGCCCGATAATAGAGTCACTTTTATTTTCTTTAGCATTATCTATAGGTTTGACGCCTCAGCTGCTTCCAGCCATAATCACAGTTAGTTTGGCAAAGGGTGCTAAAAATATGGCTATACACAGGGCGATTGTGAGACGTCTCCCATCTATTGAAAGCCTCGGCAGCATGAATATATTATGCTCAGATAAAATTGGGACTTTGACGATTGGTGAGGTAAAACTACAATCCGCAGAAGATGTAGAAGGAAATGCCAACAATAAAGTTCTCCTGTATGCTTACCTTAATGCTATATATGAAACAGGGTTTACAAATCCTATGGATAAAGCCATTAAAGAATTTGGTTCTCTTCAATTTGATATATCGAATTATCTGAAATTAGATGAGATTCCATATGACTTTATTCGTAAAAGACTAAGTATTTTTGTTTTATATTCGGAGAAAGAAACGACAACAATAACAAAAACGCTTCAAACAGCAAAAACAGCAAAAAAATCAGTTTTAGTGACCAAGGGTGCTTTTTATAATATACTAGAAGTTTGTTCATATGCTGAGGTGCCTGACGGAACAGTTGTGGACATTTCTATAATCAAACAAAAAATCCAGCTTAGATTTGAAGAATTAAGCAATAAAGGATTGCGTATTTTAGCTATTTGTTATCGAGAAATAAGTTGTTCTGATCGTGACAATATCAGCAGTACGTCATTGCCTTCTTTGATTTCCAAAGATGATGAAATCAATATGACTTTCTTAGGATTTCTTGTCTTTTCCGATCCTATTAAACATGGTTTAGTAAAATCGATATCTAATCTAAAAAACCTAGGTATCGCTATTAAGGTATTAAGTGGAGACAATAGGCATGTGGCTGCTTATGTAGGTCAACAGGTTGGATTAGATAACTCAAAAATTCTTATGGGTTCAGAAATAAATTTCATGACTTCAGAAGCTTTGAAAACAAAGGTTGTAGACACCGATATTTTCGCAGAAATTGAGCCAAATCAAAAAGAGCAAATTATTCTTGCTTTAAAGAAGGGCAGAAAGAAAATAAGAAATGACAATGATACTATTATTGCAGACAAACCTCCAATTATAGGTTATCTAGGTGATGGAATCAATGATGCTTCAGCAATTCATGCTGCTGATATAGGTATTTCTGTTGATACCGCAGCTGATGTGATCAAAGAGGCTGCCGACACAGTATTACTTCAAAAAGATTTAATGGTTCTTATTGATGGAATTTTAGAAGGTAGAAAGACACTTACAAACACTCTGAAGTATATATTTATGGCAACGAGTTCCAACTTTGGAAATGTAGTAAGTATGGCAGGAGCATCTTTATTATTACCATTTCTTCCATTACTGCCAAAGCAAATTCTTCTGACCAATTTACTAATTGATATTCCCGAAATGGCATTGTCGACAGACGAAGTGTATGATAAAATGGTCAAAGATCCACGCAGATTGGATATGAAGCTAATTAGAAATTTTATGCTACTATTTGGTGGTCTCGTTACTGTTTTTGATTTTTTTATGTTTGGTATACTTGTTCTAATTTTACACACCACAGTGGGTGAATTTAGAACTGCCTGGTTTATCGAGTCTGTTATTTCAGCATGTGTGATTGTTCTTATCATAAGAAATGAAAGGCCTTATTCATCTTTCTCATTCTCTTTTATAAGAAATAATAAACCTGGAAAACTCTTGATAATAAGCGTTATAGTTGTTGCTACATTTAGTGTTGCAGCTCCTTTTATTCCACTTTTTGCAAACCTTTTTGAATTAATTAAATTGCATGTGTCGTTTTATATTATAATTGTAATGTTTGAACTACTCTATGTTTTGTCAGCTGAAGTAATGAAAAAATTTTTTTATATGAAGGTAGAACGTAGTCATTAGCAATTTTCAAGAAGATTCAAAATTAAAATGAGCTCATGTTATTGTACCTTTCTAGTATGCCAGTACTATAATTCAATTGTAGGATCCAGTAACACTAGTACAGACTGAGGGCAGGTTAAAGGGAAAATGTGGATAAGAGAACATGATTTAGTATTGGTTGCTCCATGGGATTTTAAATCTGATAGAGCCGATATTATATGGAGATACACTGCAGCTAATGCAGAGAAACTAGGATAAAAGGGCTATCTTGGAAATCTAAATCTTATGAGCACTAGGGTGATAGGTAGTAGTTAAAACTCCCATTTGTACTTTTGATGCCAAGACTGCCATATTATGTACAAAATGTGAAACTAAACCACGGTCAGGACAGCTGACATAGGCAGATATTGAAGGAGCAATAAAAATTACAAAATTGGCGCAAAGAAACCAGAATATCAATAATTTTACTATGACATCTGCATATAAAGTAGATGATGATTTCATTATTGCTCTATCTGGAGCTGATATCAGTACTATACGGTCAAATCCAACTCTCTTAAAGAAATTTGAAGATGAATTCCAAAGTAAAGTTTGGTTTGTAGACGCACAAGCAACAGACAAAAGGTTTATTGAAAATCTCTTTTTCCCAATAAAGGTACTTGCTGTCAACATAATCTGGCTTCCATACGGAAGCAAATTAACCAAAGTTATAGTCTCAGCCTCATGTAAAATTGAAGCACAACGACAACATCCTAATATTGAAAAAATAAAACAAATTGCAAAGAAAATCAGAAAGATTGAATTGCTAGTAGAATTCGAAAATCCAAACTAACGTGCTGCTGTAGTACAAACGTGATAAAAGTATTGGATGTCCATCTTCTTCTTCAACAATAAGCTTTACTGATTGAAGTCTGTATTTTTTTTATCAATAGGCTACTTTGTCCAAGACTCATCCCATGTTGAATAGTAAATTGGTGTAATTTCTAAAATAACCGAATCTCCATTTCTGACACTGCTCATAATGGATTTTGCAATAGGATGCGCTAGGCTTCCTAGATATCTAACCATTATCTTTTCAGCTATGGGTATATCGTGATTAACATCTAGATGAATTCTCACCCTTCCCTTGCCTCTAATTCCTTTATACGGCATACACGGAACATCAACACAATAATAGATGATGTTATTTCTCATCAAATTCTCTACCTTCTTTGAATTCTTGGCTGTTTCAATGTAAAGCTTATTGTTAGTAATATCAAAGTAGTACCATGCAGGATGTATATTAGGATGTCCTTTATTGTCAATAGTAGCAATATGAATATTCAGTTTCGTATCGCTCAAAAAATTCCTTATTTCATTCTCTGATAATGGCCTAGCAAATGCAGGATCAGCATTTAAAATTTTCATATCATTATTAGGCTCTGGTGACTTGAGCATTAAACCTATAGCTAAAGATATTCTATCTCTCATATATACTGCTTAAAGGGAATATAACACCTTCAAAATACACCTATAGTACTACACACTACAGTTATACTTTTCAGTTCTTTAGTTGCGACATCATAACGAGAGTTGTCCCAATTTATTGAAAGAAATCATTTTTCGATATGCAATTTGACTCAATGATACAAGCCAAAGAAGATATTGTAAAAAAAGGAAGTAATCCGAATGCATTATAGATAATACATTACTCAAAGTGGAAGAGGATTAAATGTGGTTATGGGTTGCGATTGAACCAATAATATTCGGTATTCGTATTTCTGTTGAAAAGAAATATGCTTATAGCTGAACAGATTAGACAAAAATTAGTTAAAGAATATAGCTAATGTCCTATTGTCAATGCTAACAGTAGCACTTTGTATACACAATTTTGATAATTCCTAAAATTGTTTACATTCTTCTTTTGAGAAAAATGTGATTGCAACGCAAAGAATAATTCAGCATTTTAAATATAAAAATAATGAATGAAAGGACACAACTGATTGTTTTCTTTATGTGAAAAATAAGTGTAGATTAGAGCATGTAATCCATTGGCTCGATCTGTTTGTAGATATACACAATGACATAATTCCTAAGGAATGGTTAAATGAGCAGAAATTATTATTAACAATCTGCAATTAAATTTATGTGACTACCATCATCTAAGCACTCAAATATTAATGAAAAATGTATATAATAAGGGTGATGACATATGACTGATAGAGATAATACTATTTCATTAGGAAATTCATTTTTTGTAGAAAAGGGCAAGGTTATCAGTCGGAGAATATTGACTGTGGAACCAGAAGTTCAGATAGAATATGTAATATCATTGAATGGAATTATGAACGGCAATATAGATGTCATAGATAATGGAACTCTTATAAGTACTCTTAGAACAAATGGCAGAATATTCTATAGCCAAGGACAAGGAATAATAACTACCAAAGATGGAAGAGAAATGGCAACATGGACAAGCCAGGGAATCGAAAATCTTGCAAATAAAGAAGGCAACAAGAGATCATTATGTGGTTCAGCATTTTACAGGACAGCAGCCTCATCGCGAGGAGATCTTGCTTTTCTCAATAACATTATGACTGTATTTAAATCTGAAACAGACGAGGTTGGAAATATTTCAAATAAAGAATGGGAGTGGAAATAAGCAGCAAGAGAAGATACATGCAAGTGGTTTAGACTAGTTCTGCAATGATATTATATATTGATTATCCAAATTGAAGAACTATGACATAGCAAAAATTCTTCATGAAATTGCTATCTATGAAGAAATAAAGGGAGAAGAAAAGTTCAAGCCTAGAGCATATGAAAGAGCGGCGATGTATATTGGTTCTCTAGACAACGATCTTGAAACCCTGTACAGGAAAACGGAAGGAGAAGAAGAAGGATATGGCATCAAGGCTCTAATGGAACTGCCAGGAATAGGAAAAAGTATAGCACATACATTAGAGGAAATAATAACCACTGGCAAATCACAATATCATCAAGAATTAAAAAAGCAAATTCCAGTTGATGTAACAACCCTTGCTTCTATGGAAGGAATAGGGCCAAAAACAGTAAAAGTACTGTATGAAAAATTAGGAATAGCTAATATTGAAGATCTTGAGAAAGCCGCCAAAGAAAAGCGAATAAGAAATGTTCCAGGTTTTGGAGAAAAAAGCGAACAGCAGATACTTAAGGGCATTGAATTCTTCAAGAAAACTTATGGCGATAGAAGGTTTGTTCTGGGATTCATTTTTAATACACTAGAAGATATCCTTCAAAGTTTAAAGAAACTAGATGTAGTAGAGAAAGCAGAGCTGGCTGGTTCTGCAAGGAGAATGAAAGAAACAATAGGAGATATAGATATTTTGGCTGTGTCCAGTGAACCTGATAAAGTAATGGACTTTTTCACATCACTGCCGGAGGTAGTATATGTTCATACAAAGGGAATAACAAAGTCCATGATACGATTGAATAGTGGGATTGATTGTGATTTAAGAATTGTACCTCAGCAAAGTTTTGGTGCTGCACTACAATACTTTACTGGCAGCAAACAACATAATGTAGTGCTTAGAACAATAGCATTGCACAGAGGATATAAGCTAAACGAGTATGGGCTATATGATAAAACAAATAAGAAAATTGCAGGAAGAGAAGAAGAAGATATCTATTCAAAGCTTGGATTAGCATGGGTACCTCCAGAAATAAGAGAAGATAAAGGCGAAATACAGGCAGCTATAGACGACCATTTACCAAAGTTAATTGACTATAATAGCTTGAAAGGAGATCTCCAAGTACATACTAACTGGACAGATGGTAATAATTCTATAATAGAGATGGCTCAAGCTGCAAGAAAGATTGGGCTTGAATATATAGCGATTACAGATCATTCAAAAACACTACAAATAGCACATGGACTAAGCAAAGAAAAATTACAGAAACAAAAAAAGGAAATAGAGAAGGTTAATGACCAATTGATGAATGAAAAAAACATAAGGACAAGAGTTCTTTGGGGAGTGGAATTAGAGATACTCAAGGATGGCAGCCTAGATTTGGAAAATGGCATACTTAGCGAATTTGATATTGTAGGAGCTGCTATTCACTCGCATTTTTCCCTGTCAAAACAAGAACAGACTAAAAGGATAATATCAGCAATGTACAATTCTAAGGTTGACATACTTTTCCATCCTACCTGTAGAATAATACAAGAACGTCAAGCTTTGGATATAGATATGGATAAAATAATAAACATAGCAACACAAACAAATACCATACTCGAAGTAAATGCTTCTCCATTAAGACTAGATCTGCATGATGAGTATATCAGACTTGCAATTGAGAATGGATGTAAACTGTCAATAGATTCTGACGCTCATGATATATCACATATACGCTTCCTAAAATTTGGTATAGCGCAAGCCAGAAGAGGATGGGCAGAGGAGAAAGATATCGTAAATACATTACCCCTGAAAAAGCTCCTTAAATTACTTAAATAAAATATATATGTATACATATATGTATGCATGTTAGAACCACAACTGTCTCTCAAACTGTCCATTCCATTGCCAAATACATTGCATGGATTTAAAATGACTTTCAATATAAACTGGCTGGCTATGTAGAAAGCATCGCAATAATAACAAGGTTAGTTAGCCTATGCATGTTGTAAGCTATGCATCTTAATGATAACTCTTTATTCTGTATTCTTACTAACCTTGATGTAATCTGTTCTCCAAACAACCGTTTTATTACAGAAATTATGGTTTCATCCTTATTTCTTTGATGGTACAATATTTTGGAGTAACCACGCTTCATCTGTTTTCTATATTTACCATATGTTCTCCATATTGGTATGTATTCAAATCTAGATGGTATTACACTAAATGCATGCAGCTGTTCTCTAACTAGAACGTGATTATTCTCACTATCATAGCCTTTATCAGCTACAGTTACTGATATTGGTAAAACTTCTGATGTTCTGATGACTAGAGGCTGAAAATCTATGTTGTCATGTCTTGTGGGGGCTCGTCTTATTTTGACAGTACATATAATTTGAGAAAGTAAATCTGCACTTAGTGATAACTTGAGATACTTATTACGCAGTTTGGCCTTATCGGTATAATAATGTGAAGCTTTGGTTACTTTGAATCCTGATGAATCTATGCCTATGAATAGTCTGTTGATATAGGTCAGTGACAATATAAACGAGGAAATTATCTTAGCTAGTATAGTACCACTTATCCTAGCAGCAAACTTTTGAAGAGTAGTGTAATGTGGAATATGTGATAACTGAAGAGACATTCTCAGATAATACGCTTCAACTAACCATTCCGAAAACATGCGATAACTTTTGTTTTCATATTGTCTTAATACAAGTAAAACTATGTGCTGCCATACTGTGAATATATGATTACTCTTCTTATGTAGGAATAATGGTATCCTGGATTTATTCAGAATACGGAACATTGTATTAGACAGTCTAACATATCTTGATTCTTTCAATAGGTATATTGCATTATCCTCTTACAAAGCTTTGATGCGGTGATACAAAAGTATGGATTCTACAGAGCCAAACTGGCTATATACTTTATATATCTGATATGCATATTATTTATTGTTATTCTAAAAATAATTAGATAATAAATAAAAAATAAAATGCAGACAATTAGATGTTCTGACTACAATAAGAATCATACCATTATATCATATCCTCAATCTGGTGAGATGACATGCAATATTTGTGGTATTGTACTAGATAATATCGAAAATACTACTAAGCTGCTAGAATGGAATGATGAATATTATTATTCTGCATTAAATAGCAAACAAAGAGATTATGTAATGAGAACAGGAGGACCTATTTCTCTAGCAAGACATGACATGGGGCTTGCTACTGTAATTGGCAAAACAGATAGAGATGCACATGGTAAGGTACTAAACGCACAAATGCGCACTGCAATGAACAGGTTAAGAACATGAGACCTTAGAAGTCAGTCTTCCTATAACACTGATAGGAATCTTCGAGTTGCATTCATAGTACTAGAAAAGCTGAAAGATACACTTGGACTATCAGATGCAGCAGTAGAAAAAACTGCATATATTTATAGAAAGGCTCAAGAAAGAGGATTAGTACGTGGTAGAACCATACACGCAATGCTGGCGGCTGCTGCATATATTGCTTGCAGAGAAATGGGAATTTCAAAAACATTAAAGGACATCGCTGTTGCCACTAATATTCTGCGTAAGGATTTATACAGAAGCTATAGGTTATTAATTATCGAGCTTGATCTCAAAATTCCATCAGTTGATCCAGCAAAATGCATATCTAAAATTGCAAATAAGGTGGGTCAGAGAAACCACAAAGCGTAGGGCATTAAGTATAATGCATGAAGTTATTAAAAATGAACTATCTGCAGGTAAAAACCCAATGGGGATGGCAGCTGCAATACTGTACTTGACAAGTGTTAGCGCCGGAAATGAATCAATTAGTCAAAGCAGAATTGCACACGCGGCAGGAATAACTGAAGTAACTCTAAGAAATAGATTCAAAGACCTTAGCTCAAGGTTGCAAATTCTAAACTAGAAGAATAACAAGTTATATTTATTTTACTTCAACAGGAGTCAAAGTTTCTTTCTGGATAATGCTTTGCTGATATTATATTATGTGTTACTATTACTAAAATCAGTAGTCATATACTAACTTGACTGTTAAAAATCAAAAAACAAATAAGAAGACTCAAAAAAAGACTAGCCTTTTATTACACCTAATGGAACCAATCTTGCTACTTTTGTGGCTATTCCCAGACGATGAGAAATGTCTGCCACCATATCTACATCCTTGTATGCGTCTGGTGTCTCTTCTACAACTCCTTCTCTGGTAAGAGCCTTGACATATACACCTCTTGATTTCAACATCTTCTTTACCTGTTCGGAAGTATGAGTTCTCTTTGCAG
>Ga0207663_10000403_pt1 | contig 18706 bp, 16 predicted proteins | sample LARL53metaG_FD_184346 | JGI IMG/M metagenome (GOLD analysis project Ga0207663, IMG submission 184346) | Corn, switchgrass and miscanthus rhizosphere microbial communities from Kellogg Biological Station, Michigan, USA - LAR L5-3 metaG... | ecosystem: Host-associated > Plants > Roots >...
CCGCTCCCAGCAGCGTTGCCACGAACGCGAGCGGGTGAAACTCTCCCGCCCCCAGCGCGAGCGAGGTCCCCACGAGCACCGGCGCGACCGCCGCCGGCAGTGTCCGCACGCGCGCGGCCATCACCCAGATCCGCACCGTGCTCGGGCGTCCCGTGGCGCCCTGCGCGGCGAGCGTGGTCGTCCGTGTCACTGTGCTCACGCGCGCCTGGGGAACTGGGCGAAGTCCGGCTTGCGCTTCTCCCGGTATGCGTCTCTGCCCTCCTGAGCCTCTTCGCTGCCGTAGAACAGCAGGTTCGCATCGTGTGCCAGCTGCTGGATTCCGCTCAGACCATCCTCGGCTGCATTGAAGCTTGCCTTCAGCAACCTCAGCGCGAACGGTGACAACTCCAGCATCTCCTCGCACCACCTCACCGTCTCGTCTTCCAGCCGCGCCAGCGGCACGACGGTGTTGACAAGGCCCATCTTCAGCGCCTCCTGCGCCGAGTACTGCCGGCACAGGAACCAGATCTCCTTCGCCTTCTTCGGGCCCACCAGGTTCGCCAGCAGCCCCGCGCCGAACCCCCCATCGAACGATCCCACCTTCGGGCCCACCTGCCCGAACCGGGCGTTGTCGGCGGCGATCGTCAGGTCGCACACCAGGTGCAGCACGTGTCCGCCGCCGATCGCATACCCCGCGACCATCGCCACCACCGGCTTCGGCAGCCGCCGGATCTGCACATGCAGGTCGGTCACATGAAACCTTCCGATCCCCGCCTTGCCCGCGTCGTCCTCGGCGAGGTATCCCGAGTCACCGCGCACGCGCTGATCTCCGCCCGAGCAGAACGCCAGCTCGCCCGCCCCCGTCAGCACGATCACGCCGATCTCAGTGTCCTCGCGCGCGTCCTCGAGCGCCCGCGAGATCTCCACGATCGTCTGCGGCCTGAACGCGTTACGCACCTCCGGCCTGTCGATCGTGATCTTGGCGATGCCCTTCGTCGGCTCGTTCGACTTCTCGTAACGAACGTCCTCGTACTCGCCCGCGACGGCTGTCCAGGTTGTCGGCATGACGGACAAGGCTAGCCTGCTAGGGCAACGCTGAGCTGCGTGAGGCTGTGTCCTCGGTCGCTCGCGTGCCTAGCACGCCACGCTCCCTGCGTTCGTGCCTCGCTTGCCCAGCGATGCCTTAGCCTGTGGACGTGGTCATTGAGGGCTGGCTGCATCGCGCCGCGCGCACCCACCCTGGATCGACGGCGCTGGACGGTCCCGACGGCAGCCGCACCTATGCCGAGCTGCATGCCGCCGCCCGCTTGGGGGCGCGTGCGTTGCGGGCTCGCGGCGTCGCGCCCGGGGATCGCGTGGCGATCGCGCTGGCGCCCGGGGTCGCCTTCGCCGAGACCTTTCACGCCTGCCTGCAGCTTGGGGCGGTCGCCGTGCCCGTGGACATGCGCCTCGCGGCCGACGAGCGCGCGCTCGTCTGCGACGGCGCGACCCTTGTCGTGGAGGAGCCGCTGAAGGATGAGGGCCGATCGGAGACATCGCCGGTGGCCAGCGCGCATGACCTCGACGCGGTCGCTGCCGTCATCCACACCTCCGGCACGACCTCCGCGCCGCGCCCGATCGAGCTGACCTACGGCAACTTCCTGTGGAGCGCGCTCGGCTCGGCCGTCGCGCTGGACGTTCGAAGATCCCATCGATCTTCGAACGGTCGTGACCCCCGCGAGCGCTGGCTGTGCGCGCTGCCCGTCTCCCATGTGGGTGGCCTCTCGATCCTCGTGCGCTCTGCGATCTACGCGACCACGGCGGTCGTCCATGAGCGCTTCGACACCGAGCTCGTCTTGCGCGCCCTGCGCGAGCAACGCATCACACTCGTCTCGCTCGTCGCCACCACCCTCGCGCGGCTGCTGGACGCGGGCCTCGAGCGCCCGCCCGCGCTGCGCTGGGCGCTGACCGGTGGCGGTCCCGTGCCGGAGGCGTTGATCGAGCGCGCCCGCGCGGCGGGGGTCCCCGTCAGCGCCACCTATGGACTCACGGAGGCCTGCTCGCAGGTCACGACCGGCGGCCCGCCGCTGTTCTGCACCCAGGTGCGTATCGCCGGGGCGCCGCCGGCGGGGCCGGGGGTGGGAGAGATCATGGTCGCCGGCCCGACCGTCGCGCCGGGCTCGCGCGACGCCGATGGCTGGCTGCGCACCGGCGATCTTGGCGCGCTCGACGAGCACGGCTTCCTGCGCATCACGGGACGCGTCGCCGACACGATCGTAAGCGGCGGCGAGAACGTGGCCCCGACCGAGGTCGAGGCCGTGCTCGAAGCCCATCCCGACGTGCTCGAAGCAGCGGTCCTCGGCCGTCCTGACCCGAGCTGGGGGGAGGCCGTCGTGGCGATCGTTGTGCCACGCCCGGACTCCACGCCGAAAGAGGAGGCGTTGCGCGCCCACTGCGCCTCATACCTGGCTCGCTATAAGGTCCCCAAGCAGGTCGACTTCACCGATACGCCCCTGCCGCGCACGCGGTCGGGCAAGCTGCTGCGCAGAGCGCTCTCGTGAACGCGAGTCCACACGACAACGACGGTCCGGCCGGCGACGGCTCGGCCGCCTTCGACGCCGGCGCCCACCGCGAGGCCAGCCTCGCCGGTTGGGAAGCGGTCGCGGCTGGCTGGGCGCGCCGTCAGGAGGAGATCCGCAGGCTCGGCGCGCCTGTGTCCGAGTGGATGCTCGACGCGGTTTTGCTGCAGCCGGGTGAGCGCGTGCTGGAGCTGGCGGCCGGTCTCGGCGAGACGGGGATGCTCGCCGCCGAACAGGTCGCCCCGATGGGTGGCGTGATCATCTCCGACCAGGCCGACGCGATGCTCGACGGCGCTCGTGCTCGCGCCGAGGAGCTGGGGCTCAATAACATCGAGTTTCAGGTGCTCGCGGCCGAATGGATCGACCTGCCGCTCGCCAGCGTCGACGCCGTCCTCTGCCGCTGGGGCTACATGCTGCTCGCCGACCCGGCGGCGGCGCTGGCCGAGACCCGCCGCGTGCTGCGACCGCGCGGCCGTGTCGCGCTGGCCGTGTGGGACTCCGTCCAGCGCAACCCCTGGGCGCTCGCGCCGAGCCTGGAGCTGATGGAGCGCGGCCTCACCTCGCCGCCCATCCCCGGCACGCCCGGCCCATTTGCGCTCGCCGACCCCGAGCGCGTCTGCGAGCTGTTGGCCGAGGCAGGCTTCACCGAGATCGACGTGCAAGCGCTCGACGTCGAGCAGCGCCACGACTCGTTCGATCTCTTCTGGGAGACGACCCTCGACATCTCACGCGTCTTTCACGACGCGGTGCTCAGCCGGCCCCAGCTTGAGATCGCCGAGATCCGCGCCGGTCTACACTCCCGTCTGGAGCCCTTCCTCGCGCCCGATGGGACGCTTGCGATCCCCGGACGCACCCTCGTCGCGTCGGCCAGCGCGTAGCGATAGCCTGCCGTCTCACGATGCTCTACGACGACGACGCGGACCTGACCCTCCTCGACGGCAAGACCGTCGCCATCATCGGCTACGGCTCCCAGGGTCACGCCCACGCTCTCAACCTGAAGGACTCCGGCGTCGAGGTCGTCGTCGGCCTGCGCCCCGACTCATCCTCGGTTGCGCAGGCACGCGAGCACGGCCTGGAGGTGCTGTCCGTGGTGGAGGCTGCATCTCGCGGCGATCTGGTGATGATGCTCGTACCCGACGAGCTACATCGGCAGGTGTGGGAGGGGGAGGTACGCGATGGCGTCGCCCCGGGCAACATGCTCCTCTTTGGCCATGGTTTCTCGATCCACTACAAGGAGGTGACGCCACCCGCCGGCGTCGACGTGGGGATGGTCGCGCCCAAGGGCCCCGGCCATCTTGTGCGCCGCCAGTTCACCGAGGGCAGCGGGGTCCCCGGCCTGATCGCGGTCGCCCAGGACGCGACCGGCAACGCCCGCGCCCTGGCGCTCGCCTACGCCAAGGGAATCGGCTGCACCCGCGGCGGCGTGATCGAGACGACCTTCAAGGACGAGACCGAGACCGACCTGTTCGGGGAGCAGGCTGTCCTCTGCGGCGGCGCCTCCGAGCTCGTCCAAGCCGGGTTCGAGACGCTTGTCGAAGCGGGGTACGACCCGGAGATGGCCTACTTCGAGTGCCTGCACGAGCTCAAGCTGATCGCTGATCTGATGTATGAGAAGGGTCTCGCCGGGATGCGCTTCTCGATCTCCAACACAGCCGAGTACGGCGACTACACACGCGGTAAGCGAGTCATCACCGAGAACACGCGCGAGGCCATGCGCAAGATCCTGGCCGAGATCCAGTCCGGCGACTTCGCCCGCGAGTGGATCGCCGAGAACCGCGCCGGCCAGGAGAACTTCAAGCGCATGCGCGCCGAGCAGGCCGACACTCAGGTCGAGCACGTGGGCAGCGAGCTGCGCTCGCACATGGACTGGATCACACCCTCGTTCTGATGCGCTCGCTCGCACGCGCCGCCCGCTTTCGAGCCGTGTCCACAGCGGCGGCGCCCGCGGTGGCGATTGCGCCGGCATAGAGAGCCGCCCCGCGGTGCTCGCCTACGTCTTCTGGCACCGCCCGCTGGATGCCTCGGCGACCGATGCCTATGAGCAGGCCCAGCTCGCGTTCCACCGTTCGCTGGCGCACACTCCGCCCGCCGGCTTTGCCGGCTCGGCCTGCTACCGCGCTACGGCCCTGCCATGGCTGGGCGAAGCCGCCGGCTATGAAGATTGGTATTTCGTCGAGGACTACACCGCACTCGGAGTCCTGGGCGAGGCCGCGGTCGGCCACGGCCATCGCAGCGCTCATGATGAGGCCGCCCGCCGCTTCGGCGCCGGCGCGGGCGGCCTTTATGGCCTCGTCGAGGGGACGCCCCGGCTCGACGGGGCCGCGGCCGTCTGGATCGCCCGGCCGCCCGGCTCGCAGCGGCTCGCGCTCGGCGAGCTGCTCGGCGACGGCATGGACCCGCGCCGAGCCGGCCTCTGGCGCCGCCAGCTCGTGCTCGGGCCCGCGCCCGAGTTCTGCCTGCTCGCCCCCGAGCCACCCGCGGGCGTCGCTCCAACTCGCCTGCCAGCGGAGTGGAAGGCGACCTCGATGGCCCGCGAACGCCTCACGAGTGAGTGAGCTACACTCGGCTTCTCGTCGCGACTGGCGCTGAGGTGGGCATAACCACCAGGAAGCGGCGTAGTAGCAGCTCCGCCGCGCGCCTGGGCATCCTTCGATCTTCGACCCGCGAGGAAGCCCTATGACGCCGAACTCTTCCACGACAGACATGACGACGGGACTGGTCATCCCCGACGAGCTACGACCGGCCGACGGACGCTTTGGCTGTGGGCCCTCGCGGGTCCGCCCCGAGGCGCTCGCGCGCCTTGCAAGCGAGGGCGCGATCGCGGTGATGGGCACCTCTCACCGGCAGGCGCCAGTGAAGTCGCTTGTCGCAGACGTCCGCTCTGGCTTGCGCGAGCTGTTCTCGGCACCCGACGGCTACGAGGTCGCGCTCGGCAACGGCGGCGCGACGGCCTTCTGGGACGCCGCCGCGTTCGGGCTCGTGCGGCGCCGCGCGCTGCATCTCGTGTACGGCGAGTTCTCCTCCAAGTTCGCCCAGGCCACGGCCGGCGCGCCCTTCCTGGAGGACTCCGTCACGCTCGTCGCGGACCCCGGCGACGCGCCTGACGCCGCGGACGCTGGTCCCGCCGCCGCCGAGAGCGGGGCGGACGTCCTCGCCTGGGCGCACAACGAGACCTCGACCGGGGTGATGGTCCCGGTCCTCCGCCCCGGAGGGGGCGCAGCAGCAGGCGGTGTCACGAAAGGCGGCGGCACGGGTGACGACGGCGCGCCAGATGGCGCGGACGGGCCGCTGGTGCTGATCGACGCGACCTCCGGCGCGGGCGGGCTGCCGGTGGAAATGGCCCAGGCTGATGCTTACTACTTCGCTCCGCAAAAGGGCTTTGCCGGCGATGGCGGGCTGTGGATCGCGCTGCTCAGCCCCGCGGCGCAGGAGCGGATCGCGCAGATCGCCGCGTCCGAGCGCTGGATCCCCGCGTTCCTGTCATTGAACACCGCCCTGGAGAACTCGCTCAAAGACCAGACCTACAACACCCCCGCGGTTGCGACCCTGTTCCTGCTCGCCGACCAGATCCGTTGGATGCTGGACAGTGGCGGCCTGGACTGGTGCGTGGCGCGCACGCGCGAGTCCTCGCAGCATCTCTATGGCTGGGCCGAGCGCACTGCGTATACGAGGCCGTTCGTCTCATACCCCGCCCATCGCTCGTTGGTCGTCGGGACGATCGACTTCGTCGAGGACGTCGACGCGGCCCTCCTCGCCAAGACCCTGCGCGCGAACGGGATCGTCGACGTCGAGCCCTATCGCAAGCTGGGGCGCAACCAGCTGCGGATTGGCATGTTCCCCGCCGTCGACCCGGCCGACGTGCGTGCGCTCACCGGGTGCATCGACTGGGTCGTGGAAAGGATCTCCGCATGAGCCCCGCCGCGCCGGACACCGCGAACGAGCGCCTGCGAGTCCTCGTCAAGGAGAAGATCGGCGACTCGGGCGTAGCGCTGCTGCGCGAGCGCTTCGACGTCGATCTCGGCATCGACTGGACCGACGAGCAGCTGGCCGAGCGCATCGGCGCCTATCACGGCATCCTGATCCGCTCGGCCACGAAGCTGACCGCTGAGCTGATCGAGCGCGCAACCAACCTGCGCGTGATCGGGCGCGCTGGCGTGGGCGTCGACAACGTCGACGTCGAGACGGCCACCAGCCGGGGGATCGTCGTCGCCAACGCGCCCGAGTCGAACGTCGTCACCGCCGCCGAGCACACGATGGCGCTGCTGCTCGCGCTCGCCCGCAACGTTCCCCAGGCGTACGTATCGTTGACGGCCGGCAAATGGGAGCGCTCGAAGTTCTCGGGCGTGGAGCTGTACGAGAAGACGCTCGGCATCCTTGGCTTCGGGCGCATCGGCCAGCTCGTCTCCCAGCGCGCGCGCGGCTTCGGCATGCGCGTGCTCGCGTTCGACCCATTCGTCAGCGCCGAGCGCTACCGCGAGCTGGGAGTGGACAAGGCCGCGAGCGTGGACGACGTGTACGCGCAGGCGGACTTCATCACCGTGCACCTGCCCAAGACGCCCGAGACCGAAGGCTTCCTCGACGCCGCCGCATTCGCGCGGATGCGCGACGGCGTGCGCGTGCTGAACGTCGCCCGTGGCGGGCTGATCGACGACGCGGCGCTCAAGGATGCGCTCGACTCCGGCAAGGTGGGGGGCGCCGCGCTCGACGTGTTCCCGTCCGAGCCGATGACCGACTACCCGCTGTTTCAGGGCTATCCCAACGTGGTCGTCACCCCGCACCTTGGGGCCTCCACGGCGGAGGCCACCGATCGCGCCGGTTATCAGAGCGCCGAGCAGGTGCTCGCCGCGCTCACCGGCGGCGTCGTCTCAACGGCCGTCAACATCCCCGCGATCGGCGCCGAGGACATGGAGGTGCTGGGTCCGTTCCTGCCGCTCGCCACGCAGCTCGGGCGCCTGGCGATGGAGCTCGCCGAGGGCTCCTCGGTCGAGCGCATCGAGGCTGCGTTCCTCGGCCGGATCGCCGACTTCGACACCCGCCTGCTCGGGCTCGCGGTGATCGTCGGCGCGCTGCAGGGTCGCACGGAGGAGGAGGTCAACCTCGTCAACGCGCCCACGATGGCCGCCCAGCGGGGGATCGTACTCGAGGAGAAGGCGGTCTCCGAGGCGGAGGACTTCAACGAGCTGATCCGCGTCACGGTCGTCGCCGGGGGGGAGCGCGTGGCGGTCGCCGGCACCGGCATCGGCCCCAGCCGCGTGCCCCACCTGGTCGAGGTCCAGGGCCGGCGCCTGACGATCGAGCTCGCGCCGTACGTGACCGTCTTCCGCTACCAGGACCTGCCCGGCATGATCGGTCACGTCGGCACGATCTTCGGCGCCCACGGCATCAACATCTCCTCGGCCGCGGTCGGTCACACCCCCGACGGGCACGCCGACGGCGAGGAGCAGCGCCTGGCCGCGATGGTCGTCACGACCGACGCACCCGTCCCGGATGAGGTCGTCCAGGAGATCGTCGCCTCCGACGGGTTTGTCAACGGCTGGTCGGTGGATCTCGGGTGATTGCGTCTCGCGCGGCGCATGAACCATTTTCCGGCTGGTCTGTCGATCCTGGGTGACGGTCCGCGACACGAGCCCTGATCGGATAGGCTCGGCGGCCAGATGCGCGCGGTCGTCATCACCAAGCACGGGGGACCCGGGGTGCTGCGGGTGCAGGAGCAGCCCGATCCTCCGCTCGGCCACGGGGAGGTGCGCATCGGTGTCGCGGCGGCGGGGATCAACTTTGCCGACGTGATGGCGCGCCTGGGCTTCTACCCCGACGCGCCCAAGCCGCCGTGCGTCGTCGGTTATGAGGTGGCCGGCACGATCCTCGAGTTGGGCGAGGGCGTCGAGGGACTCAGCCACGGTCAGCGGGTCGTGGCGGGCACGGAGTTCGGCGGCTACGCCTCGCAGGTCGTCGTACCCGCCGACGGTGTGCTGGCGCTGCCGGACCGACTCACGTTCGAGCAGGGCGCGGCGATCCCCGTCAACTACGGGACGGCATGGATGGGGCTGCTCGGCTTCGGCAGCCTGCGGTCCGGCGAACGCGTGCTGATCCACGCGGCCGCCGGCGGCGTCGGCATCGCCGCGACGCAGGTCGCCAAGCGCCAGGGCGCCGAGGTGTACGGGACCGCATCCCCCGGCAAGCATGCGCGGATCTCCGAGCTCGGCGTCGATCGTCCCCTGGACTACACCAAGCCCGGCTGGGAGCGGGGCCTGCCGCCGTTCGACGTGATCATGGACGCGATCGGCGGTAAGAGCTTCCGGCGCAGCTACGAGCTGCTCGGCCCCGGCGGGCGCCTGATCGCCTTTGGCGCCTCCGGCGTCGTCTCCGGCGAGCGGCGCAACCCGATCCCAGCCCTGAAAACGGCGCTGCGCATGCCCCGCTTCAACCTGATCAAGCAGATGTCCGCGTCCAAGGCCGTGATCGGGCTGAACATGTACACGCTCTCCCAGGACGACCGTCGCCGCGCCGAGGTCAGCGCGGCGCTTCAGGAGCTGACGGGAGACGGCACGGTCCAGCCCGTCGTCGCCGGAACGTTCTCCTTCGAGGAAGCCGGTGACGCGCACAACATGATCACCGAGCGCCGCAACGTCGGCAAGGTCGTGCTCGTTCCCTGAGTCGACCGACGGTCTGTGCCGGCCGATCATTGGTCGGCGGGCGTCCGCGCTCGCGGCAAATCTTCACACCGCGAGTGCTAACCTGCGCAGTTCACATGTCGTTCCAGATCTCGTCCCTGCTTCTCCTCCTGCTCCCCCCTCGGGGGGAATAGCGCGTGGCGGCCGCGTAGCCGCATACCCAGCAGAGAGGAACAGAGCCAAGCGAGATAGAGAGAAGGAGCACGAACGACATCATGAGCACGACCGACGAACGCAGCGACGCAGACCGCGTCCTGATCTTCGACACGACCCTGCGCGACGGCGAGCAGTCGCCGGGGATCTCACTGAACCGCCAGGAGAAGCTGGAGATCGCCCACCAGCTCGCGCGGCTGGGGGTGGACATCATCGAGGCGGGCTTTCCGATCACCTCGCCAGGCGACTTCGAGTCGGTGCAGGCGATCGCGCGAGAGGTAGAGGGTCCCATCATCTGCGGGCTGGCGCGCACCGCCAAGCAGGACATCGACGCGGCCTGGAACGCGGTCAGAGACTCCGAGCGGCCGTGCATCCACACATTCATCTCGACCTCGGACATCCACATCGAGCATCAGCTGCAAACCACACGCGAGGACGTCAAGGGTCAGACGCGCGCGGCCGTCGCGCATGCCAAGGGATACACGGACAACGTCGAGTTCTCCCCGATGGACGCCACCCGGGCCGACATCGAGTTCACGGCTGAAGTGGTTCAAGTCGCGCTCGACGAGGGCGCCACCACGATTAACATTCCCGACACGGTCGGCTACACGATGCCGCATGAGTTCACGGTGTATCTGGAGCGTCTGTACGAGTTGGCGCCGGGCCTGCGCGACGTGGTGCTGTCGGTTCACTGCCACGACGATCTCGGCTTGGCGGTCGCCAACTCGTTCGCCGGCGTGCTGGCGGGCGCGAGGCAGGTGGAGTGTGCGGTCAACGGCATCGGCGAGCGCGCCGGCAACGCCTCCCTCGAGGAGATCGTGATGCTGCTGCGCACGCGCAGGGCCGATGTTGGGCTGGACACGGCCGCGAACACTCGGGAGATCGCCCGTACGAGCCGATTGGTGTCACGCCTGACGGGGTACCAGGTGCAGCCCAACAAGGCGATCGTTGGGCGCAACGCGTTCGCGCACGAGTCGGGCATTCACCAGGACGGCGTGCTGAAGGAGCGCACGACGTACGAGATCATGGATGCGACCACCGTCGGGTTGAAGAGCAATGCGATCGTGCTGGGCAAGCACTCCGGCCGTCACGCGCTGCGCGAGGCCCTGGAGGAGATGGGCTTTCAGCTCGACGGTCAGGCGCTGAACACGGCGTTCAAGCGCTTCAAGGAGATCGCGGACCGCAAGAAGTCGCTGACCGCGATGGACCTGGAGGCATTGGTGACCGATGAGCTGCGCGAGGAGATCCCCGGCTATGGGTTGGACTGGTTCGAGGTCGAGGCGTCCTCGCGCCGCCCGCCGCACGCGCGTGTGTCGGTGACACTGCCCGACGGCGACTCGGCCGAGGGCTCGTTCACCGGCGATGGCCCGATCGACGCGGTGTTCCGCGCGATCAACGCGGCCGCGGGCGTCGACGCACAACTCGGCGAGTTCACGATCGGGGCGGTCACCGAGGGTCAGGATGCGCTCGGCGAGGTGTCGGTCGTGGTCGAGGTCGACGGTATGTCCGGCGCGGGTCAGGGCGTCTCGACTGACATCATCGACGCGGCCGCGCGCGCGTACGTGCGCGCGCTGTCGGTCGCGCGAGCGCGTGCCGAGACCTCGACGGACGTGCTTGGACTGCCCGAGCCGGCTGGGCCGTAAGCGTGGCGGTGTCCTGACAAGGTTGGAACGGCTGACGCGGGCGGCGTGGGTCAGGCGAAGAAGTCGGCGACGGCGACGTGCCAGCCGGGCACCGCATCGCTCAGGTCGATGGTCCCCTCGGTGTGGGAGTGGACATCGCCGCCCGGCCTGTACACGGTCGCCGTGCGCGAACGGGGGTCGAGCACGAGCACCGCGCTCGCGCCGGCCTCCAGCCAGTTCAGCGCCTTTGCGCGCACGTAGGAGCGACTGTCTTCGGGCGAGACCACCTCGATCGCCAGGTCCGGCGCTCCGCCGGGCCAGAAGCGTTCCGTCTTGCCAATGGCGTCCGCGCGAGCCTGCGAGACGAACGCAGCGTCCGGCGCGCGCACGGTGTCGGGATTCCTCGCCAGGACGAAGCCGGTCTCGGCTCCGAGTGTCAGCCCAAGTCCGGTTGCGCGCACATGGGTGCTCAGCAGCCAGTTGGCGGTTGCAGCGACACGTCCGTGCTCGAAGTTCGAGGGCTCCATCATCCGCAGCTTCCCCGCGACGAGCTCGCTGTGCCCACCGTGGTCGGGCATGTTCCACAGCTCCTCGGCCGTTGTCGCCTGCGCATGCGCGAGCATGCCATGTAGGTTAGCGACAGTTGTCGCAGCCGGGAGGCGTGCGGTGCGGTCGAGTCGTCCATCGGCCGAGCATGACGCCAGCTTGGGATGAAACTCTCGGGAGGCGTGTCGTACGGCGGACGCGTGTCTGTGATAACGTACGTGTGTATGACAACAGCGACCACCGAGATCCACGTTGAGGAGCACCGAGTACCCGCGATCGACTCGCTCGATCCGGTCACGATCGGCGTGCGCGTGAAGGCGCTGCGCGAGTCCGAGTCGCTGTCGCTGCGCGAGCTGGCGCAGCGCAGCGGCGTGAGCGCGCCGATGCTCTCCCAAGTCGAGCGCGGGGAGACGAGCCCCACCCTCACCGTGGCGGCGCGCATCGCCGCGGGCCTCGATCTGCGGCTGTCACAGCTGCTGCGCCTGGACGAGGGCGGGACGGTGACGGTGGTACGTGCGTCCGAGCGCCGGCGTGGCGGCAACAGGCGACGCGGACACAGCTTCGAGGTGATGACCTCCTCCCAGCCGGGACAGCGTGCCGAGCTCTCGCGCCACGTGCTGGCTGCGGGCGGCGCCACGGGAGCGGCGGACGATCCGCCGATGCACGAGCCCGGCAGCCGCGAGACGGCGCTGGTCGAGCAGGGGTCGGTCGTGCTCGTGTGCGACGGAGAGCGGTACGAGTTGAGTGAGGGCGATTGTGTGACCTTCGACGCCGACCTGCCCCACCATTTCGAGAACCCCACCGGCGGGGAGGCGGCATCGTTTCTAGCCGTCGTCAGCGCCGGTCTGAGACGTAGCTAGGAAGGAGAACGACCGATGCCAAAGACGCTGTTCGACAAGATCTGGGAGGCGCACGAGGTGCAGCCGGGGCTGATGTACGTCGACCTGCATCTCGTCCATGAGGTCACGAGCCCGCAGGCGTTCGCCGGGCTGCGCCTGGCCGGTCGGACAGTCCGTCGCCCCGACCGCACGCTGGCCACGGCCGACCACAACACTCCGACCGACGGCACGCCCGTGGCGGCGCGGATCAAAGACGAGCTCTCGCGCGTGCAGGTCGAAACCCTGGAGCGCAACTGCGAGGAGCTCGGCGTGCCCGTGTACTCGCTCGGATCAGATCGCCAGGGCATCGTCCACGTGATCGGCCCCGAGCTGGGGGTGACCCAGCCGGGCATGACGATCGTGTGCGGGGACTCGCACACCTCCACGCACGGCGCGTTCGGAGCGCTCGCGTTCGGGATCGGCACGAGCGAGGTCGAGCACGTGCTGGCGACGCAGTGCATGGTCCAGCACAAGCCGCGCTCGATGCGCGTCAGCTACGCGGGCGAGCTCGGGTTCGGGGTGACCGCCAAGGACCTGATCCTCGGCACGCTCGGCCAGATGGGCATCGGCGGGATGACCGGCCACGTGGTCGAGTACTCAGGACCCGCGATCGAGGCGCTGTCGATGGAGGGACGCATGACCGTCTGCAACATGACGATCGAGGGCGGTGGGCGCGCCGGGATGGTGGCGCCCGACGAGACGACGTTCGCCTGGTTCACCGAGCGCGAGCGGCCGGGCGCGCCGCGGGGCGCCGAGCTCGAGGAGGCGGTCGCGCGCTGGCGCGGGCTGCGCAGCGAGGAGGGCGCGTTCTTCGACAGCGAGGTCCACGTCGACGCCGCGGCGATCTCACCCCAGGTGACCTGGGGCACGAACCCCGGCATGGTGCGCGCGGTGACCGAGCGGGTGCCTTCGCCGGAGGAGAGCGACAGCCCCGCCGACCGCGAGGCGACCGAACGCGCGCTGCGATACATGGCGCTCGAGCCCGGCACGCCGATCGAGCAGATCGCGGTCGACCGTGTGTTCATCGGCTCGTGCACGAACTCGCGCATCGGCGACCTGCGCGCCGCCGCGGAGGTCGTCGCGGGGCGCAAAGTCGCCTCGAGCGTGAACGCGATGGTGGTGCCGGGCTCTCAGCAGGTCAAGGCGCAGGCCGAGGCCGAGGGGCTGGACCAGGTGTTCCGCGACGCCGGGTTCGACTGGCGCGTGGCCGGCTGCTCGATGTGCCTGGGCATGAACCCCGACATCCTGCAACCCGGCGAGCGTTGCGCGTCGACCTCGAACCGCAACTTCGAGGGTCGCCAGGGCCGCGGGGGGCGCACGCACCTCGTGTCACCGCAGATGGCCGCCGCCGCGGCCATCGAGGGACGCTTTGTCGACATCCGAGGGTGGAGTTAAGCGATGGAGCCGATCAAAGTCATAAAGGGACGAGTCACCCATCTCGACCGGGCCAACGTGGACACCGACCAGATCATGCCCAAGCAGTTCCTCAAGCGCGTCGAGCGCAGCGGGTTCGGGAAGTATCTGTTCTACGACTGGGCCCAGGAGCCGGGCTGGGATCTGCCGGCCAACCCGATCCTCGTGACCGGCGAGAACTTCGGCTGCGGGTCATCGCGCGAGCACGCGCCGTGGGGGCTGCAGGATTACGGGTTCAAGGCGATCGTCGCGCCGAGCTTCGCCGACATCTTCTATTCGAACTGCACCAAGATCGGACTGCTGCCGGTCGTGCTCGGAGCCGAGGACTGCCACGCCCTCGCCAGCGTGGGCGAGGGCGAGATCGATCTGCGTGAGCAGGAGGTTCGGTTCGAGGGCCGGGAGGTCGCGTTCGAGATCGATCACGAGATCCGGCGGCGGCTGCTGGAGGGATTGGACGACATCGGCGTGACGCTCGGCGAGGAGGCGGAGATCGCGGCTTATGAAGCCGTGCGCGAGCGAACCGGCCCGGTCACGACCGCGTTGTGAGGACCCTGCCGCACGGGCCTCGACCCTGGTAGCGTCGCGCCCGCCGTGACTCATCGCATCGTCACGCTGCCCGGCGACGGGATCGGCCCCGAAATCATGGCTCCCGCCCTGGAGATGCTGGGAGCGCTGGGCGAGTTTGAGTTCGAGGAGCACGCGTTCGGCGGCGCGTCCATCGACGCGCACGGCACGGCCCTCACCGACGAGACCCTCGCCGCGTGCCGCGACGCCGACGCGGTGCTGCTGGCGGCGGTGGGCGGGCCGAGGTGGGACACGACCGACCCGCACGCGCCGCGCCCGGAGCAGGGGCTGCTCGGCTTGCGCAAGGGGCTGGGGCTGTACGCGAACCTGCGTCCGGTCAAGCCGCTGCCCGCGCTGTACGACGCCTCACCCCTGAAGCGCGAGCGGATCGAAGGGACAGACCTGCTCGTCGTCAGGGAGCTGACGGGCGGGATCTACTTCGGCGAGAAGACGCGCACGGCGGACGCGGCCAGCGATGTGTGCGCGTACACGACCGTGGAGATCGAGCGGATCGCGCGCACGGCGTTCAAGGCGGCGCGGGCGAAGGTGACGAGCGTGGACAAGGCGAACGTGTTGGAGACATCGCGGCTGTGGCGGGAGGTGGTGACGGGAGTGCACGCGCGCGAGTTCCCGCACGTCCAGCTCGAGCACGTGCTCGTGGACAACGCCGCGATGCAGCTGGTGGCAGCGCCGCGGCACTTCGACGCGATCCTGACCGAGAACATGTTCGGGGACATCCTCAGCGACGAGGCGGCGATGATCACCGGCTCGATCGGGCTGCTGCCGAGCGCGTCGCTGGGCGGGGACGGGCCTGGCCTGTTCGAGCCCGTGCACGGCTCCGCGCCGGACATCGCGGGCACAGGCGCAGCCAATCCGCTGGCGATATTCCTGTCGGCCGCGATGATGCTCAGGCACGGACTCGATTTGCCCGCCGAGGCCGCGTCGGTAGAATCGGCCGTTGAACGGGCGCTCGAGGGCGGCCTGCGCACTCCCGACCTGGGTGGTACGGACGGCACGGCCCGAGCGACGCAGGCAGTGCTCGACAATCTCTAAACAGGAGCGAGATGCAAGTGGACCCCACCGACCTCATCTGGATGAACGGAGAATTCATCGCCTGGGAGGACGCCAAGGTCCACGTCCTGACGCATGGGCTGCATTACGGGACGGGCGTGTTCGACAGCATGCGCTGCTACGAGACGGAGTTCGGGCCGGCGGTGTTCCGCAACGTCGATCATCTCGACCGCCTGTTGCACTCCGCCGAGCTGTATTACATGCAGGTCCCCTACACCGTGCAGCAGCTGCGCGAGGCCACGCTCGAGCTGGTCGCCCGCAATGGCCTTACCTCCTGCTACATCCGCCCGCTCGTCAACTGCGGCTACGGGCAGATGGGGCTGAACCCGCTCGACTCGACCGTGGACGTGACGATCGCCTGCTGGGAGTGGGGCACGTATCTCGGCGAGGAGGGGATGCGCAACGGGGTCACCGCCAAGGTGTCCTCGTGGCGCAGGATCAGCCCCGACTCGCTGATCCCGCACGCGAAGGCCTCGGGGCAGTACCTGAACAACGTGCTGGCGAAGATCGAGTCGGTGAAGTCGGGGTATCAGGAGGCGATCCTGCTGGACGATCACGGCCACGTGTGCGAGGGCACCGGTGAGAACATCTACATCGTGCGCGACGGCGAGATCGCCACGCCTGGGCAGCACAACTCGATCCTCGACGGGATCACGCGGCGCTCGATCATCCAGATCGCGCAGGATCTCGGGTACGCCGTCGTGGAGCGCAATGTCGCCCGCGCGGAGATGTACCTCGCCGATGAGATATTCATGTCGGGCACGGCGGCCGAGCTGGTGCCGGTGCGCGAAGTCGACGACCATCCGGTCGGCACAGGCCGGCCGGGCGAGATCACGCGCGTGTTGCAGGCCGCGTTCGACGATGCGATCCACGGACGCTCGGAGCGCTATCGCGAGTGGCTGGACGTGGTCACACCCGAGGCGCTGCAGACGCCCGACGGCGCGGGGGCGGCGCAGACTTCGATTGGTGGCTAGCGGTTCGATGGCCAAGCCAGGCAAGGACGCGGGGAGCGTGGTGTGCTCCGGCGCACGAGCGACCGAGGACGCCACCGATCGGCGACCAGATGCGCTCGCCGATCGGCCAGCGCCGGCCAGCGGACCGCTAGAGCTTTACGACGCGACCCTGCGCGATGGCATGGGCGGCGGCGGCATGACGCTGACCGCCGCCGAGAAGGTGCGGGTCGTGCGCGCGCTGGACGCGCTCGGGGTGCACATGATCGAGGCGGGGTTTCCCGCGTCGAACCCGAAGGAGCTCGAGCTGTTCGAGCTGCTCGCCCGCGAGACGCTCGCCACGGCGGAGATCGTCGCGTTCGGGATGACGCGCCGGCGTGGGGTGAGCGCCGCGGAGGACGAGGGGCTGCGCGTGCTCGCGGAGTCGTTCGCGGGAGTGTGCACGCTCGTCGGCAAGAGCTCGGCGGCGCAGGCGGAGACGGTGTTGAAGGTGACGCGCGAGGAGAACCTGAGCATGATCGGCGAGTCGATCGCGTATCTCCGCGCACAGGGCAAGCGGGTGCTGTTCGACGCCGAGCACTTCTTCGACGGCGTCGCGGCGGACGCGGGCTACGCCCTGGAGTGCGTGCGCGTCGCCGCCGACGCGGGCGCCGAGCGGGTGGTGTTGTGCGACACGAACGGCGGCTCGCTGCCGCTGGACGTGCGCGAGACGGTGCAAAACGTGCGCGCGCGGATGCCGGACGTGGCGCTAGGGATTCACACCCACGACGACACCGGGTGCGGGGTCGCCAACACGCTCGTGGCGGTGCAGGCGGGCGCGACGCAGGTGCAGGGGACGATCAACGGGATCGGCGAGCGCACGGGGAACGCGAACCTCGTGACGATCGTGGCCGACCTGCAGCTGAAGATGGGCTACGAGGTGCTGGCGCCCGAGCGGCTCGAGCGGTTGACGGAAACCGCGCACTTCGTCGACGAGCTGCTGAACCGCACGCCGGACCCGGCGCAGCCGTACGTCGGCAAGCACGCGTTCGCGCACAAGGCGGGGATGCACGCGGCGGGGGTGCGCGAGTCGAGCGAGGCGTTCGAGCACGTCGAGCCGAGGCTGGTGGGCAACCACAGCGACGTGCTGATCTCGGAGCTGTCGGGGCGGGCCACGATCGTCGAGAAGGCGCGCGCGGCGGGGATCGCCGCGGACGAGGACTTCACGGGCGGGTCGTGGAGCGGGGTGAAGGAGCTCGAGCACCAGGGGTTTCAGTTCGAGGCGGCGGACGGGTCGTTCGAGCTGTTGATGCGCAAGGAGGCGGGCAGGTACGAGCCGCTTTTTCGACTGGAGTCCTGGCGGGTGCTGGTCGAGAAGCGCGCCGACGGCAAGGTGGCCACCGAGGCGACGATCAAGATATTCGTGGGTGGCGAGCGGTTCGTGCGCACCGCCGAGGGGAACGGGCCGGTGCACGCGCTGGATAACGCTCTGCGCGACGCTATCTCCGAGATCCATCCTCATCTGCGCGACATCTCGCTGACCAATTTCAAGGTGCGGATTCTCGATGAGACGAAGGGAACCGGCGCGGTCACTCGTGTGTTGATCGACGCCTCGGATGGCAAAGAGGTATGGGGTTCGATCGGGGTCTCCGAGAACCTGATCGCGGCCTCGTGGGACGCGCTGGTGGATTCGCTTGAGTACGGGATGCAAAGCGACAGGCGATTGACGCCCGAGGTTTCAGAGGTTGATTCCTCTCGCTAAGCCCGTGCTGGGGGCGGCTGAGGAGGCGGCTGTGCTGGAGGTGTTGCGGTCGGGGCAGCTGTCGCTCGGGCCGCGGGTGGCGGAGTTCGAGCGGCGGTTCGCCGCCCGCGTGGGGTCGCCGTATGCCAGTGCCGTCAGCAGCGGGACCGCCGGGTTGCATCTGGCGTTGCGGGCCGTGGGGGTGGAGGCTGGGGACGAGGTGGTTACGAGCCCGTTCTCGTTCGTGGCTTCGGCCAACGCGGTCGTCTACGAGGGCGCGAAGCCGGCGTTCGCGGATATCGATCCGGTGACGCTGAACCTCGATCCGGGGGCGGCTGAGGCGGCTGTTACGGGGCGGACGCGGGCGATGTTGCCGGTGCACATATTCGGGTACCCCGCTGACATGCCCGCGTTCGAGGCGATCGCGGCGCGGCGCGGGCTGGGGTTGGTGGAGGATGCGTGCGAGGCGCTCGGGGCTGTGCATGGGGACAATGGCGTGGCTGTGGGAGGGCGGGGGCATCCGGCGGTGTTCGGGTTTTACGCCAACAAGCAGATCACCACGGGTGAGGGGGGGATGGTGA
>Ga0207663_10000405_pt1 | contig 18695 bp, 34 predicted proteins | sample LARL53metaG_FD_184346 | JGI IMG/M metagenome (GOLD analysis project Ga0207663, IMG submission 184346) | Corn, switchgrass and miscanthus rhizosphere microbial communities from Kellogg Biological Station, Michigan, USA - LAR L5-3 metaG... | ecosystem: Host-associated > Plants > Roots >...
CGCAGATCGCCAAGACCGCTCCCCCGAAGAAGTAACCCCAAGCCCCGCCAACGAAGGACCCGAGATGGGAAAGCTGAGCAACCTCACCGCCGACCAGTGGGCGCAGGTCGAATCCAGGCGCGCCGAGTGGCTCGCACACGGCCTGTCCACCGCTCCCGCCGACCGGCCGACCACCGAGGCCGCGATCACCGAGATGTACCGGCTGATCGGCAAGGACCGCCCGCAGTTTCTGTGGGTGGACTCGCCGGCCACCGCGAACCTGGCGTTCTGGCTGTTCGACGGAAAGCTGAATAAGGGCACGTCGCTGCGCACGTCGCTGCTCACGTCGCTGGACACGTCGCTGGACACGTCGCTGGACACGTCGCTGGACACGTCGCTGCGCACGTCGCTGGGCACGTCGCTGGGCACGTCGCTGCGCACGTCGCTGCGCACGTCGCTGCTCACGTCGCTGGACACGTCGCTGCTCACGTCGCTGGACACGTCCAGGCTCTACCTCAACTACCAGTACCTGTGGGGCAGCTACGACGCCTACTGGATCGCCTACTACCAGGTCCCAGAGCAGCTCGGCATCGTCACCTACACGCCCGAGGACAGTCGGCGGCTGGAGCTGTGGGCCGCCTTGTCCCGCTCCTGCGGCTGGTGGTGGCCCTACGAGGGCCTGTGCATCGTCTCCGAGCGTCCCAGCGAGATGTACACCGAACAGTGGATCGGGCGCGAGAACGGCGAGGTGCGCCTGCACCGCGAGGACGGCCCCGCGATGGTGTTCCGCGACGGCTGGACGGTGCACGCCTGGCACGGCACCACCGTGCCCGCATCGCTGGTCGAGGGCGACGGCTGGAGCGCCGAGCAGATCCTCAAGGAGCCCAACCAGGAGATCCGCAGGTGCGCGATCGAGCGCATCGGCTGGGACGGGTTCATCGAGCGCGCCGGGCTCCAGCGGGTCGGCGACGCGGCGGCGGACCCCGGCAACCCGGGCAACACGATCGCGCTCTACGACGTGCCCGAGCGCATCTACGAACAGCCGGTGCGGGTGCTGCTGTGCACCAACGGCACCGCCGAGCGCGACGGCACCCGGCGCCGCTTCGGCCTGACCGTCCCCGCCGAGATCGGCGACCCGGTAGAGGCGGCCGCGTGGACCTACGACTGGCCCGCGGACGCCTACCGCAGACTCGCCCGCCGCGCCTGATGCGGCGGGTCGGGAACCAACCACCGAATGGAGAACTGACAGTGCGCACCGTCGAGGAACTGATCAGCACCACCGGCGTCGACGTCCTGGACTACCTGGACCGGCAGGCCGCCGTGCCGGTGCTGCGCGACCCGCAGATCCAGGGCGACATCTCGATCCTGCCGGCCCAGGACCGCGCCGCTAGCACGCCGATCCCGGCGACGGGCGTCGTCGTGGCGACCGGCCGCGGCGGCCACGACCACCGGCTGCTGGCCGGGGGCTGCTTCGACCGGTCGCCGGCGCGGGAGGGCTCGCTGGAGATCGGCGTGCTGACCGTGCCGCAGGGCGGCGAGGTGTTCATGGCGCACGACGAGCACGGGTTCATGGGTTTCGCCCCGGGCTCGTACGTGGTCGGTCGCCAGCGTGAGCAGGCGGACGAGATCCGCGAGGTCGAGGACTAGTCCTCGCCGTTTCAGTCTCCCGGCCTGCGCGGTCGAGCCGCACTCTCCCGCGCGGGCCGGGCTCTAGACCTAAGGACCCGAACATGACCGACGCCCGCACTGAGAGTCTGCGGAACGCCGCCGAGCGTTTCACCCGCGAGACCGAGCACCACAAGCTGGAGGTCCTGCACGACGACGGCCTGTACCGGCACCTGAAGTTCAAGCAGCCGGGCAACTCCGCTTACTGGTTCGACCTGATCACCGTGCCCGGCGCGCTGATCTTCCAGGGCGACGGCGACAGCTACGTGTTCCGCCGCATCCAGGACATGTTCGAGTTCTTCCGTGGGCCGGTCGGCCGGATCAACCCCGTGTACTGGTCGGAGAAGCTGACCGATGGCCGGGCGCGGGTCAAGGTCTACCAGCAGGAGTTGTTCGAGCAGCTGGTCAAGGAGCTGTTCGTCGAGTCCGTGAAGTCCGGCGACTGGCCGCGCGGTCTCGGCATGGCGGTGCGCGAAGAGATCCTGGACAACTGGGAGATCGGCGACGAGAACGGCGCCCACCGCGCGCTCGCCAACTTCGAGTTCAACGGGTTCCACTTCGCCGACACGTACGAGCTGGACTTCCGGGACTTCGACTGGTGGTTCCTGTGGGCCTGCCACGCGATCGTGTTCGGCATCGCGCAGTACGACGCGGCGCGGGTGCCCGCTGAGGCGGTGTCGGTCTGATGGCTGACGTTCCCAACAACGAGCTGCGCACGCACCCGGACCAGTTGACCGGCGCGGACTTCGCCGACGCGCAGCAGGCGCCTGGGCCGCTGACCGACGGGCACCTCGCCGAGGCCACCACGCTACTGGCTCGCCTCGACGCCGTCCCGTCCATGGGCCACCTCGACAGCGCCGACCTCGGCTGGGTGCGCCCGGTGCTGCGCGACCTGCTCGACGAGGTCCGGCGGCTGCGCGGCGAGCTCGGCACCGCGAACGGCGCGATCACTGCGGCCGTCCACCGCCTGCAGACGGCCGTCCCGCCGCTGGAGGCCGAGGTCAAGCGCCTTCGCGCGCGGCCTGCCTCGGTGTGGTGGGTCAAGGGCGACGACGTGTTCCCCGCCGACCCCGAACTGCACGCCACCGAGCGCGCGGCGAAGGACGACGCGATCCGCATCTACCGGGACGCCAACCAGATCGACGTATGGGGCGACCCGGTCCCGGACTTCGCCTGGCGCAAGGACCGGGACGGCGGCGTCGAGCTGTACGCGGACGGCACCGCTACAGGCCTGATCGTGCGCGAACTGGCCGTCAAGCCCCCGTGCGCGCACTCGTTCCCGGCGCCGACCGTCGACTCCGACCCGGACGCCGAGGGTTACGGGCCGGGCAACTGCACGGGCTGCGGCATGACGTACCGCCAGTACGACGCGGGGCACGGCGAGCGCATGGCCGAGGCGCTGGAAGGCGGTGCCTGATGCACGGCATCGTCGAATCCTGGCTCGCACGCGGCCAGCAGCGCCCCGCAGACGCCCCCCCGGACGCCGGACGCGTCCAGCAGCCCACCCACGAGATCCGCGAGCCCGTAGGCGCCCCGCCGACAGGCGAGCACGCCGAGGCCGAGGCGGCGGCAATCCGCGCCGCAGCAGCCGCTGGGCGGCCGGCCCGGATCGCCGGCGGTTTCGCTGTCGGCGGCACGGTCCCGGTGGACGGCGACGAGGACCGGGCGCGCCGCGAAGACGAGCGCCGGCGCGGCCAGGGCTGGCCGCCCGCGCCGGACTACCGGGCGCCGTCGTCGCTGGACACGATCGCGATGCTCACGGAGATCGACCAGCAGATCAACGCAGCCCTGTCGGAGGTCAATCGCGAACAGCTGGTCCAGGCCCGCAGCGCCCTGTCGCGGGTCGCCCTGGCCGAGCGCATGCAGCGCGTCGCCGAGGACCGGTACGCGCAGGCCGAGGCCGAGCGGGTCCGCATGACCGCTGCCTGGGAGCGGGCCAGCGCCGAGGCCGACCGGCTGCGCAAGGACTTCGGCGAGGTGTGGGCCGAGCGCAACGAGTTGGCCAGCGAGAACGCGCAGTTGAAGGGCCGCGTCGTCGAGTTGGAGCTGACGGTCAAGGCGCTCGGCAAGGTGGTCGCGCACGCGGCCGGGCACGGCGAAGGCGGCGAGTGATGGACGAACTCGTCACCGACCGCGCCGACGACCTGGTCGAGCGCCGCACCGCCGTCTTCGACTCGACCCGCACCTACCGCTACACGCTCGAACGCCGCTGGAGCGACGCCCAGCCGGCCGTGTTCGTCATGCTCAACCCGTCCACCGCCGACGCACTCACCGACGACCCGACCATCCGCCGCTGCGTCTCGTTCGCCAAGCGCGAGGGCTGCGGCGGCCTGATCGTCGTCAACCTGTTCGCGCTGCGCTCGACCGACCCGAAGCAGCTCTACTCGCACCCCGATCCGGTCGGGCCGAGCAACGACGGGATCGTCTACGAGGCCCAGCACCAAGGATCGCCGGTCATAGCCGCGTGGGGCGTGCACGGGACGCTGAACGGCCGCGACAGGGCCGTGTGCTCGCTACTGGAGTTCGGCGACGTGATTGCGCTCGGGGTCACGAAGGACGGACACCCGCGCCATCCGCTGTACGTGGCCGGGGACGCGCCGCTGGTGCTCTGGAAGGAGCGCCGGTGACCCCTGCGCCCATCCCCGCCCGCGCCTGGGCGCCCCCGGCCGGGACGCCGCTCACGGCGCGAGAGATCCAGGTCCTCGCGCTCGCCGCCGAGGGCCTGGGCGACATCGAGATCGCCGCCCGTCTGTTCGTCGCGCCCGGGACCGTGAAGACGCACCTCGCGCGCAGCTTCTCGAAGTTGGACGCGCGGGACCGCACGCACGCGGTGGCGCTCGCGTTCCGGCGGGGCCTGCTGCCGCTGGACCAGGCGGGTGAGGCCGCGTGAGCGAGTCGGTCGCGGTGAGCGACTTCACGTTCTACCTCGGCATCCACCACCCGCACTGGCTGCGCACCGTCCCCGTGCCCGTATTCGTCTCGCACGTCGCACTACGCCGCTACAAGCGGGCACTGCCCGTCCGACTGCCCGGCGCCGTCTGGGCCCTGGACTCCGGAGCGTTCAGCGAGATCGGCAAGTACGGCCACTGGGTCACCACCCCCACCGAGTACGTCGCCGCCGTGCGCCGCTACCGAGACGAGATCGGCGGCCTGACGTGGGCCGCCCCGATGGACTGGATGTGCGAGCCGTCCATGATCGCCAAAACCGGCCTATCGGTGGCCGAGCATCAGGGGCGCACCGTCGAATCCGTGCTCACGCTGCGCGCGGCGGCGCCCGACCTGCCGTTCGCGCCTGTGCTCCAAGGCTGGGACCTGCCCTCTTACGTCGAGTGCGTCCATCGGTACGCCGACGCAGGGATAGACCTGGCGGCCGAACCGGTCGTCGGCCTGGGCTCGGTGTGCCGCAGGCAGGGCAGCGACGAGATCGGGCGCATCGTCACCGTCCTCGCGGATCAGTTTGGACTGGCCCTACACGGGTTCGGCGTCAAGTCCCTCGGCGTCGCCAAGTACGGTGCCACGCTCGCGTCGTCGGACTCGATGGCCTGGTCCCAGGACGGCCGGCACGTCGCGGGCTGTGCGCACGGCACGCGCGGCAAGACCGAGGCGAACTGTCTCGCGTACGGCCTCGAATGGCGCAGCCGACTGCTGGCGCAGCTCAATCCGTGGCGGCAGACCGGGCTGGCGGTGTTCGCGTGACCCGCCGTCCCGCATCGCTCCCCCGCCGCTGCCTGAACGCGGCCGGGATGCTCGCGGCAACGGGGCTGTTCCTGCTGGCCGCGTACGGGTTCGGCGAGCTGCTGACGGCGGTGGGCAGATGAGCACCCGGACCACGCACCGCCTCGACACCGACGCGCTCCACGTCGCGATCTACGGGCGCATGTACGCCGAGAGGCTGTCGACCCGCGACGCGGCTGAGCAGATCGGGATCAGCCCCTCCACGCTCACCCGCATCAAGCAGGGCAAGTGCCCGGACGCGGACGCCCTGGTGTCGCTGCTGTCGTGGCTCGGCCGGTGCGCCGAGGACTTCACGGTCCTGAACACGGGCGGCCGCGATGGCTGAGGCTCCGCGCGAGACCCGCGTGTACACGTTCACCGGCCGCCGCGCACACCTGCTGCACGTCGGCGACGGCGCGAACGGCCACGGGCGCGCGTTGTGCGGGTTCTCGCCGGCGTGGCATTACGAGTGGCACGGCACGGGCTCGCAGGCCGAGTACGAGCGCGCGGCCGAGCTGCCGACGTGCAAGTACTGCGCGAAGCAGGTGGTGCCGTGACCGCCAACAGGCAGTACGGAAGCGCCCACGGCCGACGATCGGGGCGCGGGGGCGTACGGGGATCAGGATTCGGCGGCGGACCGCTCGTCGAGCATCTTCTCGGCCCAGTCTGCGGGCACCAGCGCGACAACGCGCTTCCCGTTGCGGGTCACGAACACGGGCTCGTCGCGGTGGATGGTACGGCCGACGTAGTCGGACAGCCGCGCCTTCAACTCGCGGATGCCCGGTTCCTGTGGGATCTCGTCAGCCATGGTCACAGGGTACCCCGTGACCACGTCGCCGCCAGTAGCGAAGTCTATGAGTGTGGTAGTCACGTTGCCCATTATAGTCACGGTGACTACACTAGGGCTATGCCTCACCCCGACCAAGGAGTCCGAATGATCGACGACGAGCCCGAGTGCATCGGCCAGTCCGAGAACGGTATCTGGGAGACCCACGGATGCGGCTGCGAAGACTGCCGCCAGTACGAGGACGACGCGATCGAGCACGCCGCCGAGGAAGGCCGCATCACCGACACGCAGGCACGCGCCATGCACGAGGCCAACGACGCGGCACACGGCATCGAGGGCTAGACCGTGGCCGTCTACCCGCCGCAGTCGCGCCTGACGCGCCGCGAGGTCCTGTCCCGTGTCGCGTCCGGCGACGTCTGGCGGTACGCGGACCCGATCTCGCACTGGTCCGCGCCCGGTCGGCGCGGCTACCGCGCCACGGTCACCGCCCACATGCGTGCCCTGCTCAAGGCCGGCCTGGTCGCGGAGGGCGGTACGCGCGGGCTGGCCGTGTACGCCGAACTGACCGACGCGGGCCGCGCCGAGATGGGCGGCTGAGGTGACCGAGGAAGACCGCGAGCGCGACTACATCGAGTCCTGGGAGCTGTCCGACGCCGACCGCGCCCCGACCAACTGGAGTCCGGAACCACCGCCGGACCCGGCCGACTACTGCCCCGAATGCGGCAAGCCGCTGGCCCGCTGCCGCGCCTGGAACGAGGGCGACCACAGCGAAGCAGACCTGCTGTAACCGCCCCGGCCGAGCGACACACTCCCCGGTTCGAGTCCGGGGCGGCCACGCAGAACGACCACCTAAAGGAGGGGACATGGCGACCACAGTGCGCCCGTTCAGAGCTCCCGCCAGCCTGCCGGGCTCGGTGCTCATCCAGGCCGAAGCGCTCTGGAACGCGGCAACGGAAGACGGCGACGACCGCCTCGCCGACCTGCTCGGACTCGGGCCCATCGATGGGCACGACGGGCTGACCCGCTGCGACGTGCCCGACTGCGGCGCCTGGTTCTGGGCCGACGAGGGCGCGACTGTGCGCTACGAGTCCGGCCGCGAGCTAACCGCGTGCGACGAGCACGCCATCGCCGACGACCCGGGGGCGCGGGTGTTCCCCGGCATCGGACTGCTGACTACATGGATGGCCGAGCGGGACGCCGAGATCAGCCACCGCATCCGCACCGCCGGCCGCGCCTGACATCGCGGCGACCAACTGACGACGAACGAGAACGGGACCGCAGTGGCACGCATCAGGTCGATCAAGCCGGAGTTCTTCACCTCGGAGACTCTGGCGCGCGTCTCGCTCAGCGCGCGGCTGACCTTCATCGGCCTGTGGACCTACGTTGATGACAACGGGGTCGGCATGGACAACGCACGGTTGATCGACGCCGCGCTCTATCCCCTCGATGAGGATCCTCTGGAGAGTCTCCGGAGGGTTCAGGAGGATCTCCGGCAGCTCTCCGACGTAGGCGTTATCGCCCGATATGAGCATGCAGGGCGCCGTTACCTTCACGTAACCAACTGGGAGGAGCACCAGAAGGTCTCCCACCCCGGCAAACCCCGTTACCCGCTCCCCCCCGAACCTGCGCTGACCAGCGGAGACAGCACCGCTCCGGAGAATCTCGTGAATGACTCCGGAGAATCTCCGGAGGGTCTCGCGAATGACTCCGCCCTGAGCAGGGAGCAGGGAGCAGGGAGCAGGGAGATGGTCACGCCTCCGGCGCTGTTCCCGTCACCCGCTGACGCGGCCGACGACACGTCCGCGCCGAAGCCCCGAACCGCCAAGCCCGATCCCCTCGAAGGCTTCGACGAGTTCTGGCACCACTTCCCCAAGAAGGTCGGCAAGGAAGACGCCAAGCGCGCCTACGCCAAAGCCCTCAAGGCCGGGGCCAAACCCCGTGAGATCGCCGACGGCGCCATGGCCTACGCGGCCGACTGCCGCCTGGTCGAGGACCCGCACTTCATCAAGCACCCCTCGGGCTGGCTGAACGGCGGCCGCTGGGCCGACTCGCGCGCCTCGCCGCGCTCCTCGCCGGATGCATCCGAGCCACTGCCGCCACTGCCCGCCTGGTGCGGCCAATGCGGCGGCGCGAGCGGTCCAGCCGCCCGCTCCAACGCCAACTTCCGGCTCGTCGACGGGCACCCGTGCCCCGACTGCCACCCCCTGACGCAGAAAGCGAGCACGACGTGACCGCCAAGACTCAGACCTGTGTAACCATCGCCTGCGACGTGTGCGGCGAGCAGATGCAGGGCGACTTCGTCTACCACTTCGACAGCATCGCGGACGCCCAGGGCGCCGCGTCTGGCGAAGAGTGGTTCATCGCCGTCGACGGCCGGGCTTTGTGCCCCGACTGGAACCCGAAGCAGACCAGCCACCTCAAGCCCGCGCTGGAACTCCTGCCGACGCTGAGCCCCGACGAGCGCGACCGGCTTATCGGCGTATACCCGCAACTCGGCGAGGGCTACTACGGCGACGAGGACGAGCGGGCCGAAGCGCTCGGGTTGACGCGATGACCCCCCGCGTCCCCGTCGCCGACCTGACGCCCGCCCAGTGGGCCGCAGCCGCGCTACAGCAGGCCGACACCGCAGGCATGCGCGTCGCGCTCGTGCAGACCGAGCACCTGCGGGCGCTGCTCGCCGAGCGACCTGAAGCGGGCCGCTGGGAACTTGAGGACGAGACCTATGAAGTCCTCATCAACGACACGATCTACGACGAGTGCGACACGCTCGGCAGCGTCACGTACGCCGTCGGCAAGGTACGCGCAGAGATCGAAGCGGACGATCTCGTCGGCGAGATTCGGACGCGCCGCATCGTGCGATACCTACGCACGGAAGGCGCCCAGCGATGACCGACCGCGCCATGCCGCAGGACCTCAACGCCGAGATGGCCGCGCTCGGCGGAATGCTCCTCAACCGCTACGCCATCGCCGAAGTCAGCGAAATCCTCACCGGCGCGGACTTCTACAAGCCCGCACACGAAACGATCTACACGGCGATCCTCGACCTGTACGCCGACGGCCAACCCGCCGACGCCGTCACCCTCTCGGCCGAACTGGCCAAACGCGGCGAACTGGCCAAGGTCGGCGGCACCCCGTACCTGCACACCCTCATGGGCTCCGTGCCCACAGCAGCCAACGCCACCTGGCACGCCGTCATCGTGCGCGACCAGGCCGTGCGCCGCCGCATCATTCAGGCCGGCACGCGCATCGCCACCATGGGCTACGAGACCGACGACGGCGCCGACATCCCGGCGATCGTCGACCGCGCCCAGGCCGAGACGCACGCGCTCTCGGAGCGCGGGCTGCGCAGCGATGAGCCGGACGGCAACGTCGAGGCCTTCGACGACATGCTCGACCGCATCGAGAACGGCGCCGACACCGGCCTGCCCACCGGGTTCGGCGACCTGGACGCCCTGACCAACGGCCTGCACCCCGGCCAGATGATCATCGTTGCGGCGCGGCCGTCGATCGGAAAATCGACCCTCGGCGTCGACCTGTGCCGCAGCGTCTCCATCCGCCACCAGCTCACCAGCGTGCTGTTCTCCCTGGAGATGGGCCGCGCCGAGGTGCTGCGCCGCATCACCAGCGCCGAAGCGCGCGTGAACCTCCACCACCTCAACTCCAGCTCCATGACCCCCGACGACTGGGACCGGGTCGCCAAGGCCCGGCCGCGCATCGTCAGCGCACCCCTGATCATCGACGACGCGCCCGGCCTGTCGATGATGCAGATCCGCACCAAGGCCCGGCGCCTGCGCCAACAGCGCGACCTGCGCCTGATCGTCGTCGACTACCTCCAGCTCATGTCCACCGGTGCGGGACGGCGCCCGGAGAACCGGCAGCAGGAGGTCTCCGAGATGTCCCGGGCCCTGAAGCTGATGGCCAAGGAACTCGAAGTCCCGGTTGTGGCGATCGCGCAGCTGAACCGGGGACCGGAGCAGCGCACCGACAAGCGGCCGCAAATGAGCGACCTGCGCGAGTCCGGGTCTCTGGAGCAGGACGCCGACGTGGTGATCCTGCTGCACCGCGAGGACGCCTACGAGCGCGAGAGTCCGCGAGCGGGCGAGGCCGACCTGATCATCGCGAAGCACCGCAACGGCCCGACCGCCCAGATCACGGTCGCGTTCCAGGGCCACTACGCGCGGTTCGTGGACATGGCGGCCGACTGGACCCCGCACGGCGCCCTGGACGGCGCCCGATGAGCGCCCCCACCACTGCCGTCGAGGCGCCGACCGCCGCCGACTTCCTCGCCGACGCCCAGCAGCGCCTCGACGACCTGCTCCCGCACCTACGCCCCGGCAGTGCTGCGTTCGAGCTGCACCGGATCGCAGCGGGGCTCGCGGCGGCCGTGCGGGCGCTCACCGACCACCGGCCCGACGACACCCGCAACGGAGCGACCCCGTGACCATCACCTTCACCGACATCTTCTGCGGCGCCGGCGGCAGCTCCACCGGCCTGGTGGCCGCGGGCTTCGAGCTCAAGCTCGCCGCCAACCACTCCCGCATCGCCATCGACACCCACGCCGCCAACCACCGCGACGCCGAACACATCTGCGCCGACATCAACAACTACGACATGCGCCGCCTACCGCGCACCGACGTGCTGTGGGGCTCCCCGATCTGCCAGGAATCCAGCCCCGCCGGCGGACGGCGACGCCGCGTCAAGGGGCAGCTCGCCCTCGACCTTGAGGAGTACGGCGCGATCGAGCCCGGCGCGTGGGAACGCACCCGCGCCACCGCCTACGACGTGATCCGCGCCACCGAGATCCACCGGTACAAGGCCGTGCTGTGCGAGAACGTCGTCGAGTTCGCCGTCGACTGGGAACTGTTCGACTGGTGGCGCGACGGCATGGAGAAGCTCGGCTACAACAGCCAGGTCGTCTCCGTCTCCTCCGCGCACGTCGGCGGCCAGACCAACACGTACGCCCCGCAGTGGCGCGACCGGATCTACATCGTGTTCACCCGCAAGGGCATCCCGCTGCCCGACCTGAGGCCCCGCCCCCTGGCCTGGTGCCCCGACTGCGCCCAAGACGTGCACGCCGTCCAGGCGTGGCGCAACGGACGCAAGATCGGCAAATACAAGCAGCAGTACGACTACCGCTGCCCCAACACCGCGTGCCGCCACACCCTGGTCGAGCCCTACGTGCGCCCAGCCGCCGCCATCATCGACTGGTCCAACCCCGGCAAGCGCATCGGCGACCGCCCCAAGCCGCTCGCCCCGAACACGATGAAGCGCATCGCGGCCGGCCTGGCGATGTTCCCGGCGACCCGCAGCGTCGTCACCGTGAACCACGGCGGACACGACGGGCGCGCCTTCCCCGCCGACCAGGCGCCGCTGCCCTCGCGCACCATAAAGATCGGCGAGGGCCTGCTCGTGCCCTGCGGCGGCGGACGCAACACCACGCCCACCCACACCGGCGCGCCGATGCGCACCCGCATGGCCAACCCCAAGGGCTACGAGGCGCTGGTCGCCTCCCCGTTCATCGTCGAGTACCGCAACCACGCCGACGCGACCCCCGTCACCGACCCCCTCGCGACCGTCACCAGCCAGGGAAACCACCACGCCGTCGTGGTGCCCGAGGGCGCGTTCCTGGTGAAGAACTACGGCGGCTACGCCGACCCGCGCAACATGGCCAAGCCCGTGGACGCGCCGTTCGGCACCGTCACCACCTCGGACCACCACTCGCTGGTCATCCCGTACCGCAACGCCGCGCCGCGCACCACCGCCGAGCCGCTGCACACCCTGGGCACCGTGGACTCCGCGGCCCTGGTCGAGCCCGCGCCCGCCATCGAGGACTGCTACTTCCGCATGGTCCAGCCCCGCGAGCAGCTACTCGCGCAGCGCTTCCCCGGCGACTACATCGTCAAGGGCACCAAGGGCGAACAGACCGCACAGGCCGGCAACGCCGTGTCCTGCAACGTCGCCCAGTGGATCGGCGAGCGCGTGGCGGCGGTCCTGTGATGGCCACCCCAACAGCCCTGCCGCAGATGACCGAGGCCGAGCTGCTGGCCGCCGTGAAGAAACTCGCGATGCTCACCGGCTGGGTCCCCTACCACACGCACGACTCGCGCCGCTCCGACGCTGGCTTCCCTGACCTCGTGTTGGTCAACGTCCGCCAGCGCCGCATCGTCTACGCCGAACTGAAGGGCCCGCGCGGTCGCCTGCGACCGCAGCAGGGCGTCTGGCTGGGCATCCTGCGCGCCGTCGGCGCCGAGACCGCGCTGTGGCGGCCGGAGCAGTGGCTCGACGGCACGATCGCGCGCGTGCTGAAGGGCGAGCCGATCCCGTGACCGAGCAGGCCGCCGTGTACCGCATCGAACCCGCCGACGAAAGGACCCGACCGTGACCGTCCAGACCTTCCGCAAACGCCCGATCGAGATCCAGGCCGTGCAGTGGACCGGCGCAAACGAAGCCGAACTGCGACTGTGGTGCGGCCCGTCCATGTTCGGCGCCCTGGGCGAGTCCATCGCCCGCGACCCGGAGATCACCGCCGAGGTGTTCGACAAGCTGCACTGCACTTGGGTCGGCGTGAAGACCGGCCAGTGGATCATCCGGGGCGTGAAGGGCGAGCTGTACCCGATCGCCGAGGACGTGCTCGCCGAGACGTACGAGCAGGTCGGCGACGCCGAGGGCGAGGCACGGCCATGAACGAGACCACCGACCAGGCCGCCGCCGACCGCGTCCGCGCCTACCTCGACGGCCGCGCGCGGTTCACCCACCTGAGCGACCAGATCGCCGAGGTCAAGAACGGCGGCAGCCCGTGGGCGTACCTGACAGTCACCGACCTGGAGTCCCTGCTCGCCGAGCGCGAGGCGCTTACCAAGGCCCTCCGCGTCGAGCGCCTGCGCTGCCAGAGTGCGGAGCGCCTGCTCGCCATGGCGCCGGACGTCGGCGTGTTCGAGCAACTGACCGGCGCCCCGCAACCGTCCCACGCCGCCCCACAGCGCCACGCTGGCGCCCCTGGACCGGCCGAGCCGGGCAACGAGACGGCGGAGGGCTCCGAGGCGCCACAGGGGGCCGCTGAGGGCGACGGTCGCGACGTAGGGCGTTGCCCGACGTGCGCCGCCTGGATCTACCTCGAAGCGGGCCGTATCGTCCCCCACTCGATGCTCCGAGGGGCCGCGACGTTGCCGGGCGACGATCCCGAGGCGTGCGACGGCGCCGGGTGGCTGCCTGCGGCGCGAGCGACCGAGCCGCCCATCACGCCCGAGGACGAGGGCATCTCCACCACCGACGTCCACGCGCAGATCGCAGCCGACCAGCGCGCCTACTGCCCCGGCTGCGGGCTGCCCGAGACGAACTGCGCCTGCGGATGACGCGCCGACTCCGCACCGACCGGATGAGCCGCCACGCGACCGGCGTCCGGCTCACCGCACTGCTGCGCGAGAGCGCCGACGAGGTCCGCGCCAAGGTCGAGAGCGGCGAGTGGACCGTCAACCGGGCGCGCGCGGCATACGGCTTCCCGTCGCTCGGACTGGTCGGCGACGCGGTCGTCCAGAAGCGCCCGGACGACCTCCCCGGCGCGCTGCAATGGCACGGGTTGATCAGCGAGGACGAGATCGCCGAGTGGCAGCGCGCCTGGGACCAGGCTATGGCCGACGACCCGACGATGGGCCGGATCATCCACCTGCCCAGCCGGACGGTCGTGCGCACCGAGCGGCCGCGCAAGTCGCCGCCCCGTGGCGCGCCGAGGATGCGCAAGCACCGGCGCGAGCTGCTGATCAACGCGCTGCGCTGGGACGGCCCCTACGCAGCGGCCAAGGCGTACCGGATCCTGCCCGACGAACTCGGACTCGGCGCCGACGGGCCGACCGGTCAGGCGAGCGTCGACGCCGCGTTCGCCGAGCACGTCATCAAGCCCACCGTGCGCGCCCTGCCGCGCCTGATGGGCCTGCCCGACGGCATCGAGTTCCAGTTCGAGCCCGACACCGACCCCACCGACCCGAACGGAGCCACCGACTCATGACCGGCCACCACGCAGGGCACCACCCCCGTAGCACAGCCCCCGCCGCCGACCACCGCCTCGACCAGTTCGCCGCAGCCGTCGCCGAAGCCCGCGCCACCAACCCCGCCATCGCAGGACTCGCCGCAACCGAGGACCAGTTCATCGAGGCCGCCATGGACATCGGCGCCCACCTCGACCGGCAGACCGTCGGAGCGGCGTGGCTCATCCTCGGCCAACTGTTCGGCACCAACCTGGCCAGCGTCGCACCCGAGCAGCAGGCCGGCGCTCTGGCGATGCTGCTCAACGTCGCCAAGCTCGCCGGGCAGCGCCTGTACACCGGGGACCGGCTGCCGGTGGAGATGCCGTGCCCGTTCACGTACGCCAACGGTGCGCCGTGCAAGACGGTCATCAAGGCGCCGAACGCCGACCGGGCCGAGGTGCTGCTCAACGCGCACGCGTGGCAGCAGCATCCGGGGCAGGAGCGGCCGGCGACGCTGGACGAGGGGTTTCCGGCACCTCCAACCGGGCCGACCTACGACGAGGCCAGACGGTACGCCAGCATCCGCGTCTACGCCGAGTACCTGATTCGCGCCGCCGCCGAAATTCCCGACCCGATCACAGGCAAGACATGCGCGCTTGATCCGCGCGAGGCGTGGGAGCATGCGGCCCGGCTGTGCGGCGAGCAGGGAGTCCTCCGATCCCGGCACGCGCCGCACGAGGTGCGCGACTGCCGACCCGGCGAGACCTACCACTGCGCGGCGGACGGCGAGGCGCAGCCCTGATGGGCGCGCCCACGCTCGGCTGCGCCCGGTGTGGCGACTGCTGTGACCCGGTGTACCTCACGCCCGAAAACGCCGCGAAGCTCGCCGACCCCGGCACGACCGGCGACCGGGCAAGCAGCGAGTTCGCCCGCGAACACTGGCACCAGCGAGCGCAATCACCACTGCCCGACCACCTCGCCTACGACTGCGACCAGTTCGATCCGGCAAGCCGCCTGTGCACCGCTGGCGACGATCGGCCGCCGGTGTGCCGCTACTACCCGTGGTACCTCGACGGGCCCTGCGCGGAACGTGCCGCCGACCTGCATTCCCACTGCTCGTACCTGCTCCAAGTCATGCCTGCGGACCGGCCCGAGGGCTCGCGTCCGCTGATCCCGATCGAGGTGATCCGCCGGTGATGTGCATCTTCTGTCACGACAACCCGCCGTTCGGCCTGCGCTCCATGCTGTGCGGACCCTGTTTCGGCAGTATGCGTCGCGACCTCGCGACCCTCCAGTTCGCGCACGCCTGGCTCGGCGCCGAACTGGTCGCGCTCCCGGCCGCGTTCAAACCCGGCACGATCCACGGCAGCGCCGGGCCGCGCGCCCCGCTGTCCTTCGACAAGCACGACATGCGCGTCGAGATCGAGGCCGTCCTCGGCTCGTGGGCGCGCGTGGTCGGCGAGGAGATGACCCCGCCGCTGCCCGGCCCGCGCGACGGCGAGGTGGCCACGGTCGCGGCGTGGCTGCGCGACCGCGACCGGCTCTCGTGGATCAGCGATCAGCCGTGGGCGGACGAGTTCGTGCGCGAGCTGGTGGACCTGCGCCAGCGGGCGCACGCGATCGCACCGTGGTCGGCGTTCCGGCAGGATCTGCCGCTGCCGTGTCCCGCGTGCGGGATGCTGTCGCTGGCTGTGTTCGGCGGGGACGAGTTCGTCCGGTGCCGGATGCGGGTGTGCGGGCGCATGATGACGCCGGGCGAGTACCGGCAGGAGGTGCTGGCGTGGCACGAGCGGGCGACGACACGGCGGGGGGTGCTGGTCGGGTGAGCGGGCTTGAACAGCCGCCGGGGCGCGGCGGTGCGGTACAACTGGGTCCGTGACCGTCAGCGCACCCCGGTATCCTGACCGCATCCCCCGAGAAGATCAGGACCGACGGTGCCCGCTGTACTCACGGACCCGGCGACGGCATACCTGCGCAAGCAGTGCGGACTCCCGCCGAGACGCCCCGTGACCATCGAATTCGACCCCGACGACCCCGCCAACCGGCTGCTGACCACGAGCGAGGCCGCAGCGGTCGCGCACGTGTCCGAGGCGGCCATCCGCGACTGGGCCCGAACCGCGCGCCCGCTGCTGGAGGCGGCCGAGCACGACGCCGACGGACGGCCGCTGTACCGGGAGCTCGACGTGCTCACCGTCGAAGCGCGCACGCGCCGCACGGCGCGCACGCAGAGGCTGGCCGCCGAGGCGCTGGAAGGGATCGACGCGCCGGTTACTTGACGGCGACGATCGTTTCCCACACCATAAGCCCTGGCAGATCCTGCCCTGAAGCCCCCCAGACCAGGCACTGGTCGGGGGCTTTTGCCTTTTCTGGCCCGATTCGGCCGCCCCATCTGACCCGAGGTGACGCATGTCCGCGTTCGACAACCTGAAGTCCGAAGCCGAGGCGTTCCTCGCCAAGGTCGAGACCGACGCCAGCCACCTGTACGACGAGGGCAAGTCGCTGCTGGAGAAGCTGCTCGGCGAGGCCGAGACCGACGCCGCCGACGTGGCGACGCAGGCCGAGGCCGCAGCCGCACCGGTCGTCGAGGCCGCGAAGACGGACGCGGAGGCCGTGGCCGCCGACGCCGTCTCGGGCGCCGAGGCCATCGCCGAGGGCGGCAGCAAGCCGAGCGCCTGATGCAGCCCCCGCAGGTCCGCATCGTCCACGAAGGCGGTCCGGGCGCGCGGATGCGCGTGTTCGTCGGCGACACCGAGCTGCGCGCCGTCTCGAAAATCGAGCTGGTCCTCGACGCGAACGACCGCAAGCCCGCCGCCGCACGCCTGACCATCACCGACGTGGCGTTCGACCTGGCCGCCGAACTCGCAGTCCTTCAGAGCGAGACCAAGGGCATCGCCTGGAGCGACCCGGCACTTACCGCCGAGGCGCACGATGGCTGACCCCTCCGGCTGCTGCTGCGAGCACTTCGCCGCCCTCGACACCGACACCGAGCGCCCCGTCGGGCGCCTGGTCCCCCATCGCTGCTGCCCCACGCACGGAGATGGTCATCGTGACGTACGACCCGCAGCCCGGTGACATCGGCTGCACCTACATCGAAGGCGACATCGGCCGGCTGATCCGGATCGGCCAGTGGCTCAACGGCGACGGCTTCGCCGACTTCGAGCACGTCATGGTCGCGATCGGCAACGGGCAGATCGTCGAGGCCGAACCCGGCGGCGCGCGCATCGCCGAACTGACCGAGTACAACGCGGACACCTCCGTGTGGCTGCGCTGCCCGGACCAATACCGGCAGGCGGTCGCAGCGGCTGCCGTATCGCTGGTCGGCACGCCGTACTCGGCCGCGGACTACTTCGCCATCGCCGCCCACCGCCTGCACCTGCCGGTCCCGGGGCTGCGGCGCTATGTGCAGTCCTCGGGCCACCTGATCTGCAGCCAGCTGGCCGACCGGGCTGCGGCGATGGGCGGCTGGCACCTGTACGACGACGGCCGCTGGGACGGATACGTCACCCCGGCCGATATCTGGGCGCTGATCCAGAAGCAGAGCGCAGCGTCGCCACCGCCAACCGTGCCGCACCGGCCGATCGTGCCGGGCGTCACCGAGTAGCACCCCTGATCGTCCGCCCCCGAGCACGCCGGCCCTGGGGGTGGGCACCAATCCCACGGAGGTGACCGTGCTCCCGTACGCCTCCGTCAAGCCGCACGACCAGGCCGGGTGCCAGCACTGCGGCCCGCGCGGCCAAGGCCACCGGCTGTGCCAGAACCCGAACTGCCCCGGCGGCGGCGAGAACGGCGGCGCGGGACGGATCGCGACGCAGATGACGCTGCGGCACGCCACCGAGGCCGAGTACGCGGCCCTGCCGCTCGCGCTCACCCCGATCGACGGTGTCGCCCGGCAGGCCGTGTTCGCGTGCGACGAATGCGCCGAGGACGCCCTCGAACCGTTCTGCCGGCACCCCGAGCCCGAGCCGGTCCCGTGCCCGACGTGCGGCGCGGCCGACCCGGCGAGCCCGTGCCTGAAGAAGGACGGGGCCACCGCGCTGCCGTTCCGCCACTCCGGGCGCACCGACCCGCCGCGCGAGATATGCGCCCACGCGCACCGGCCCGACTGCGGCGTGTTCGCCGGCTGCCAGTGCTCGGCCGACGACGAGCCCCCGCAGCGTCCGCCGCACCCGGCCGCGCCTGACGGACAGTTCGCGCCCGACACGACGCGCCTGCTGTTCGACGAGGCGTACGCGCAGATCATGCTCGCCGACAAGGGCGTGCACTGGTGGCAGGTGCGCGAAGTCGCCAGCTGCTTCACCCAGGACAACCAGCCCGCGATGCGCGCGGTCTACGCCACCGTGGACGAGCGCGGGCACCTGGTGCACGACGAGCACGGCCACGAGGTCACGGCCGAGACCGTCATCGTGATCGCCCGACCCGACCAGCGGTGACGGAGGGGCGATGACCGGCATCGTCGTCACCAACGACCCCGTCAACCCGGGCCAGCAGCCCTACGCGCGCGGGCCCGTGCACATCAAACTGGTCACGGGCACCGACGGCGGTGCGGGATACACCTCGGCCGGCAGCATCATCGGCACGTTCACCACCCA
>Ga0207663_10000406_pt1 | contig 18670 bp, 14 predicted proteins | sample LARL53metaG_FD_184346 | JGI IMG/M metagenome (GOLD analysis project Ga0207663, IMG submission 184346) | Corn, switchgrass and miscanthus rhizosphere microbial communities from Kellogg Biological Station, Michigan, USA - LAR L5-3 metaG... | ecosystem: Host-associated > Plants > Roots >...
CAACGAGCCGATCGGTGTACGCCAGGGCGCGCGGATCGATCTTGCTCGGCCCGTATGGCTCCATCACCGACCACGGGATCTCGGCGCGCACCACCGCCGCGTGGAGCTTGTGCACGGCGGCGATCTCGCTGTCGGCCCGAGCCAGCGGCACGCCCTCATACAGCCCGACGATGTTCACCCCGCCCAGCGGCGCGACCGCCGCCGAGACGGCACTCGCTCTCCAGCGACCGCTGCTCACGGGAGCGAGCGCCGCTCCCAGGCATGTGAGGAGCGCGACTATGACGGAGAGCTTCTGCAGGCGTCCTGCCAGCTCCGGTCGGCATCCGGCCATGCGCACAAGATAATCGAGCGGGTGGTCGTGAGCGTCGGTAGCGCTCATGCTGGCGCGGTGAGCGGATCTGGATAGGCTGTCGCGTAGTGTCCCCAACCTGGATCTGGATGCAGGTGGCGATCGTCGTGTTCGTGCTGATCGGCATGGTGGTGGCGATCGTCAAGCTCGTGTGAGCGGACTCACATAAGCCGGCTCACGTAAGCCGAGCTGGTCTCCTATGTCTGTGGTGCCGGTCTCGACATGCGCCACGGCGCCGCGCTAGGGCCCCCGGCTGTCCGTGGAGGAGGCTGCTTTCAATGAGAGCCCTCTGAGCGTCCGTTCAGCCCCAGCAGAAAGCGACGACGGCGGCGTCTCCGGGGGGTGGATGGCGAAACGGTGATCGACGGTCGTGGTGGGATGTGTTCCTCGCCGCTGAGGATCGCGGCGGGCACGATCTGAGTAAGCCATTCGGTGAGCGGCTCGAGCCCTGCCTGTCGCAGTTGCGCTGCGATGCCGGGTGGGCGCTGGATCTGGTCGTGCGCGTCGGAGGACACGTTGTGGAGCAGGCCCGCGTGCGCCATCTCCAGCGCAAATGCGCGCACCTCCTCGCCAAACTGGCCGATGAGTGATCCGGCCGTAACCGATGTCAGGAAGCCCTCGCGCACGAGCGTTCTCAACATCTCCGGGTTGCGGTGAAACGCCATGCAGCGCTCCGGATGCGCGAGCACGACGCGATGACCGTCGCGCTGGAGCTCCAGCAGAATCGCGTCGAGGCTGGTGGCAACCGGGGTGAATGGCGGCTCCACCAGCAGCCACGGCCCGCCGCCCAGACCCAGGCGGCGCAGCTCGTCGGGCCGGATCCCGTCCAGTCGCGTCAGCGCGATCTCCGCACCCGTCCTGATCTCCACCGCGAGCCCTCCGTTTGTCACTTGCCTGCCGAGCTCGTCCACGAGTCCGGCGATGGTCGCGGCATCGTTGCGATACAGCCGGTTGACATGAGGCGTAGCCACGATCGTGTGCGTGCCGGTGCTGGCCGCGGTGCGGACGATCGCCAGCGAGCCCTCAATTGTGTCCGGACCGTCATCGATGCTGGGAAGCACGTGGCAGTGCAGGTCGATCACTGCGTGAACGTTAGGGCTATCCCACAGAGAAGGTGTGGATATGATCGCGGGACTCGTGCTGAGCTTGGTCTCGACATAGTCAAGGAGGGAGCATGTTCAAATCGATCGTTGTTGGGACAGACGGCTCGGACACAGCCGGCCAGGCGGTGCGTCAAGCGACCGACCTGGCCCGCGCCGTCGGGGCGAAGATCGAGCTCGTGAGCGCATACGAGCCAGTGCCGGCGCAGCGCTTGCGCGAGGAACGCCGCGACGCTCCCGAGGATCTGGAGTGGGCGATCAACCCACGCGAGGACGTCGATGCGACGCTGCAGGAGGCCGCCACGGTCGTTCGTGGGGCTGGTGTTGAGGTCGACATCTACCCCCGCCAGGGCGATCCCGCCGACGCGATCCTCGACGTGGCCGAGGAGCGCGAGGCCGATCTGATCGTGGTCGGCAACAAGGGAATGACCGGCGCCAGGCGCTTCCTGCTGGGCTCTGTGCCCAACAAGGTCTCCCATCACGCGCCCTGTTCGGTGCTCATCATCCGGACTACGTGACGTTCCTCGACGCCGACGAGGCCCGCTTGCGCGTCCTGACGCTGGGTCGTGACGTCGGCACCTGCTTCGGTGGCGCGGAGCGAGTCGCGTTCGAGCTCGTAAAGCGACTCGACCCGGAACGGTTCAGGCGCTATCTGTGCATCACCCACGCGCGCCCACCCGAGCGTCGCGCTGCCAACGAGCGCGAGCTGCTCGAGCTGGAAGCGTGCGGCGTGGAGGTGTTGAGACTGGAGCGCAGTGGCGTTCTGTCGAATCTCGCCTGGGCGCGGCTGCACAGGCTGCTTGTGCGCGAGCGGATCGACGTTCTCCACGCCCATATGCCTCGGGCCGGCGTGCCGGGGACGATCGTCGGCCGCTTGGCGCGCGTGCCCACGATCGTCAACCACGAGCACGGCTGGTCCTTTCAGGGCAAGCCTGTGCGTCGCTTTCTCGACCGCAACCTCCTTGCGCGCGGCGGCGACGTCATGTTGGCTGTGTCCGAATGGGATCGCTCGCGGATGGTCGAGGTCGAGCGCATCCCATCAGGGCGCATTAGGATCATGCCCAACGGCATACCTCCCGTACCCGCCGACGGACCCGACGTACGCGACGAGCTGGGCGTGCCCGCGCAGGGCGGACTCGTCGGCGCTGTGGGGCGACTCTATCCCGAGAAGGGCTACGACGAGCTGATCGGCGCGCTGGCCTCGCTCAAGCGCGGCGGCTTCAGCCCGATCGGATGTGTGATCGCCGGGCACGGACCGGACGAGGGGAGGCTGAACGGGCTGATCGCAGACCTGGGTCTCGCGGACGAGGTGCGGCTGCTCGGACGTCGTCAGGACGTGCCCGACGTGATCCGCGCGCTCGACGTTGCGGTGCTGTCCTCCCGCAACGAGGGCAGTCCCCTGGCCGTGCTGGAGTACATGGCCGCGGGCGCGCCGATCGTAGCCACCGCCGTCGGCGGAGTTCCGGAGCTGATCAATGATGGAGTGCACGGTCTGCTCGTGCCGCCGCGCGACCCTGACGCGCTCGCGGGCGCGATCCGCCGACTGCTGGAGGACCGGGCGCTCGCGTTGCGGCTGGGCGACGCCGCACGCGAACGACAGCGTGCCAACTTCGACCTCGACGTAGTGGTCAGGCGGCTGGAGAGTCTCTACATAGAGCTGTGCGACCGTCGCGGCTGCCGGTCCGGAAGGGCGCTCCCGATCCCTCGAGCGCCCAGCTGACGAGCGGGCGCCTCAAGCCCCAAACAGCGGGAGCGTGCGTCTCACGATCGAGCACCACGCATAATGCTCCTCGGCAACGCGCCGTCCGCTTGTGCCCAGCTCGTCCGCTCGCGCGGGGTCGAGCAGATCGATGATCGCCTCGGCGACGGCCCGTGGATTGGCGGACACCACCACTCCTGCGCCGGTCTCCTCGATGGCTTCCCTCAACCCCGGTAGATCTGTTGCGACGACGGCCCGTCCCGACGCCAGGTACTCCGCCAACTTCACCGGGCTCACCCCGATACTGGCCCGGTACTCACTGCGGTTCGCTGAGAGCGTGACGGTAGCGGCTCCGAGGAAGTCCCGGACCACGGCCCGGTCGCGAACCAGGCCTGTGATTACGACGCTATCGCCAATGCCAAGTCTGCGCACAATCTGCTCTACTTGCTCGCGCTCGGGACCGTCACCTACCAGAATCAGGCGAGCATCCGCTTGCTCGCAAGCCACGATCGCAAAGGCCTCGAGCAGAGTGTCGAAGTCGACCCAGGGCTGGAAGCGGCCAGTGAAGACTACATAGCGGTAGCTGGGATCGAGCCCCGCCCGAGCAATCGCCTCCGCACGTGACAGCGGGTGGAAGAAGCCGATGTCCACGCCGTTGGGCAGGACCGCCACGCGCTCGGCGGGGACCTTGAACTGGTCGACGAGCAGCCCCTTGATCTGGGGCGTGACCGCCACCACGCCGTGTGCCAGGCGACCCATGAGCCTTGCCGCAAGGCGCTTGACGTGGTCGGACAGAAATCCGATGTCAGGCTCGTAGCTGCGGCCATACTGGACGTCGTCGACCTGGGTCACCACGCGGTAGCCCAGCAGGCGGCCGGCGAGCATCGCGGGCACGTTGCTCCAGTGGTGTCGAACGTAGAACCTGCTTGCGCTTTGCCGGCACCTCCACAGAACGAGCAGGCTGCGCAAGTTGATGCCGGCGATCCGGCGCAAGCGCTGCGCCTCGGATCCACCTGCCTGGTGGTATCGAACGCCCGCGATCACCGGATCGAGGCCACGTGCGATCAGGTCGACGAGGAAGCTCTCGAGGGCGAAGTTGCGCGCCACCTCCACCGTGTGCGTGCGCGTCGCGTCGGGGGTGTCGAGGTCGACGTCGCAGAGCATCACCAGTCCGTTCGGCGCGAAGGTTTGCGCCGCATCGGAAGGCGTTGAGTGGGCGGTGCGAGGCATCTTTGCGACGTAGCGTGGTTCGAGCGAGCCTCGGCTCAGGTGGCGGCCGAGCCGGGTCGAGGCTCGACGACCACCGGGCCCGCTCTCCACAGCTCCCGCGTGCGCACCCGGCGCGTCCTCAACCGCTCGACTGTCAGCCGGGCGCTCATGCCGAGCCCCAGCCCAGCCCATACCCATAGCTCCGTGTTGTCCTGGATGGCGCCCGAAAAGAGAGCGTTGAGCAGGGCGATCAGGAACAGCGTGACGAGGACGGCGGCGTCGAGCTTGTCTCTGCCGCTCGCCGCTCGCCAGAGAGCAAAGAGTCGCCTCATCGAGCTGGCCACGATACCGACTATCAGCAGCGCTCCCACGAGACCCAGCTCCACGCTCACTTCCAGAAGGATGTTGTGCGGATACAGCTCGCCAGGATTGAGCGAAGCGAATCCCCCCGTGCCCAGCCCGAGCAGCGGATGCTGAGCGAAGCCGGTATATGCCTGTGACCACAGCGCGGCTCGTCCGTTGGTTGAGAGTCCACCCACGCCGCCCACGATGGCCGACACCGCGCGTCCGATGGCGGAGCCGGGAAGGATCAACGGGACGAGGATCGCGGCGCCGAGCAGCCCGGCGCCTGCCAGCAGCAGCCGCCGTCGTGCGTGTCCCCTCGTGGCGGTGAGCACGACCAGGACGACGGCGCCGACCAGGAGGGCTACCACTGGTCCCCTCGAGCCAGCCGCCAGCAGTGCGACGGCGAGCAGGGGAAGCACCGCGGTCGCCCCTATGCGCGTCCAGGTGCGGCTCGCGGCAAGAATCGCATAGACCGCGATTATCAGACCGTCGGCACTGTTGCGCGCAAGATAGATCGGATACTCCTGGGTCGTCAGGGAGAACCGATTTTCGAGCGTTGTATGAAGTTCGCCGCTGAGCAGCTTGAGCATGAGCAGGAGCGCCTCGCCGACCGCGACTGCGAGCGTGACCGTGAGGAACAGCCTCAGGTCGCTTCTGCGCGTGCCCACGAACACCGCTCCGAGCAGGAAGACCAGGTTGTCGGCTATGTAATGCTGAAGCTTGACGCTGCCGTACGCCGCGTCCGGAGAGGGGCCGAGACGTAGGACCATCAGCCCGAGCAGGACGAGCGACAGAACGACCGGCGTGGACATCAAGGCTCGTCCTGCCGCCTCGTGTCCGCCGCGCAGCAGGGCGAAGAGGACGGCGATGCCGATCCAAGCCGCGAATATGAACGTGACCCCGCCTTTCGGCAGAGGGTTTGAGCCCACGATCGCATTGATGATCGTGGGTATCCCGGCGAGGGCCAGCGGATAGGCGACCGACTTCCACGCGAGCCAGATCGCCACGACCAGTCCGACCAGCGCAATGCCCATCGTCGGTCGCATGAGGGCCGGCAGGAGCACCAGGAGACCGAGCGCTCCGACTCCCAGCAGCAGAAGCTGTGGACGCCGGACGGTCAGGATGACATCGCGGGGTCGTGCACCATCGAATCTCTCTCCTTCACCACCGGATAGTAAGACTCGACGGGACGCTCCTCGAACACGACCAGGCCCGCGATCGGCGTCCGGCTTTGGCCGAGGCTCGTAACGGCCGCCGTCAGGTCAGCGGGCTTCGTCAGTCCGGTGCGGACCACCACGACCACCGCATCGGACAGCGAGGCGAGAATCAGGCCATCGGCCAGTTCCGCGATCGGCGGCGAATCGATCAGCACGACGTCGAATCGCTCCCTCAACTCAGCGGTCAAGGTCAGCATGCGGCTGCCGGAGAGAAGGCTGGGGGGGGTTATCCGGGAAGGTCGCGTTGGCAGCAGGGAGAGGCTGGGCCCTAGTGAGACAAACGCATCGTCGAGCTCGACCGTGCCCTGCAACACCTCGGCCATTCCCACGCGCAGACCGTGTTTGAAGCGGCTCGAGAGGGTCGCCGCCCGCATGTCGCCGTCGACGATAAGGACGCTGTGCCCGCTCCAGGCCGCGACTTTGGCCAGGCCCTCGACCGCCGAGGTCTTTCCCACCTGTGGGTTGGGCCCCACAAAGGTCACGATGCGGAGATCTTGGTTTCGCATCGCGAAGAAGAGATTCGTATGCAGGATGTCATACGCCTCGGGGAGCACCGGATCCTCAGCCCGCAGCTGTGGTCTGAGGGGTATGGAGGCGAGCACCGGCACGTCCAGCAGGGCGGCTGCCTCGTCGGCCGAGCGGAGGCCCGGTTGCAGGATGTCACGCAGCCAGGCAAGCCCGACGCCCAGCAGCAGGCCCAGCAGCAGGCCCGCTAGGAGATTCAGCGAGCGTCGCGGCTTGATCGGGCTCGAGGACGCCGCGGGCGGAGCCGAGAGCGTCGCGCTCGTTCCCTGGGCGAGGCCGTTGGCGACGAGGCTTGCGTCCTGTTCGATCAGCGCCTGTCGAGAGGCTTGCAACGAGCTGATCTGCGCCGACGTCGAGGGGGTATTGGCATTGGGCGACGCCTGCAACGTGGCGATACGCGTGCTCAGGTTGGCGATCGTCTGCTGGATCTGGCTCTGCTGCAGGCTGGTCTGAGCGGTGGCGTTGGCCTGCAGGTCGGCCAGGAATGCGTTTGCCACCTGCTCGGCAAGGGACTGAGCAGCCCGAGGGGAGGATCCGGTCGCGTGCAACTGCACAAGCGCCGTTTGGGCGATGGCATTCGCGCTGAGTCGAGATTCCAGGTCGCTTGTGCTCAGATGCCCGCCATCGACCCGGGGACGGATCCTGTCCAGGAATCCCGGTGAGACCAGCAGCGTGGCGTAATTCTGCGCAAGTCCCTGATTGGCGCCCGTGGTGTCCGAGGTGGCCGACTGATTGGGGATGTTGACCTGCAGGATCGCCGTAGCCTCGTAGACCTTGGCGGAGCTGGCCGTGTAGATCAGAGCCAGCAGGAGCATGATCGCCACAGACGCGAGGATGAGAAACCTTCCCCTCCAGAGAATCGGGGCGATCCGCTGGGTGCTCTTGGGCTCGATGTGCTCTTCCACGGACGCTTCATCATGACAGATGAGGTGGAGGGCAAAACCAGCTTGGACACATGGCAGGGAGGGGCGTCGAGGCGTCTTGGCCCCGCACCATGAGGGGCCTCAGGCCGCGCCGTCGGGGGTTGGCCGCAGCCGTGACGACGCGCGTCGTGCGACCCGCCAGTAGACCGCGAAGTCGGCGCGGGTGGGCGTCACCAGCAGGCGGATCGGGATGCCGCTGAGGCTGCGCAGCGCCATCAGCGACACGACGCCGTAGGTCGTGTAGGCGATCACCGACGCGATCGCCGCGCCGATCACGCCGAACGGGGGGATCAGCGCGAGGTCGAGGACGATCGTGACGACCGCCGCCAGGCCGGCGAGCTGCGAGGAGAGCCCTGGTCGTCCGCGCCCGCTGAGGTCGCCCTGGATCACCCCACCCATCCCCAGGAACCAGATGCCTGGCAGCAGCACGAGCATCGGCACGATCGCCGCGTGGTATTGGGAGCCGTACGCGAACAGAATGACGGCGGTGCCGAAGAACACATTGCCCAGCGTTGCGGCGCCCCCGACGATGCCGTAGTGGCGCACCGAGTCTGCGCTGGTCGCGGCCTGCCGCTCGTCTCCCTCGTAGCGCGACACCAACGGCATCACGCTCATCTGGAACGCCCCGCTGAACTGCAGCAGCAGCTCGGCGATCGTCTGTGCGACGACGTAGTAGCCGACCTGCGACAGCGGCCTGAAGAATTGCAGGATCACGATGTCCAGACGCGCCATCGCGACCTGGAAGATCGAGCCCACCTGCACGCGCGATCCGTAGTGCAGCATCCGACCCAGCAGCCGCAGTTCGATTCGCGGCCGCTCCGAGGCGAGGATCGGCTTCAGCGCGCCGCCGATCATCACCAGCGAAGCGACAATATATGCGTACATGCCGGCCGCCACACCCAGGCTGAAGATCCCCAGCAGCACGAGGATCGTCAGCAGGTAGGCGATCTTGGCGAGGATCGACAGCAGGTTGTAACGGCCGAACAGCAGCATCCCCTGGAGCTGGCCGTGGGTCGTCCAGTCCAGGAACACAACCGGCACCAGAACCGCCGCGAGCACCCACGTCGTGCCTCCCTCGCCGTGGCCGAACGTATTGGCCAGCCACTGGTATCCCAGCCATGTCGCCGGAATCAGCACCACCGCCATCAGCCCCGCCTGCAGCAGGCTGTTGCCCAACAGTCCCTGTGGCGTGGCGTCGCTGCGCTTGGCGTAGTAAATCGTCGCCCACGGCACGCCGATGCCGGCCAGCACCAGCGCAAGCGAGCTCATCGAGTACATGAGCGCGACCAGGCCTCGATCGGACGGTCCCAGCAAGCGGGCCAGCGCGATCGAGGCGACGAACCCGATCACGCCGGTCGCGAGGACGCCCAACATGTTCAGCGCCACAAAGCGGGCGAGGAGATTGCCGGGCGGCCGCGCACGCACGTCCCGTGCGCGGGCTAGGAGCCTGTGCATGGCTGACACTGAGGACCGAGACTAGCTGGCAGCACGGCCGCGACTCGCCGCTGCCCGTGGTAACAGATCGATCAGCGCCATGGGTCGATCTGGCTGTTGGCGTTCAACGGCTTATGCTCGACGAGCGCTTGAGATCGATCGGGCCGGCTCAGGTTGTCGTCGCGGTGAGCGCCGCGGTATACAGTCGCCGCTCTCGTTGTGAGGCCAACCGGGAGTTGTGCCACAGCAGGGTGAACTCGCCGCCGAAGAGCTTGCATCGGCGCCGAAGCTGATCCACTACCTCGAGGCCCCGCCGGTCGGACATAGTCGCGTCGTGGAACAGCGACATCTCCATGACCACGAGCGGTCGCTCGCGCAGTCGCAGGCGCCGGCGGGCGGACAGGTCGAAGACGGGATACTCCCAGCACACGCCGCACCTGAAGCCCGGATCATGGGAGAACCCGAGCGAGGAGTCGTACGTCAGTCCCGCCTGCTCCCAGGCGCTCCAGGTCGTCGGGTTCTCCCAGCGCAGGTAGTGCTGACGGCCGCCCCACTCGGACTGCTCCACTCCCAGCCGCGCGCACGAGCGCATGAGCGCGTCGCGCTCGGCGCGAATGGCATCGGGATCGCGAAACGTCTCGTAGCTGGGGTGCAGTCCGACCTCGTGTCCCCGATTGTGGAGATGTCGGATCAGCTTCCCGATCCAGGGATCGTCGAGCGAATATGTCCCATCGAACGCCGGGTTGGTGGCGCCGGCCATGAAGTAGAAGGCGCTCCGCAACCCCCGCTGCTCGCTGAGATCCATGATGAAGTCGAACGTGTTATACGGGTCGCCCGCGGGGTCGCCGCGCCGGCGGGCGCGCACGGCCCGCAGGCGCGCGAGCGCCAACCCGCGGTCGCGCCTGTGCATGAGATCGCCGATCGCCGCCTTCGCCATCTTCGGCGGGGAAAGGGCGGTGTGTAGAGGCCAGTCGACGTCATGGCTCAGGCGCTCCTTGAATGTGCGCCGCTGGCGTTGCAGGCGCGGCCACAGCCGCTCCAGCGCCGTCCACAAAACCTCGATGTACTCGTTGACCAGTGGACGGGTCAAGAAGCCCTCGACATGGGCGAGCGAAGCGTCTGCCGGAAAGCGATCGTGCTCGTCTCGGGCCGGGACGGCGATCTCTTCATAGCGGGTGAGCTGGAAGAAGATGCTCCCGAAGATGTCCACGCCGAGCTGGATCTCACCCTTCTGCTCTTCATAGAACGAGCCGGCGGGGAGCCGGTTCCCGTAGATGACCGGCAGGTCAGGCGCGATGAGCGTCGGCGTGAGCGGGGCGTCATCGAGGCTCCAGCGAGGGAGGGGACGTTCCGGCAGGCTCTCTCGCGTCAGCCAAAGAGGTTCCGGCGTCGTGAACAGGCGGTCGGCGATGACGAGCCGAGCGCCATCTGCGACTTGCGGTACGGTGATCTCGGCGTCTGTGCGCTCCTCGACGCGCGCTTCCCATGCGAGGCCCATGAACTCTCGCAGAACGACATCCAGAACGTAGGCTCGCTCGACGGGATAGGTTCTCGGATGGCGTACGAGCAGCATGACCGGCGCGGCTTGCTCAGGTTGTCGAGGTCTGTGTGACCGAGACGCCTGACGCGGACCCGAGCGAGCGCAGACGGCGACCAGTGGGGGAGACCTTCAGCCTGAAGCGGCCCCGCCCGTCGCCGTAGAAGACCCCGATCCGCGGCCAGTTCAGGGCGGACGGCCGGTGCAGGCGGTGGGCGCGCGGCAGCCCCGCGGCGGCGAGGTAGCCGGCATCGGCCGCTGCTGCCACCACCCTCGCGTCGGTGTCTCCGTAGGGATATGCCACCGAGTGGCAGGGACCGCCGAGCTGGCGCTCGCAATCCTGGCGTGAGCCCCCGAGCTCCTCCTTCAGCTCCTCGTCCCTCAGCCGGGTCAGCCGTGGATGCGAGCGCGTGTGCGAGCCGACCTCCCAACCGATCGAGGCCATGCCGGCCAGCTCCTGCCACGACATCACCGCAAGCTCGTGCCCGTCGGGACCATCCAGATAGACGTCGACGCCCGGCCACGAGGCGAGCTGACCACCGCCCGCAAACCGCGTGGGAACAAACACGGTCCCGGGAAGCTCCAGCCTTTCCATGATCGGAAGCGCCAGCTCGCGTACCGAGCGATAAGCGTCGTCGAACGTCACCACCAGGGTCTTGCCCGTCGCGGGCGCGGTCGCCGCCTCGTGGAAGCGCGCCCCACGGTATCCCTGCCGGACGAGGGAGGTGAGCTGTCGCTCGAGGTTGGCGGGTGTGACCGAGAGAGCCGACCGCCAGCTCTCGCTGACGGCGTGGTAGCCGAGGACCAGGATGTCCGTCATAAGCCGGCCCGCTGGATGGGATATGGCTCCTGGTCCCCGCGCATGTCCACCGTCGGCGCGCGAGGTCCGACGAGTCGGGGACATGCCCCATCGGGGGTTCTCATCGCCTAATTCGTACCAGAGTCCTCGACCGATCGCCGCTCGCGGTGGGTTGGCCGTTCGTTTGCGAGGCGCGCGGCTACAGGAGCGCGTTTTCGAGCGCCGTGTAGGTGCCGGTGGTCTGATGGAGGTCCATGTAGACGCCTCCGGCGCGCTGGATCGTGTTGTGCTCGATGACGAAGCTCTCGCGTGTATTGCCGCCGATGTCCGAGGGCGAGACGTAGATGCTCGCGACAGTGGTTTGAGCGATCGTGTTTCCGGTCCACTGGCTTGTCCCGGCAACCGGGTCGTACTGGAACCAGGCGATGCCGATCGGACCGTTGCTGATGCGGTTGTCGGCGAGCGTGCTGTTGCGATAGCGCGCGGAGATGCCGTCGGAGGAGAAGTTCGTGATCGTGTTATCGGTGACCGTGGCGTTGCTGACCTTGAGGTAGATGCCGTGCTTGCCGTACGTGATCGAGGGGTCCAGCCCGGTGTTGGCGATGGTGTTTCCGGATACGGTGAAGCTTTCGCCTTCCAGCAACATCCCGGAGTTGCCCGTGTGGTCGACGGTGTTGTCGTCGATCGTCCAGTTGGAGCCCATCCCGTTGATCCCGGTGCCGTCGCTGCCCACCGCGCACCACTCGACGACCACGCCGTTGCCGGTGCCTTGGAGGTTGCCTTCGGGGCCGATCGCGAGATGCTCGAACGCCAGATAGTTGTGACCCTTGAACCACACGCCCTGCGGCAGAACGGCGTTGCTCTGGCCGTAGGAGCCGAAGATGACCGGGGAGCCGGGCGCGCCGGAGACGCTGGGCATCAGTGTGCTGTCGGAGAACGTCGCTCCACCTTCGAACAGGACGCCGTCGCCCGCTCGCAGCGACGCTCCGTTGACGCGGCCGACGGTCCGCCAGGCCGAGCTCGGACTGGTGCCGGAATTGGAGTCCGAGCCTGACGGCGAAACGTAGTAGGCGGTGCCTGTGATCGTGAGCGTTGGCGCCTGCACCGTGCCGGCGGGGACGCTGGGGACAGTCGGGGTAAGTGTGGGCTTAGACGGGGTTTGGGTCGGAGTGTTTTTGTGTTTGAGGACGCGGCTGGACTTCGACACGAACCGCCTGTGTGTGGTCTTGTGGGCTCTCGCGCAGCGCCGCTTGTGATGCTGGCGCTTGTGATGCTTGGTGCGACAGCGAGCGCGCTTATGGGCCTTGGCGATATGAGTCCTGCCAGGATGGGATGAGGCACTGCGTTTCGACGCGGACTGTGCCACGGCGCCGATCGGGAGCGCCAGCAGGGCGGCGCTGGCGATCGCGAGGAGATGGCCGAAGTTCGAGCGGCGCATGTGTCCCTCGTCGGACACTGCCCTCGCTTCCTGCCCCTGCGCGCCACTGCATGGACGAAAAGACCATAAGGGTGATCCGCGGGTTCAGTCGGATATCTCCGCGGGGCGCTGTGGGCGATCTACGGAGCGTCCACTCGCCGGGATACGCGGGCGAGAACCTCGTCGTAGACCGCGACTACGCCTTCGACCATGTGCGCGCGCGTGAATCGGCGCTCGAGTCGCGCTCGGGCGGCTGCTCCCATGCGAGCCCCGAGCGCGGGATCGTCGAGCAGGCGCATGAGCGCCCGCGCCAGCTCGTGTGCGTCGCCGGAGGTCACCAGCAGCCCGGTCTCGCCGTCCGGCGACGCCTCTGCGACGCCGCCAACGTCGCTGGCCACGATCGGCAGCCCCACCGACATCGCCTCAAGAATCACATACGGGAACGACTCCGCCCAGGACGTATGCGCGAACAGCTCCGCGCCGCGCAGTACCGCCAGTGGATCCTCGCAGGGGCCGAGAAAGTGCACGGCCTCGGCCGTGCCGCGTGCCTGCGCGCGCGATCTGAGGGCGTCAAGGTCGGGTCCTTCGCCACCGATCGCGACCCGCGCCCGCGGATGGCGCGCGAGTATCTGGGGCAGCGCGTCGATCAGCGTCTCGATGCCCTTTCCTGGTCGCAACTGCGCCAGGGCACACACGACCGGGCCGCTCTCGGCGAGCTCCGCCACACGGGGGTCGACGGGCCCGGCGCTGGCCGGCTCGATCCCGTTGTACACGACCCGCACGCGCTTCGCCGGGCCCACTGTGCGCGCCAGGCACGCCTCGGCCTCGCACACGCACACCACGCGGCTGGCCAGCCGCGCCAGCGCGCGCTCGATCTCGCGATAGGCCGCGCGTTCGAGCTTCCGCGAGAAGTATCCCGCGAACGCATAACCGTGCGGCGTGTAGAGCACCGGAACGCGCGGGTGCCCCAGCCGTCCCAGGCGCGCGATCGCGCCGGCCTTCGAGCTGTGCGCGTGGATCACATCCGGACGCACGCTCCGCACGATCGCCGTGTACGCGGCGATCACTCCGGCGTCGGTGCGCGGCGCGATCGCCCGGCGCAGATCCAGCTGCGCGTGGCGATACGGACCGATAAGTCCCGCTGGCGGCTCCGGCCCGCACAGGAACACCTCGTGACCCCGCTCGACCAATCCCGTGGCCAGATCGGCGACGTGACGTCCGACTCCGCCGTCGGTCGGCTGGTGGACGAGCAGAACGCGGGTCACGTGGGCGGAGGCTTCTCGCCGCTGTTCACGGGAAGCGGTGTGGGATCGATCGTGTTCGTCATGCCTGTGCGAGAGCGGGCCATGCTCAGCCCGCGTATGAGCAGCGGCAGCGGATCGGCGATGCGGAAGTACGCGTGAGTAACGCCCCGCCGGGGCCAGGCGGCCTCGCCAGCAGCGCGGAGTTTTCCATGCCGCAGCTGCCAGACGAGATGACGCAGATCGGCGTCCTCCCAGCGATAGCGATGCCCAGGACGCGCCCGCACGGGTTGTGGATCGCGTCCGAGCAGCCAGTCGCACCAGATGGCGGGAAGCGGCGCTCCCGCGGCGACGGCGAGCGCCATCGAGCCATAGGGACGCGGGTTGAGGTCGATCGGGACGAGCCGGTCGCTCGCGGCTTGGATCAGCTCGAGCTCGAAGATGCCTTCCCAGCCCACGCTGGTCAGGAGCGCTTGGGCCATCTCTTCCAGCCCCCGAGGTGGCGTTATCGTTTCTGCGAACGCGACGTTCCCAGCTTCCACGGGCCAGGTTCTGCGGTAGCGAGCCACGGCGACTGCGAGCAGGCGGCCGCCCGCCATCACGCCGGCGAAGGAGAGCGGTATGCCCGGCTCGGCGCGCTGTATCAGGAACGGGCCGGCATGGCCAGGAACCGCCTCGGCAAGCTCCTCCTCGGTGGCGACGCGATGGCTGGGCCGCGTCTGGCGGATGGCTCGGCCGGCCCGATCGACGGTCCGTATCGACTTCAGGATGATCGGGAGCCCGAGCGTGCGGGCGGCGGTCCGCGCCTCTTCGAGACTTGTGCAGCGGATCGACTCGGCCGGCGAGAGGCCCACGGCGGCGGCGGTCTCATCCAGAACCTCGCGGTCGAGACTGCGCTCTACGCTCGCGGGCGCCGGCAACCCGATGCAAGTGAGACTCTCCAGACGCTCACGCCGGCGGGAGATCGCCAAGAGAGCCCTGTCGCTCCCGGGCAACAGGACGGCGTATCGCCCGCGGAGGAGCTGCTGGGAGAGATCCTCGACGAACCGCTCGTCATCCTGCCCCGGGTCGGTCATCCGCAGCCTCTCGGTGCAACTGCGTGACCTGTGGGTGGCGGCGAGGGATCTGAAGGCCACGACGCCAACCTCATAGCCCGTGGCATGAAGGCTGCGGCAGGTGGCAAGAATAGAGCGCTCTTCGGCGTTCGTGACCAGCACACGTATGGGATCGGCAGCCATCCGTCAGGAGCGTCCGGGCATACGCGTCCCGACCAGCTCGCGCAAGCGCTTGCTGGCCCGCCGAGCGGCGCGCATCGGCGCCGTCCCGAGCAGGGGCTCATAACGGTCGGTCAGCTTGAGCAGCACGATCGGGAGCGGGTCGATCGCGCCGATCATCGCGCGCGTGATCTCGTATGGAGCCCAGCTACCCGAGCCGGTGGTCACCGCGGCGAGCAGGCCGGCGTCTCGCGCTGCCGCGAGCGCCGCGGGCCCGTACCTGCCGAACGGATAGGCAAACGTCAGAACCTGGACGTCCGCGATGCGCTCCAGTGCGTCACGGCTTTCCTCGATCTCCCTGCGGCAGGTGTCGTAGTCGAGCGCCGAGAGGTCGGGATGGGTCATCGTGTGGGCGCCGAGCTCCCAGCCGGCGGCCGCCAGATCGCGCAGCTCAGGCTCGCTCATCATCGCCCCGTCTCCGCCCGCGCCGATCCATGGGCTGTCGCCACCGATGTAGCCGATCGTGACATAGACGGTGGCTGGGATTCTGTATTCGTTCAGGATCGGCAGGGCGAGCGCATGGTTGTTGCGCATACCGTCGTCGAACGTGACGGCCGCAAGCCCCGGCTCGGGGACCCCCCCGCCGGCGCGGCGCGCGAGCTCGGTCATGGTGAGGAAGCGAAAGCCGGCCTCTAGCAACAACTCGAGCTGGGTCCTGAAGCGAGCAGGCGAGACTTGGAGCAGGCTGAGATCGTCGCGCAGCCGGGACTCGGCGACTCCGTGGTAGCCGAGCACGACCGACCGCTGTCGGCGGACCCGCTCGAGCGCCCGGACCCAGATCCGGCGTCCTGGACGTGTATGTGCATGGGGGGCGACGCTCACTTCAGGCGGATAGAACCACATGCTTGGCTCGAGGGCATATGCGGTTGGCGCTCGAGCAAGTCGGCATGTGCGCTGTTAACCGCCTGCGGCTGGACGGGGGACATCTGGCGACAGCGGCCTGGGCCCGCCGCCGTCACGGACTCCTACCGTCTCGCCAGATGTTCAAAGCTGACAATCTCTCAGCAAACCTACGTATCATGCGCAGCGGCGGCAGGACACGAGCCACGAAAGAATGAGGCATCAGGCGATCCGGAGGACCTCGCGGATGGACGACATGGTCGAATGTGGCAGTCGATGAAGGCGAGCAGAGATCTTGCGCTAGCGCTAGCGGTCGCGCTTGCCATGCTCGCAACGGGATCGGTCGGCACCGCCATGGCCGAAGCGCCCATCGTCACGATCGACACTCCACTCCCCGGGAGCGCGACCCACGATCAGATGCCCTCGTTCACCGGGACCACAAACGACATCGTCGATCAGGTCACGCTCGACATCTACGCTGGAACAACCGCCGAAGGCACGCCGCTGACGCTGACAGCCTCGCCTCTCTTGTTGGAAGGCACATGGAGCCTGACACCGCTGTCGCCCCTGGCTGACGGTACGTACACAGCGGTCGCCACCCAGACCAATCTTGTGATGGAAACCGGCACGAGCACTCCTGTGACGTTCACGGTGGACACGAGTCGGCCGGAAGTCTCGCTGGATGCCGTTCCTTCGCCGACGAACGACTCGATGCCCAGCTTCAGCGGGGGTGCCGGTGTTGCTGCTGGGGACGATCCTGCCGTGACGCTGAAGATCTACCCGGGCGAATCGCCCTCCGGCGGCGCCGTTCGCACGGTGGAGGTCGCGCCCACCGGTGCGACGTGGAGCGCCGGTCCTGTCGAAGCGTTGCCGGACGGCACCTACACCGCTCAGGCCGAACAGGAAGATCTCGCCGGCAACAGTGGCCTGAGCGACCCTGAGACGTTCACAGTCGACACGACTGCACCGGCGGTGGGCATCAAGACGCCGGCGGACGGTGCTTTCCTGAACAGCTCGATTCCCACGTTCGGTGGGAAAGCCGGCGACGCGAGCGGAGACGACCCGTCGGTGACGCTTGACATCTACACGGGCGCCTCGGCCTCCGGCCCTCACCAGACGATCTCGATCTCCCGTCACGGCACGTCGTCGTGGACGGAATCCGACGGTCCTCAGCTCACCGACGGCACCTACACCGTTCAGGCCGAACAGGAAGACCTCGCCGGCAACACGGGCAAGAGCAGTCCGCACACGTTCACGGTCACCACCAAATCGCCTGTGGTGACACTCAACACCGTGGGGTTGACACAGCGCGGGACCAAGCTTCTCACAAGCGATGCGACCCCGAGCTTCAACGGCGCTGCGGCCGCCGCGCCAGACGACATCCCAGCCGTGACGCTGAAGATCTACTCGGGCGAATCGGCCTCCGGCAGCGCCGTTCGAAGGGTTGGAGTCACGCCCACCGGTGCGACGTGGAGCGCCGGTCCCGTCAAAGCGTTGCTCGACGGCACCTACACCGCTCAGGCCGAACAGGAAGACCTCGCCGGCAACGTCGGCGTGAGCGCCGCGTCCACCTTCACAGTCGACACAGCGCCGCCACACATCACGCTCACTGCACCGGCCAACGGCAGCTCGACCGTCCGCGAATCGCAGCTTGTGAGAGGAGCCGCGGGCACCGCCGAAGGCGATCTGCCGGGCGTGACGGTGCAGCTGTTCCCAGGCTCGTCGATCGGCGGTCAGACGCCGCTGGAGAGCATTGTGGTGAACGCCGCCGGGGGAGCCTGGTCGGCTACGTTCGGAGGTCTGAGGCCGGGCGCCTACACCGTGCGTGCCGAGCAGTCCGACGATCTCGGCAACCTCGGCATGAGCTTAACGCGCACGTTCACGGTCATCAGTCCAACGCCGCCGATCATCAGCCCCGCGCCGGTTGTGAGCTTTGCGGCGGCGATCGGCCCTGCGCCGCCGCCGCCGGCGGCGTCGTTTGCGTGGTTTCCCGCCGCCCCGCACACCGGCGAACCTGTCTCGCTGGCGTCGAGCTCCACCGACGCCGCCAGCCCGATCACCGCTCTCGCCTGGGATCTCGCCGGCGATGGCACGTTCGCGGCCGGGGGGCCGGTGATCGGTACGTCGTTCTCGACTCCCGGGAGCCACATCGTGCGGCTGCGCGTCACCGACGCCAACGGCCTATCGAGCATCGCCGCCGAGACGATCCGGGTGACATCGCCTCCCCTCGCCCTCATGCAGCCCTTCCCGATCGTGCGCATCGCGGGCTCTGACACCTCCTCTGGCGTCAGGCTCAGCCTGCTCACCGTGCAGGCGCCCGTGGGTGCTCGGATCACGGTGCGGTGCCGGGGCCGTGGTTGCCCGGGCAAGTCGGCCAGTCGAGTCGCGGCGTCGAGCCATGGCAGAGGAGGTGTGGTTCTGGTCGCATTGCTGAACCATGGACAGGTGAGCAAAGCACGAAGCGGGGCGCGGGGAGTGAGAAGCGGGACGCGCTGACTACTCGCGGCTCATCGCTCCTCGCGCCCCGCGTCCAGCGCCCCGCGACCCAGTCTTATTTTCATCGCCTGAAATTCCGCATCGTCCCGAGCCAGCCCATTTCGAATTGCGGGATCAACCCGATCGACGAGTTGCTGCGTCTGCGCGATGCGAGCTTCCTCGACCGGGTGCGAGCCGAAAAAGGTCTGGACGAGTCCCGGCTCGCGCTGCCGCATCGAGAGCAACGCTTGAAACATGGCCGGAACGCCCTCCGGGCTGATCCCGG
>Ga0207663_10000407_pt1 | contig 18651 bp, 13 predicted proteins | sample LARL53metaG_FD_184346 | JGI IMG/M metagenome (GOLD analysis project Ga0207663, IMG submission 184346) | Corn, switchgrass and miscanthus rhizosphere microbial communities from Kellogg Biological Station, Michigan, USA - LAR L5-3 metaG... | ecosystem: Host-associated > Plants > Roots >...
TAATTGTAGAAGATAGGACAAAGTAATGATAACAGGTACTACTGTAAAATCCTATGAATATATTTACCCAAATTAACGTAGATTACTATGATAAAAAGAACATTATCGGAATATACCGAGTGATATTCTATTAGAGTTTGACGTAAGTCAAAAAGAGCGTATTTTTGCTCTGCGAATTGAAATTAGGCCATTAATATGATCATGAATATATCATAACTTTACGTAATTTCAATTCTCTACATTTCAAAAATAAATTTCTGCAATATTGCACCTTACTTATTCACATTATTTTTTGGTATTGCTCTTTCTAGTTTTACTTTTACCTTTAATCTTACTACTCATGGTAGCGTTACAAACTGCGTAAGGATTTACTTTCTTTCCAGATCTGCCCTTAACTTTTGACACACAGCGATCGAATTTCTGTGTGTTTAAGCCCTTTTTCATTCCTCTTGGCATGATCTCGAATAGTTATTATACTTAATAAATGCTTTAGAATTTTATCTTATATCTCCGAGCTAAAATATTATACAGTTAAAATTCCTCTTAATGGGTTAAGCAATATTGAAAGTATTTAGATCGCAAATATGATTCACTTGATAACAATAATACGGCTTGATTTCAATCATCTTATAAATCTATTAATAGATTAACAAAACTGTCATATGATTTCGAAATCCAATTGTGAAGATAAATAATATAAGGTTTGTGAACATCGTACCGACTTACAGCAACCAAAAATTTCTATATTAATGCATTTCTATTTAATAAAATGAGAAATCGTAAAATGTGTTATCAAGAGCTAATGATTAGATAAGTTCTAATTGAATATTTGTTCATATAGGTGATAAATCAGTGTGGTGGCATATATTACTTAGTCTCTTTTTGGCTATCTTTACATTAAATTTGCCCTCAACAAAGATAGGTTCTTCAATTCCCCATCTCCATTTCTTATAAGGAGTTGTTCTGATGTATTGGCGATTGGAATGTCCAGTTCTATCCATATATTCACCTTGACGGGTAACTATGTCAGCAGTACCGTAGATTCTCACACCACTATGATCCCAAGGATCAACAGTCTTCAGGTCATCAATAATAACTGCAACTTTTGATCTGATTCTTTTGCAAATAAACAAATTGACGATAAGAGTTCGGTAATCATGTGCAAAAGCAATCATGTGCAAAAGCAATCATGCCTCTTTTTGAAATCGTAGAATTTAGTAGTCCCAAAGGTCACGCAAGTATATCCTGATCAGAAATCTGCTATGACAAGTAACAAACAGGGTTAGACAAGATGCGTATTAATCAGGTAAATTCTCCGACATTCTTTGTATTGAAAATATGTCATAGTTTATAGAAACAATGTCATTTTCTATGCCACCCACTGATACAAAAGACAACATCACCAACAAATCGACCATATTTGATCAATTAGAATATAGAGACGGATTGATATTTGAACTCGTTGTACACAGTAAAAGTATAATATTACAGGAGTAAATTATGACTGATGGTTTTGGATAATACTATGTAGCATGATTTGAAACAAATTGATGAACTTCAACTGAGGAAATAGTTGAGGGAATATTACCTTATCTATAGTGTTTTTAATCTCAAGTAAATGGTTTACTAAGCTTAAATGATTCAGCCAAATATGATTTAGGTAAACTAAGCAAACGGTACAGTAAAACAATAATGCACTCCAGTAGTGGTATACAATACTGCATCAATAGTACTTTCAGTAATGAGCCTAATAGATGTATTATATTCTATTTTGTGCAATAAAGACCCAGTGGCTAAATCCTTTTGACTCCGAATTCAGACTACGGCAGAAGTACGAGAAGCTCCACTGAATCTACGAAAATTTTTTATGGGGTCGACATTATTGTGAGTACAATATTACAAATTCTTAATCATACGAACACAATTCATGTTTGTGTAGATCAGACAACGTCATCTTTAATGACCGAGATGGATGTATTAAAAGAGGGATTTGTTGCTGCAAAGAAGCGAGGGGTTAAACTACGATGTATTACTGAAATTACTAAAAGCAACCTTTCATACTGTAAACAAATGCTGACAATGGTAGATGAGCTCAGACATTTAGATGGAATCAAAAGTAATCTGTACTTAAATGATATAGGATGCCTTTCTCCTGCAACTATTCATGAGAAAGGAGTACCTGCCTCAAAAGGTATTTACAGTGATATCAAGGAAGTCGTAGAACATCAACTATGTCTCTTTGAGACACTATGGAACGTATCCGTGCCCGGGGAGCAGAGAATTGAACAACTCGATGAGGGTATTGAACACGAATTTTTTCAGATAATTTCTAACCAAAAAAAAGTAAGTCAAGTCTTTACTCATATAGTAGAATCTATGGAAAACGAGGCCCTAATATTGATTCCCACTGACAGGATTATGATTGGGTTGGATAAGTTAGGAATTATTAAAAATATTATAAAAACATCTATGGAAAAAGAGGCAACGATAAAAATCATTTGTCCTGTTAGCGAAAAAAACATAAAACTAATAAATAAAATAAATGAAGAGGCTCCATCTATTAAAATACTAAATGCTGAGAACAATTCATTCTTCTGTATGTGTATAATTGATAGAATAAAGATCCTGGGAATAGAAGTTCGACATTCGGATACAGATAGCTTTTCAAAGGCAATTGATTTCGCACTTTATTCTAACAGAAAGCTTGCAGTAAACTCATTTAGATCGATATTTGATATTCTCTGGAATGAACGAGTATTAAATGAAAAATTAAAAGCTAATGATAAGGCCCAAAAGGACTTTATTAATATTGCTGCTCACGAACTAAGGACTCCGATTCAACCGATCATCGGCTTATCGGAGGTTCTTCGTCAGAGAAAGCTGGAGGGGCAGTTACAACAAGATAAGATCTTAGACACCATAATAAGAAATGCTAAGAGAGTACAAAATCTTTCAGAAGATCTCCTAGACGTCGCAAGAATTGAGAGTAATTCATTATCACTTAAAAAGGAGAAATTCAATTTAAATCAGCTGATACTGAATGCAATTACAGATTCTAGAAATTATATTGCGAGTGAAAATATGAGCAGTAACAATAATAATATAAATATAGAGCCTATATTTAAGGAAAAAGTAGATATCTATTTAGAAGCAGATAAGAACAGAATTAATCAGGTGATTTTAAACCTCTTAGTCAATGCGATCAGGTTTACTAAGAAAGGAACTATTACTATTACAATTGAAACGAAAGAAAGAGAGTACGATGATATTGGTGATAAGGTCGTAGTTATTGCCATAAAGGATAGTGGAACTGGTATAGCTGCAAAGATATTTCCCAAGCTATTTACAAAATTTGCTTCAGTCTCGCATGGCGGAACAGGACTGGGTTTATTTATATCAAAGAATATTATTGAGGCCCATGGCGGCAGAATGTGGGCTGAAAATAACCAAAATGATAATGGTGCTACTTTTAGCTTTAGTCTACCAACTGCGGCACACGCCAACAATGATATCAGTCGTGAACCATACCGACAACGGCAATGGTGATTTACATGATAGACATAACCTAATGTCTTTTTGCTATCTTTCGGCGAGTCATGCCTTATCAATAAATTAGTCTACATAAATTATAAAATATTAGTGATACTTCAAATCAAAGAGAATATCTATACTTTGCTTGTACTGAATAGTACTAGTTTTTCAATTGACCGTTAAAGTAGATCAACCAGCTATTGATGACATAGAGCCTGAAATAAAATTCTATATTCTTCTAATTCTCAATCTGAGAACATTTAAAATCATCTCTTTTGTATGCTAGTTAATATTGCGATTTAGAAGAAATACTAATCATCCCGTTGATGTGATAATTCTCGAGAGGTTAGTGATTTTAGCCTCTGGTTCATATCTTCTAACTACTTCAGATAATGGAATGCTTTTTTCTCCCACCACTTTCATTTCAATGTTAATTTTATTATTTTTATTGATATCTATAATATTGTATGTATCTTTGAATATGCCTCTATATCTCCAGGAACAGGCTGTTCCAGCATATACAATCCTCATATTACCTAAATTCCAGATCCATGGTCTATGTTTATGGCCACAAATAACTAAATCAACTTCGTTTTCAAGACAGGTTCTCAAAACATCTCCAGCATCAGAAATTCCTACAACATTTGTATAACCAGTATCTGGTATAGAAATTAGATGATGATGCATAGCTACTATTTTGGTTATCCTTTGGCCGTTATTTTGAAATCTGTTATTATATCTAGCCAAGTTATCGTTTAGCCATAAATTCTGTCTGTATCCTACTTCACCTTCATCCTTATCTGGTACCGCGGTACCGACTGTGGTTAATATAACTTTGGTGTCTTTATTTTTCCTGTCGTCAAATTCATGGACTTGATTAGAAGAGATTGCTTTAGGAAAATATTTCTCAAAAAGCAGATAGCCTGTGTGTCTATAATCATGATTGCCTGGAAATACTATAAGATTAGAACACTTGAATTTTTGAATTTCTCTTCTTGCTTGTTCAAACTGAAAGATCAGACCATCATCAGTTAAATCTCCAGATACAATAATTACATCAGGCTGAAGCTCGTTATTTATTTCTTCAACTAGAATATCAAAGATGTCCTGTTTGAATAAGCCTCCAATATGAAGATCGGATATTTGAACAATTCTCATAAGTTATTAATATATCACACAATTTAAGTAAGTATCTATGTGATCAGAATTATAGGTATTGAAATCTTTTAGACTTCCATTATAATCTGTTCATTTAATTGCTATTAGCGTAATAAATATCGAATTATTGATATAACTGACCCAAATGACTGAATGTTTGTACTTAAAGTGACATAACAGTCTACCTATATTCGCCACCCACATATATTTCGGCATGTACTGTCACCATACAAGATTTATGAAGAATGATGTACATGCTACTAAATAATGAGTTTTATATGAATAATCAAGCAGATAAAGATCATCAAGATAATTCTAACAATACCAATAATGGTATTGATATTGCTACCAATTATGGTACTACCAAGAATCGTTTTATTAATACAAGTAGTTTAAATTTTTCGAAATCGGATAATGATGATGATATAAGAGAAATTGGGATAACGTTTGCTTCTGATAGACATCTCAATACTATTGATTCATTCTGGTTTGCCCTCAAACCGGGCGTATTCGTAAGGCCATTTGACTTTGTTACAATAGACTATTTGAGACAGGATACTAAAACCATTGGAATAATTCAAGATATACAAACAATTGCAAGCGATCAAGGTCATATTGCCTCATTTGATAAAACTGACAAATCAAGAAATTTCCTAAATCATGTAACCAATGAGGCACATGGCAATAAGTCAACTACCAGCGATTATGATTTTCAATATGGAATAAATGTTGTAAAGGTTGTGGTTATTGCTAATTCCGAGTACAAGGACGAAGGGCTTGTAAGTCGTATGTCTACTACAGGAATGCCTGTTGGATTAGGAAGGTCGGTTAGATTTTCTACAACAGAAGAGGTTACTTTTGCCCTTGGAGTACCAGAAATGATTTTTCCTATCCCTGCCGGAATAATAGAAATGAGCAATGGGCAGCAGGTTCCAGTTTCTTTGGACGTTACATATTTGGTAGGTCCTGATACTGCCCATGTAAATGCAGCAGGGATCTCAGGAAATGCAAAAACTTCTTATCTGCTTTTTTTACTGCAATCAATACATCAAAAATTTAAAGAATATGAGCAAGAATTTGCAATAATAATTTTCAACACTAAAGAAAAAGATCTACTGCAAATAGATGAAATACAAGATGAAGAAAAAAGACTGACAAAAGAAAAGTACTTTCATATGCTTAATCTGGATTTAACCCCGTTTGACAATGTGACCTATTTTCTTCCACGAGGAAAAGATGGAAGACCTAATTCAATGCATATTCCATCGAATTCCAAGACTTATTCTTATGAATTAAACGATGTATATGATAGATTAGAATTACTCTTTTCAGAAATATATGATCCACGCTATAATCTGTCTTCGATCATAAACTATATTTATGAATTCTGGCCAATTAAGAAATCTTCTAGCATAAAGAAGGATAATGATGTATACATCAAAACCTGGACCGACCTATTTAACTTTAGGGACTATCCTGAGGAAATAATTACACATAAATCATCATTATTACATTTCCAAGGACACATACAACGTTTTAGAAGATCTTCTTTATTCATTGACAAAAAGGTAACTAGTAAATATTTAGGGAATGAAATCAGACAAATAAATTCACACGATATTTTCGTTGTAGATATAGCCATGCTTTCTACGGTAGAGGAACAATCATTTGTCATAGGAGATGTTATGAAAAGTATTGATGAGATGTATTCGTCAAATGAAATTATCATTACAAGCAAAGGTGATAGGAGTACAGCCAAGGAAGTAAATCAGAAAAAGAAGCCAAGGTATGTATTGGTTTTCATAGACGAAATAAATAGATTTTTGCCTATTTCTAAACCAACAGGTAAAATGAAACCGGTTGGAGAACAGATTGTGAAGACCGTGATTGCTGGTAGATCAAGAGGTACAATTTTATTTTCTGCTCAGCAGTTCAAAAGTACAGTAGATCCTAGTTTACACGAAAGTACAGGAATGCACATAATTGCAAAGATGGGTTTATCTGAACTATCTACTGCTCTCTATAGCATGATAGACGAAAGTACAAAAATGAATATTGTAAGATTAAATAAAGGTGAATTAGTCATAATCCACTCTGCATTTAGATATCCAATAAAAATTACTTTTCCTAGACCCTCATTTAAAGACAGATAACACGAGATTGATTTCAGAAATATTCTGGCAGGAAGTACGAAATAATATCAATCTTAATATCAGTCTTTTGGGTTATGTAAGATAAATATTGTTTTGATCATTGGTATATCTGTTCGCTAGCAACTAGAATCTTTTTTGACCATTGCATAAATAAGACAAGCCTTGACCACAAGTTGCATCTCCGTTGCTAACTGAATAGCAAACTTGTGATTCTGCATTTCCTACTATCGTATCCTCTGTCACATACTACTTCCTGTACTGCACGATTCATAGGAGAAGTATGTACAAAATTGATTCCAGGTTAGTTAGGACATGAAATATTGGTGCGATTAGTATAAGTACCATTCTACCCAGTTCGGTTAAGAGATAGGCTTTTCAATAAACCACTCTATTTATGATGTGAAAAGGCCCTTAAAATACAATCGCTATAATCAAACGCACTAATAAGCAAATCTTCACATAAGGTTTTATCTTTTCAGTTCCTGAACAAACTTATAGTCATTCATATTAAGCATTCTGATATCAGATATCACAAGATTGTAATCAAGATAGTGTAAACTAACTCCTTCAAGGCTTCTAGTGATCGGTAAAAGAAATTACAGAAAGACCAAGTTTCTCAATACTTGTCCTAATTAGTAGTACAATATCAAAATCATCATCGATTATTAGGATCAGTTATCTATCAATATGAGCCGAATTATTAATATTATCATTGGTAATTATAGTAAACAGGTAAATATTACCATCATCTTCGTGGAATTAGATGATATTGAAAAAATTAAATTAAATTAAATTAAATCAGTTTACAATTGATTAATCTAAATCTCTTGTGAACGTATATGCAATTGTTATAAATGATATGTTATAGAAAAATTCTATGTTGAAACACTGTACAAGTGAGAAATTCATGTTAAATCAGAATAATTCATCATTATATAAAAAAGAGATCATACTGCATGTTGAAATTAATATTACGAGTTTCCAGGCAGTCAACCAGCAGCATTTGAATACCCTAAATACATATAGCTAAAACATGAATAGTGGAGATACGGTCATTGTTAACTACAATATTTCATCGTACCAGAACAAGGAATAGGATGGTATATTTTTAATGTCATCAAAAAAAGAATCATCAATGGGTCTCGAGCAAGCTAAGGACAGGTTACTTGTAGAGGAAGCACTAGGCGAATTGGAGCCAGTTTTTCTTTTTAATGATGCGATGCCTACTGGTGTGGCTGTTTCACACTCTGGACGTATTTTTGTAAACTTTCCAAAATGGGGTGATGATGTCGCTTTTACGGTTTGTGAAATCCGTGACAATAAGGCAATTGCATATCCAGACCAAGCTATGAATCAAACCAATCCTAATGATCAGGCGTCTGCCTTTGTATCTGTTCAGTCAGTCGTAGTTGATTCTGCGGATCGCCTATGGATTCTTGATACCGGTAGTCCAATGTTCCAGCCAACCAAATGTGGAGGGCCTAAATTAGTCTGCGTTGATCTCAGTACGAATAAGGTCGTTAAAAAGATTCTCTTCCCAGAATACATTGCTCTCCCCACTACTTATCTTAATGATGTACGCTTTGATTTACGACGTGGCGAAGAAGGCACCGCATATATCACCGATTCTGCCCAAAATGGGCCTAATGGAATTATTGTTGTCGACCTGGCCACAAGCACTAGCTGGCGCCGGCTTCATGATCACCCTTCAACCAAGCCAGAAGATTTGAAAACCTTCCTTCCAATGATTGAGGGCAGGCCATTTTTAGAGCATCAACCAGACGGATCTGTAAAACTAGGTGCAAGTATGGGTTCAGATGGTATTGCTATAAGTTCTGATGGATCCCGTTTATATTACTGTCCACTAAGTAGCAGAAGACTGTACAGCGTTGACACGAATGCCTTAGTGGACCGCTCACTTGATGATAAAGCGGTCGCTACAACTATAATTGATGAGGGGGACAAAGGAGGCGCTTCTGATGGGCTGGAATCAGATGCGTCAGGAAACATCTACTCGACCAATTACGAGCATAATGCTATTATGCGTAGAACTCGAGCTGGCATATGGGAGACCATAATACACGATTCACGACTATTATGGCCCGATACATTATCGCTTGCTACTGACGGTTACCTTTATGTGACAGCCAACCAATTGCATCGACAGGCGAAGTTCAATATGGGACGAGATCTACGTAACAAACCGTACACTTTATTTCGTGTGCGTATTGATGCACAGCCTGTCCTGCTTAAGTAGCCAGCAAATAAAGGTAGCATATTTCGTAAATCACTAGTGGTGCCTTTATAGACGGTTTATTTATTATGCATTGCTTCTGTTATCTTTAATTACCCAGTGAAAAACTACACTTCATAAATAGTATTTATTGAGAAATCAATTCATTTCTGGTTAAAGTAAATTAATACATTATATATATTGCTATTTCCTATGTTGATTTTTATATCCATCTCATAAATGCTGGATATATACAAAATCTATTAAAAAATTAATATCTCAAAATCGATATTAGCAACGGAGAAAATACCCTTGTAACTTAAAAGTATAATGTAGTGTAATACAAGATTATGGCTGATAAAGCTAATAAAGGCAATTTAATAGGTGGTATCTTGCATTCTCAGAAAAGATGGAGAATAGCTGTTGCCATCGGTGCAGTCATTCTAGTCATCGGGATATCTGGTACTCTTTACTTGGGTTCCATTAATGTAACCGAGGTTGTCAAAAATAATGTGAATCCACAAACAGGTCTACCGAATACAGTTAATGGTGTCCCACCAGCTCAAGCTCAGCTAATATTTGAAATTCTCATATTCATAGGCTTATTCATATTGGCATATGGTATTGGTACTCGGTATACACGCCTCAGTAACAAAATGAGGCAATAATATTTGTCTGCCAAACAGAAAGAAGGAATGAAGAACAAATCCTCAACACCAAGATCACTATGGAAAGGAAGTATAAGTTTTGGACTAGTAAGTATCCCAGTAAGATTATATAATGCAACATATGATAAAGAGTTTTCTTTCAATCAATTATGTCCAAATGGTCACAAAATTCAGTACAAGAGATGGTGTCCTATAGACGAAAAGGAGTTCTCTTACGCAGAAATAAAGAAGGGTTATGAAATAATAAAGGATAAATATATTATAATAGAAAAGGAAAATTTAGACAAGATAAAGCTAAAAACAACAAGAACGATTGATGTAAAAGAATTCATAAATATAGGCGAATTTGATCCGTTATTTGTAGAAAAAAGCTATTACGTAGCACCTGATGTCAAGAAAGGTACTAGTACAATATTAGACAAAGCATATAGCTTGCTAGTAAGAGTATTAAAGGAAAATAACAAGATATGCATAGGTAAAGTTACTCTAAGAGAAAACAAAGAACATCTTGTAGCTTTAAGAGCATACCAAAGAGGTATTGTTATGCACATACTTCGTTATATGGACGAGATAAGACCTGTAGAAGATATAAAGGAGATCTCCGAAGCAACTCCAGCCAAAATCGATAATAAAGAATTGGAGCTAGGACAACTTCTAGTGCAAAATCTTAGTACAGAACAGTTTGATATATCTCGATATTCCGATTCCTATGCAACAGAACTGAAAAAGTTAATTGAGGCCGAGTCAAAGGGCAAAACCTTTACTATGAAAGAAACAGAACCGATAGCTGAAACCAAAGATCTAGTTGCAGCTTTGAAAGCTAGTTTGCAACAATCCGCGAGACACGATAAAAGAGAATCCAAATAAAATGTGCGAGCAGTACAAATATAGTAGGAGATTGGGTCAGTTACAGTCCAGTCTTAAGGAATACTTGTTGACTGCATTTGAAATAGAAAGGATGGTAAGTTGGAACCAGTATGATATGGTGAATTACAGCAACAAGACGTTAACTTAACCCAAGTCTAGGTCCTGCAATATTTTAATTATATCTTGTCCATTATTCAATATATCTTTCCAAGTGTCTATATTTGTAGACTTGTTTATAATTTCAGGAGCATTGAGTATAGTGAAATCAGTAGGGTAAATGTCATTTAACTTATCCCATCTTACAGGCATAGATATGGTTGCCAAAGTAGTAGGCCTGGCAGAAAACACAGAGGCTATTGTTTTTCCTTTTGAATTCTGATTATAATCAAAGAAAACTTTTCCTTTTCTCTGTGCAGTATCCCACTGCATTGTAATTTTGTCAGGATATCTTTTGAGGAGTAATGTTCCGATGATCTTAGCAAACCCTTTGGTCTGACTATAAGTATAAGTAGATGGTTCAATTGGCACGTAGATGTGTAGGCCAGTTTTCCCGGACGTTTTTACGTAGCTTCTGATCTTTAACTGATCAAAAAGATCTTTCATATGAAATGCTATATCCACGGCTGCTTTGAAGCCTTTAATACTGTATTCTGGTTCTATTGCAGCAGCTCCATTTTCTTCTTGTTCAAATCCTGAATATATGTATGGATCTAGATCAAAGACGATAAAGTCTGTGAATCCTAATCCACACTTTTTTTCGTCAACTACTGGCATTTCCTTTTGATTTATTCCTTTGATGCAAGCATCAAAATCGTTCACTCTACTATACCATGGGTGCATTTCAATACATCCTAAATTAGCTATCCATAGTAACGTATCTTTATTATTACAAATTAGATAATTTACGGTATTATTGGTAGACTTTGAATATATTTTTATTGTCTGCACATATATGGGTTTTTCCTTATCCCAATTTTTATGATAAAAGTGTTTGCTTTCAATGCCATCAGGATATCTGCTTAATGAAAGAGGCCTATTCTTAAGGTGTGGAAGAATATATCTGCTGACCTTATCATAGTATTCAATTAAATTTCCCTTTGTTAATTCCGAATGCTCTTTAGTTTTTGGCCAGAATACTTTTCCAAGATTGGAGAACCCACTGTATGATGATGAAGATGTTGAGGATAAGGAATGTGATGACAAGTTCGTGTCTTTTTTTTGTTCATCATTATTAGTTAGTCTTACTGTCATCTTTTGCTTGAATGCCTCTCCCGACTGAACATCGGCATTAGTAACAACAACTTCTTCTACATGCCTTTCATCTTCTATTATGCATTCTTCAGGTTTTTTATCTTCTCTAAATCTAATGAAAATAGGTGCTCTCATGATCCTATCGTTTGTCCATCCGGTATACTTTATTTCCGCTACAAGCTCAGGTCTTATCCAGATTGGGTCTCGATTTGTATATGGTACATATTTGATTGGACATTTATCTGTGATCATTTCTTTTAGCTTGGTATAAATATTATCAAGTTGTTCGAAATTAAATCCACTTCCAGTGTGACCTACAAATCTTTGTTGATGTGTTAGAGTATTATATGCAGAGAGCAGTAGTGATCCAAAATAATTCTTTCTATTTCCCTCTCCTTTAGTATATCCTATTACTACACAATCTTGAGTTTTTACATCTTTTATTTTTAGCCAATCTCTTGATCTTGTCCCTTGAGAATATTTACTATTCTTCTTCTTTGCAATAATACCCTCAAGACCTATACTTTTAATTTTATTGTATAAGGAGATTCCGTTTTCTTCAAAGAATTCTGAGAGTTTTATTGTATAGTTTGTCTGAATAACGCTTGATAGAACTTTTCTTCTATCTACGAAATCTAGGTTCTGTAGGGATTTACCATCAAGATAGAGTATATCAAATAAATAATATGTTGCTGGTATTTGATGAGATAGAGTACTTATATCACCGTAATTTTCAACATTCATTCTTCTTTGATGGCTTTGAAAATCTGGATAACCTTGTTTATTTAATACTACAATTTCACCATCTAAAACGACGGACCTATTACATGTTATAGTGCCGATTGATTCCAAGATCTCTGGATATCTGTGTGTAATAGAATTTCCAGCTCTAGACGACAATTCTAGAAATGGCATTTTCATGTTACTTTTATTATGAAACAGAATTGCGCGAACTCCATCCCACTTGATTTCGAAAACCCATTCCTTACTATCGAACGCTTTGTCGACTGGTGTAGCTAACATCGGCTTTATACTGGTTGGGAATTCAGAATCTATTGCTGTCGATAATTTTCGTCGTGTTACAGCTGTTTCTTTACTTCTACTTGTACTTTTATTATTATTATCTTGATTAATTGTTTGCTTTCCAGTATTTTGGAATGTTTGAAAAGCGATGTGCGTTGACCTTGTACTTCCTTTATTATATGCCTTCAAATCTTCATTTGTCCTATTGGTCAGAACCGACTCTGGTCTACTAATAGTCAAATCTTCAGTAGTAGATACAAATTCGTCAGCACCTTTTATCAGCAACCATTGATTTTCTCTTGTAGTCTTTACTAAGAAGTATTTACCGGTTAATTTTTTTCCGAATAAACTAAATGCGATCTTACCACTAATAAATTGTTGAGAAAGCGTTTGTTTTGGATCTTCTGCAACATAGTAGCCGGTATCCCATACTATTACTGAACCAGCACCATAATTTCCTTCAGGTATTACTCCTTCAAAGTTTAAGTAGTCTAAAGGATGATCCTCTGTTAATACTGCAAGTCTTTTCACTTTAGGATCTAAAGAAATTCCCTTTGGCACAGCCCATGACTTTAATACACCATCCTCTGTTTCTAGTCTAAAGTCATAATGTAGCCTTGTAGCTTGATGTTTTTGTACGACAAACTTTAAACGACTAGAATCATCTTTAGCAAATTTATTAGTTCTACCATGTGGTTCAGGTGTTTTTCCAAAATTTCTCTTGTCGTTATATTCCTGTAGTCGCATGTCCTAATTACCGACATCCTTTACAATATTAGATATGATTAGCATAGGTAGTAGAGTATGCTAAACTTTGAAAATTAAGACCTTTAGTCATATTAAAGAATAATAACTATATTATTAAAGACAGTTGTAAAAATAATATAGTCATATGTAATAGTACAAATACCTCATCTTAAAAGTTTATTTTGAGATAGACCTAGCTCTTGATGAATTTGATGAATTACATACAAGATGTAGATAGATAGGTCAAGTTCTAAATAATAAAAAGGTTGGAAGATAAATTTGTGTATAGAATTATGCTATTATACCCTGTCTCTGTCCAAGTGAACACGTAACATCCATGCCATCTTTTCATATTTTTCCATAACACCAATCAAAAAGTCGTTTGTGCCCATATCATGAAACTCTTCGCATCTATCAGCATCTGTTCATGGTCTGCAAACAGATTTGAAATCATTGTCAATACATCGGGATATTTTCCTGGATTTTCTTGAATTGAACCATGTTCTACGAATTCGGCAAGAGTACCAAGTGATCTGCCATTAAGAGTACGTGCACGCTCAGCAACTTAATCTATAATCTCATCTATTTGTTCATACCATTCTTGGAAAAATTTATGTCTTTCACTGAAATTAAGTCCAACAACGTTCCAGTGATAATTTCTTGTTTTTGTAAATAAGATATATTCATCATAGTCTCTTATTCAAAATTTGTATTACACCATGACGAGAGTCCCTTGACAAATCAATATTAATACCTTTATTACTCCATTGCTAGTCGAGTAGTCGTAAAAATCATGTGAATATATGCAGCATAGGATAAAAAAGATTTCAGTTACTAGGAATGATGATGACATTTTCATAATCACTTTGCCAAGCCATCAAGTAAAATATTGAAAGCTCTATATGCTATTCAAGCCAATTATTACTATGGTTATTTACAATATTGATACAAATAGAAAGTCGGAAGATGAAATGTTTAATAAAATGTCTAGTTTTATCAGACCCTTATGTCAATTAAAGTCGATACGACTTTTTATTATTATAACATCGCTATTATCACTTACTTCCGCTATAATACTAGCACAGTCAAATAATAACTATGCATTTGCATTAAGTAACAATAACACTAATAGCAGCAAGACCACCGGACTTGTACAATCAGCAAATAACTCTAACTCAACCATTCCAGTTATGACGAAGATATCAAACAGTGGTGTCTACAGGGTTCAACTAAAATGGAGTAATCCTACGTCAATGCAGTCCCCAAATATACCTGCTAATAGGGGCTTTGATATGGAAGTACTATTTTTGAATGCAAGTGCGCCACCGGCTAGTGCAAAAACTGTTCCACAAACGGAAACAAATGTATCAGGAGAAGGTCGTGAAGTTGGCTTTAATCAGCCAGAAATATTACAACGACTGATGCCTGTGGATAGCTATGATATATCTATTTATGATAACAAAGGTCATGTTCTTTGGAATAAAACTCATGAAATGCCACGAGCTGGTAGTGGATTTGAGAGAATAACCTTTTCTAAACCATATAAAGGAGATATAACAATTCAGATAAATAATATCAAAAGTGCAGCTGCAGCTGCTACAAGAGGCTCAACCACAGACTCGGTAAAATTTGCTACAAAAGTGTCATAGTCAGGCTCCCAAATATATCCTTTGTACCGATAGATAAATAGAATAGTTAGCTGCACAGAATGAAATATGGGAGTAAAAGAGATCCTGATTATCTGAATATTATTTTTATTTTTATTAAATTCTGTAAATTCCGATTTCACTGAGATCTCGCTTTTTCAAACAAGGCTTTGAAGGATAGTAAAATTTATGTCGCTAATGAATAGTGGTATGAATAACAAGAGCATTTTATCAGATAGCCAATCAAACAGGATCCTATCCAAAGACAGATTTTTATAATTTATAGTTTGCTTAATTATTTTATAATTAAGAATTACGAACTATACATCCATTCATTAAGATTTAGGATTTAAAGCTATTCATTACAATTTAAAATTGGTTGGTTGGTAGGTAGGTCGTAACCGACAAGTTCATATCTATATATCGATACAATACAAAGGAAATACTGTACGGCGTCTTTTATCGATTAAAGTAGTTTGTACATGACTTGGTAGAAACTTGGTTACCTTTGTGATATTCGCATAGTAGACTTTTTACAGGCAAAGTAATAAAAGATACCAGCAATTGATAACAATAATATACCCAATATGGTATAACAAAGCTTCCAAATGGATCTAGATGAGGTAGGTGTAACCCACCAAAATCCTTTGTTGTCCAATCTGATGCCTGAAAGAATAGTCCCTTCTTATTATCATTATCAAGTGTTAGCCACCACCTATAAAAATCATGTAAAATCCTTCACTAGGATAGCTGATAATACATTTGCTTTCCTAAAGACGCAGCTTTTCTCCTTCATGTCTACCGAGTATATTAAAGCTAATACTGTTAAAGTAGGGGCCAAAACCCAACCAGAATTAATATCACTATCATAGGAAATATATGGTACGAGTAGAGGCCAGCTATTACAGGAGTAGCCACACGATGAGTACCACATTTTACTGTAAGATTGACAGTTTGCCTTGTACGGGATCGTTTATATAATAATACTTTAGGTAGTAGATAGCTAACCACAAATATTATAACTATAACTGGAAGTTATCGGAAAAGATATGTGTGTTCTCATCAGCAAGTAATGCTGACTGGCTGATTAATCCTTTTCTATCTCGCTCTTATCCTTCCGGTATTTTCTCATTATAATTTTCTAATACGTGTATCATGGTCTAATTGTCTATTCAATGGATTCTTACATCACTTGTACGTTCTCATAGATCTAATTTGTAGGGTGATGCTATCCAAATCTTACCATCACATTATTTTTTCTGGTATTAGCTATTATAGCTAGTCGTAAACAGAAACATGGGGGATATACTTGATTATTTGACTAGGACGCCATCTGAGTACCTGCTATTTCCATCATTCTATCATCTTTGCTAAAGTCGATCTGTAATATTCTAGCATTAAGGTTAGTTCCAACTTCTTTATAATCCACATCCTTGTTATCAATCTTGACATGATATTTGGTGTCAGTATTTCCCTGGCTTTTTGCATCTAATACATTTCGTGGGAGTTCAACTGTTAATTTACCATTATCCGAGGTGCCACCTAATAGGAAAATCATGGTCGTCTTATCTTTGTCACCAACAATTCCTAAAAGTTTTCCCTTCGTTATGTTATATTTTATTGGGAACGTCTTATCTTTTACAACCAAATTAGAAACAGAAGTAAAGCCGGTCCGATTATTACCCTGTGTATTCTTAGTCTGACCAGCGGTTGTAGGATTTGCTATGATTGTCGCTTTATTACCTTGTGGAATTACCACAGTCTTACCAGATGTATTAAGATTTGTTTTATTGTTATTATTACTTGTGTTCGCAGACGATTGATTCTGAGCCGATACCCCCTGGAAAGATGTTGCAAATATAAGCATTGCTGTAACCAACAACGGCAACAACATCATAACCAGCGTCGATCTAGACTTACTTTTATTTCTAACACTCGATTTGTTAAATATCATACAATACTACACAATCTATAGGATATAAAGGTAATAAACGATACTTCTTTACTTTATAGGCATCCCACTCGTATTCTATCAAATTCGACGTATATCTTTCGCTTCTCATCATTTCAACTTTTACCACTGTAGAAATTGCCATGTTCCCTCTCTGCAAATGACTTCCATCTGGTTATCATCATAGATCCTATCGTATTGTTAAATATTGTCACTTGCCCCATGTAATAAACATAATAATTACTGAAATACCCATTACAATAAAGGTTATCCACCCGATAGTATTTGATAATTTTCCATTCGTTTCGGTCTTGAGAAAATTCTTATCATTTGATATTTTCAATACAGCGAAAAGAATAGGAATAGAAGTAATGGCGTTTATAACTGCGGCATATACTAATGCTCTTATAGGATCGATATTTACAAAGTTAATTAGCAAGCCTATTGAAGTTGCGGCGGCTATAACTATGTAAAATGCTTTGGCCTGGTTAAATTTTTTGTTTAGGCCTTGTTTCCATCCAAAAGTATCTGCCAATATATAACCTGAAGAACCCGCCAACACAGGTATTGCTAGTAATCCAGTACCAATTATACCAAATGCAAATATTGCCTTTGCAATTTCACCTGCGTGAGGAAAAGTCTTTACAAGTGGTTCCAACGCTTTTGCAGCTTGTTCTGATGACTGTATATCCGTTACTCCATGAGTATGAAGACTTCCAGCTGTAGTTATCACAATTGCCCAAACAATTAACTCTGCAAAAGCAATTCCTACCGCGATATCTATTCGCATTAATTTTATTTCTTTTTTTGTTACCTCTGGATTGCCCTTACCGATTTCCTTAATTTTTTGCTTAGCAACATCCTCTTCAGCTTCTTCTGATGCTTGCCAGAAGAATAAATATGGTGATATAGAAGTACCGATTATGGCAACAAACATTGTTACGAATTCTGGTTTAATCTCGATATGTGGAATTACACTGAAAGTCAATATTTGACTCCAGCTGCCTCCAACAATTATTGCAGTAATGATATATGATAACAGAGAAAGAGCAGTATACTTCAGAATTTTCATATATTTTTGATATGGGACGACGATCTCCAATCCAACGATAAATATTACGAAAAAAATTGTAGTAATAAAAATCGGTACCTGAGGAATCAAAAGTCTGACAGCTGCACCCATGGCAGCAATATCAGCTGCGATGTTTATCGTATTTGCAATAAGCACAAGGCCAGAAAGTGGAATAAGAATTTTTTTTGAATATTTCTTTTTTAATATTCCTCCCAATCCACTACCTGTCACAAGACCTATCCTTGCACATATTTCCTGAATGACCGTCATCATGGGATATTGAAATAACGCCATCCATAACATTCCAAAGCCAAACTGTGCTCCGGCCTGAGAAAATGTTGCTATGCCGGA
>Ga0207663_10000408_pt1 | contig 18644 bp, 17 predicted proteins | sample LARL53metaG_FD_184346 | JGI IMG/M metagenome (GOLD analysis project Ga0207663, IMG submission 184346) | Corn, switchgrass and miscanthus rhizosphere microbial communities from Kellogg Biological Station, Michigan, USA - LAR L5-3 metaG... | ecosystem: Host-associated > Plants > Roots >...
GTACGTTCAGAAATCAATCAGATATTGGACAAGCAGTACAAGATTGGACTGAGAATTACAATGCTATTCATGGGAGAAGGATAAATGACATCTTACAGATAGGAGCAATGCAGATGCTTACATAACTGTTAACGAAGTAAGATTAGAAAATGGAAAGAATGAGCATAGGGAAGGGCAGCAAATTTAGTTATAGGATCTAGAGAGTAAATTGATTCTGTATTTTTTTCTCGGCACGTTTTTGCACCCTTTGCTGCGATGCTCGACATGCTTTATGATGAAATTACTTGGATGCCACATGAGTAAGGCTGAATGCCGTTGCAGGCATCTATCTGCTATCCTGTGCTTTAGCAATTTTTTCGTTAACGCACCTTTTCATCTTCCCATCTGATGAATACAGTAGACAATAATATAACTATATCATACCTTAACAAGCTTTTATTTTGACATGAAACTTTTAATATGATTTGCAAACGAAATTAGATAACATACAATGTCTTATCAGCAAGAAGAGCGTTTTCTGACAGAAAAGAGAAAAAGATTTGATGACATACAAGAGCTGCCAGAAAATAGACCTGCCCTATTACTAGCAGCAATTTATTCTGGAGATGAGCAAAAGATCTATCTGAAGTTTTATGATATGAAAGATAATACTATATACTTTTGGCGCGATAGAACAAATCACAAACCCTATTGCTATACAAAAATGCAACATAGTGATGCAATTAAAAAGATCGCCGAGAAAGAAAAAAAATACACATTAGAACAAACACACAAAAGAGATCCTATTTCCGATAAGGAGATCAATCTGCTAAAGATAATTGCACCAGATCCATTATCAATTGGTGGCACAGAAAATAGCATAAGGGAAAAAGTCACTTCATGGGAAGCGGATATAAAATATCATGAAAACTATCTTTATGATACAGGACTAATTCCAGGAACATATTACATTAGAACAGGAGATGAAATAAGACAATTTCAATATCAAATTTCTGACGAAGTCCAACAAGCATTAAAAAACTTGTTATGGAACAGAATAGAGGAAGAGGCAAGAAAGTTAGATAATAATAAAAACGATAATAATGAATACCAACAATATATTACGACTTGGGCAGAACTTCTCAATCAGCCCATTCCTGACCTAAGAAGGATTTCTGTTGATATTGAGGTTGAATCTGAAGAAGGTAGAATGCCCACCCCCCGTGACCATGATAGACGTGTTACTGCAGTCGGTTTTGTTGGAAATGATGGGTTCAAAAAGGTGCTGGTATTAGAACAACAAGGTAAATCCAATGATAATGGCACTAGTACTCCTTTAATTCCTGAAGCAGAAATTTGCTATACTGAAAAAGAATTACTGCAAAAAGCATTCAAAATTATCAGCTCTTACCCAGTTATAATTACATATAACGGTGACGATTTTGATCTGCCATACCTTTATGCTAGATCCCAGGATCCGAGAATCGATCCAATCGGCAAAGTCTCTATCCCAAAAAATGAGATTCCGATCATAATCAAACGGGAGTCTTTCATAAAACGAGGTGCTCAAGCTGAGCCAGTTCAAATAAGACATGGATTGCATATTGACTTGTTTAGGACCTTTCAGAATAGATCGGTACAAATCTATGCTTTTAGTCACAAGTATTCAGAATATACACTTAATGCAATTTGCGAAGCTTTGCTAAATGATAGCAAAATTGAATTTGAAGGTGATATCGGTGAACTACCAATGCAGAAATTGGCACAATATTGTCTTAAAGACGCTGATCTGACTTTTAAATTAACTAGTTTCAATGATAATTTGTTGATGAAACTGCTGGTAGTCATTGCAAGAATCAGTAGGCTATCTATAGACGACATTGCGCGTTTTGGTGTTAACCAGTGGATTAGGGGGATGTTATATTACGAACATCGCCAGAGAAACGTACTGATTCCAAGGCGTGATGAACTGCAAGCAAAAGGCAGTGCTTCAACTACCGCTATAATAAAAGAAAAGAAGTATCGTGGTGGATTAGTGGTGGAACCTACGCTTGGTATTCACTTTAATGTTGTTGTTGTGGATTTTGCAAGCCTATATCCAAGCATCATTAAGGTACACAACCTGTCATATGAGACTGTAAACTGCCCACATCAATCCTGTAAAAATGATCCTAATCTGCAGATACTGGGGACTACGCACTGGATATGCAAAGAACGAAGAGGGCTAACATCTCTTTTGATCGGCTCGCTCCGTGATTTAAGGGTGAACTACTACAAACACTTATCTAAAAATAAGACTCTTGGTCCTGAAGAGCGGCAATTATATAATGTAGTTAGCCAGGCAATTAAAGTAATTCTTAATGCCAGTTACGGGGTAATGGGAGCAGAGATATTTCCCCTCTACTGCTTGCCAGTAGCAGATGCAACTGCCGCTATTGGGAGGACTACCACAACAAAGACAATTGAGAAATGCAAGGCAATAGGTATTAATGTGATATATGGAGATACTGACTCTCTTTTCTTAAAAAATCCCTCCGAGGCAACAGTATCTGAAATATCTGCTTGGGCAAGAAGCAATCTTGGCGTCGATCTTGAAACAGACAAGCAATACCGGTATGTGGTATTTAGTGAACTAAAGAAAAATTATCTGGGTGTTCTAGCAGATGGCACAGTAGATGTCAAAGGTCTTACCGGAAAGAAATCACATACTCCCCCATTCATACGGCATGCATTTTACAATATTTTAGATATTTTAAGTAAGGTAAATTCAGAAAAGGATTTTGAGTCTGCTAAAGAAAAGATCAAAAAAATTATCCAAGAAAATGCCAGAAATTTAGAATCTCGAAAAATACCGCACTCAGACCTCAGCTTTAATGTAATGGTAAACAAGTCTCCTGCGAAGTATGGAAAGAAGATCACAAGTAGTAATACTACAACAACATCATCAACAATGACTATAGCTCGTACCAAAGCAACTTCACTAGATGGCAGAGATGGAGAAGTTGAAAACTACAAGGGACTACCACAACACATCAAGGCTGCGAAATTACTACTGGATATAGGGAAGGAGATCAAGGCAGGAGATATTATTTCATATGTCAAAACAAAAACAGGAGACGGTGTCAAACCTGTAGAGTTAGTAAAAGCAGAAGAAATTGATACAGAAAAATACCTTGAAGCTATGGAGGCAACGTTCGATCAGCTTTTATCATCCTTGAACTTTAACTTCAAATCGATTCTAGGCAAACCACACCAATCAAACTTGGATGAGTTGTTCTGGAGCAAATGACGGTAGAGGTTGCGTGTATGTATGTTTGCATGTGTTTTTTGGGTATATGCAAGACAAAAAATTATTTCTTATGAAATCAAAACGATCTTCTTTGCACTCTCCAAGTCAGTTTTTAGTTAGTTTTGCTTTGTTGCAATAACTAAATAAATCGCAAAATATTGACTATTTCACTACAGCCTATCCCTAATTATACTTGAGTCGTCACTATGAAGGCATATATTTCTGCTGTTACTGACGGATAACGGAGTTATGCAACAAAGCAGTTAGTTTAGTTAGTTTTTAGCTCGACTACTATACGGCGCTGTTTACCTAAAAATAGCCATCTTGAATAACCGTCCTACGATAATGGTAATAGTACTATATAGTAATATCGCCTACGTGAGAAAAACACAAAAAAGCAATTAATGTATATAGTGTGGTTAATTCCTTAATAGTATTGAAGAAGGAGGAGAATGAGACTGCTACTACCAGTAGTGATGCTGCTCTTGAATTTCTTCAACCTCTATTCATTGTTCCCGAAAAAACAAAAGCAGGGTATAGTTTTGCAGATATCCCTCTCAAAATTTCCTTTAAGGAATCAAGTGTGGTGGTTTATGGTATTCCTGTAGATATTACGACAAGTTTTGGAAAAGGAACCTCCGGAGGACCTGAAACAATTAGATTAACCTCTGCACGACAGACGGAAACTTTTATCCTCGATGAAAAAGTAGATATTTATGATAAAGTCAAAATCTATGACCTTGGAGATGTAAAGATTCCTACACAGACAGAAGGGGGAGAAAGAAAAGATGAAGATGGTGAGAAGGAAAATAGACAGCAGATCGGCAATATCACGCGTACATTATCATTTCTGGGCAAGACGATACCAAAAATAACTTCCATATTATATGAAGCCAAAAAACTACCTGTAATGATAGGTGGAGAACATACACTGTCTTATTATCAAATGAAGGCATTATCCTCCGAAAAGCCACTTATAATTCATTTTGACGCCCATAGGGATATGAAACCAGAATATGATGGTATGAGGATGTGTCATACGACCCCATTTTATCATATAATAAATGATGGCTACATATCAGGCAAGAACTTAATCCAAATTGGAATACGTCAGACAGATAGACAAGAAAATAATATGGCAGAAAAAAATGGAGTCGTTACTTTTGATGCTTGGGACATTCACAATAGAATTGACAATTTGTTGGTGTATCTAAGAAGGGCAACAGTAGATAAAAAGATCTACATATCATTTGATATAGACGTATATGATTTGCCCTATGTTCCATGTACGGGAACCCCAGAACCATTTGGGTTGAACCCTTTTGAAGTATTACAGATCATCAAAAGTATAGATATATCTGCAAAACTAATAGGATTGGATATTGTTGAGGTTGCTCTAAGAAATGGTGATTACCGAGAAGGTACCATGGCAACACAAACTCTCTTCAGAATACTATCACAAAATTATGTAAAATAATAATAACAAATGCAATAATGACGCCATGTGGAGCATTAACCATCACCATTAGTATTACAGTGCGCTGTCACGTAACTAAATAAATCGCAAGATGCTAACGATTTCAATATGTTTTATTCTTAATCAGATATGTTTATTGTTACACAAACAGATTCATCGTCGTATCTCTGGCCAATATCGGAGTTATGCAACAAAGCATATTATTTTCAGAAAAGAGGCTAGTAAATATTTTTAACGGCTCTTTTTTTGTGCTTGTGAAAGCAAACGATGTTCAAGATCTACATTTTCCATTAAATCTAAAAATAAAATCTGCGAGAGGTTATCTAGACACACATTCGCATTCAAACTGTAATGTTATGATACATTGGCTAGTATTATAAATAAATTGTGAAGATTATATATAGATTAGAAACAATTTATCTCTAACTGCTTTAAGCCATGATCTACACTAGTTTAGCCTATGGGACAAAAAGGGAAACAGATAGTCGAAATCGATGTAAATGAAGTGATAAAGGATTTAAACTCCGCATATGCTGATGAATGGTTAGCTCATTACCAATACTTCCTCTATGCTCAGGTTATGCAGGGTATGGATGCGGAACAACTTAAGGAAAAACTTGAAATGCAATCAACTGACGAAATGAATCATGCAAAAATCCTACTTAACAGGCTACTTGAGCTTGGTGGAAAGCCAACTACAGACCTGATGGGATCTTCTACATGTGGTTTTTCCCCGCCTCCTGATGATCCACATGATCTTAATTCAATAATAGAACTTGTACTCAAAGGCGAGAGATGTGCTATTGAAAAATATAATAACTTGACAAAAAAATATCATATGAAAGACCTTGTTACCCATGAAATATTTGAGGATTTTCTCAAAGACGAGGTAAGTGATGAGGAAGACTGGGAAAACTTCCTGCCTTCAATACAGCGTAAATAATATAAAAACATCGACAAAAGCAATTAAAATACTTTTAATGCCGGCACGGCGTGAGAGTACTAATGATAGCGGTAGAGCCAAATAATGCGGGGCTAAAACGTTAGTACCGGGAGTAACATCTAATGAAAGCCACGACCAATGAATTTTTTTATTATCTGTTATGATATTCATATGAAGTGACAGCAATCAACCAATCAATTTAATTTGATGAAATCATATTCTTCAACCGTCACTATGTCCATGAGTAATTTAATAACTTATCCCTACTTACTTGCAACGGTGGTAGCATCTATGCATATATGCAGATAGACACTCGGGCGAACGTTTTATTCAACTGCTAATGTATTCCGTATGACTCATACGCATAGCACAGATACTATCTTGTTCTACATAGAAATAAATCAATGGATCATCGGTCGTACATGAAAACCTAGACCATGATTTGAGGTCTCTGCGAAAGATGCCTCGGCAGGTTTAGCGGTAGATATGGTTTGTCTTTTGTCTGGACATTTATCTTATCAACAAGCTCCTGCAATGTAATTTCAAGTCGCTTGCCTGCATTTCTATCACGAACTACAAATTTTTTTTCTGTCTGCATTTCCTTATCGCCTATTACAAGAGTATAGTGGATCCACTCAGTCTCTGAATCCCTGATCTTCTTTCCAACAGACTCATTTCTATCGTCTATGTCCGTCCTAATTTGTTTACCAGAAAGCTCTGCAGCTATTTTTTCACAGAGAACCAAATGTTGCTGGGCAACAGAAATCAATCGGACCTGCGTATGTGCAAGCCAGAGAGGAAATGAAGGTACTCCACCACCTGACTTTGAAATTTTAGCAGCCTTTTCCAATAATGCATATATGACGCGCTCTATCGCGCCGCTAGGCGAATTGTGTAATATGATAGGGTTCTTTTTGTTGCCATCCTCATCAACAAATTCAATTTGATAGCGTTTACCGTTTTCAACATCTATTTGGTCTGTGGAAAGTGCAGAGGCCTTGTTCAAATTATCAATGTAGTTAAATTCCCACTTTAGCGTAAAATAAAAGAATCGCTCTTTCCACATCTCCACAATAACTGGTCTGCCAAATCTGCTAGCCAGTTGGTTCACAAAGTCCTTGTTTTCATTATAAAAGTCTTGAGTAAATCTTATTGCCATTTCCATATCCGTTTCAATAGATAATCCAAGTGCGCTAATTACGCTAATGGATAATTCAAACCTCTTGAGGAATTCCTCCTTTGCCTGGTTCATATCCCTGCACATTGCATGGCAATCAGGCATGCTAAATGCCCTCAGACGTCGCAGGCCGACCAACTCACCACTTTTTTCCCTTCTAAAGCTATAACGAGTAAGCTCATAGAGCTTTAAAGGTAAATGTTTGTATGATATCTGAAAGTCTTTGGCCATCAGAAACTGTCCAAAACAGGCGGCAAATCTCAAAAATAGTTGCTTGCCATCTGCAGCGATGTTGTATTGCCGTGCAGGAAACCGGTTAAAGTAACTTTCCATAGAGGGATGTTTAGAATCGTACATGATTGGTGTCTCAACCTCTATACCACCGTATTCCATCACCATTTTAGTCACGTACTGTTCTATGAGCGATTTCATCAATCTTCCCTTCGGATAGAAGCGCATATTTCCCACATCGGAGGCCGGTTCGTAATCTGCTATTGACATCTTTTTCATTAATCTAACATGTGGTGGCTGTTCATCTACTACTCTCTTCTTTGCCATTTCATAATTTGCAAGAGCATGCAAATTCTTTTGTTGATTTTTGAATTTATATTCATTGATAGGAGTCAGCATTCCATCTGGATGCAAAATATACCAGAGTGATTGTAATTTTTCTTCTGCTTTTAGAGCAGATGACACTTTTTCTTCCGACTGGCTAGTAGCAGTAGTCGTAGCAGCACCAATACTTAGATCGCCACCGCTGCTGTCACCTACACCTTTTTTATCTAAAGGATGTTGTTGCTGTTGTTGTCTTGTTAATACTTTGGCATTTTCTGCCAATGGATGTCCCTTAACTCTAATATCAAAAGCCTTGGTCCACCCAAAAGGCGCTTTATGAACCTCATCTATTGACTCTCTTGCAATATTTTCAACTGCCTTTATAATTCCAACAGCAGTTGCAGGAGCGGCAAGGTTAGAGCTAAGATGTGCATATGGGTAAATCAGTAACCTCTTACTCTTTACTGTGTCTAAGTATTTTTTAATTTCTCCAGCTGCAATACTTGCAACACTCTCATCATCATCGTTTTCTATAGCAATAAGTACAACAACAAGATCTTCCAATCGAACTTTGGATTTGGAAACATTGTCTTCTGCATCCTTAATTTCCCTAGCGACAGGTTCGTACTCTATAAAGTCAGAATGTAGTTGAAGAAGACGCATATTTATTTACTGGACACAGAAGTATCCCCCGAGCTGAATTAAAGCTTTGTATTTTTGCCAACCACAGTTCCAAAGAGTTGAAATAAAATTGAAGTTTCACTTGGAACCCATTGATACGTGTTGGTGTCTCCTCGAGTATTCACAATGGTATATTAAAAATATAGAGTTGTGTAGTCAAGTCCCCCTAGTGTAAGGATTTTTTTGTATTTGTGTCTTATAATGTGCGAATTTGTCACGATGTCGACTGGTTATTGACTTTGAGCCTATCCCAAAAATACAGATCTGATGTTTTTGTTTAACAGATAAGGATATAGCTCGGATGTTCTTATATTTTATCAATGATCGGTGTTTACAAAAAGAAGAAACACCTTCCAACGATAATACTTCCAGGTGATCTATGGAATGAGGTAAAGAACATACTCCCTGCTGAAAAGCCGGTTGAAACAATAGGACGTCCAGTTGTACCATTTAGAAAAGTACTTGACGGTGTATTGTATATGCTGAGAACTGGATGCCAGTGGAAGATGCTTCCTAAAGAATATGGTTCTGGTTCCACACACAGGTCATAGAAGATTTCAAGAGTGGATTGGTAAAGGAGTATTTCAGAAGTTATGGGCCATGTTATTAGAAGTATACGACGATATCCATGGTATTGAATGGGGATGGATGGCAGTCAGTAGATAGATAGTATATCTCTGAAAGCTCCTTTAGGGGGGATCTGACAGATAGGTTCCAATCCTACTGATAGAGGTAAAAATAGGAACAAAGCATCATGTGCTGGTAGACAAGAAAGGTATTCCTCCGTTATCTGTTATGATCACAGCTGCCAATACTCGTGACATGAAGGCTGCAAAAGATACGTTGGATAGTATAGTTGTTAAAAAACCATCATATAAGCAGAATCTGTGTATGTCTTGATAAAGGATACGACTTTTCAGAAATAGAAAGAGAATCTATCAAAAGAAGATACATTACTAATATACCTCATAGGGGAGAAGAAGAACGGATAAAGAACATAATACATACGACAACAAGAAGATGGGTTGTTGTAGAAAGAACAAACTCATGGCACAACAGATTCAGAAAACTACTGGTTAGATATGAGAAGAAAGCGGAGATTACCTTGGACTAGTACATCTGTCTTGCTGCATAATTGTATGCCGGAGGATATTTTGGGATAGGTTCTTGTTATTTAAATAAAAACCATGCTATATGCTTCTATCCCCAACGGGCCCTTTCGTTTTCACGATCTTCCTTGGTGGATTTTTTCCATTCTTTGTAGTGTTCTCTACACAAATACACTCTTCTGTTTGATGAATTAACCACCAAATCTCCTGCCATGCTTGCCTTATTTCCACTCATCGAACGTTCCGCTGTCTTGTCGCAACCTTGGACACTACAATTGACGCCTTTATCGACTCGACCCATTTTACTTAAAAAGCACTCCTGGAATATAAAAAGCTGATCAAGTTATATTAAAAATAAAGTCAAAGTGTAAAAGTTAGGATGAATATATTTTATGAATCTATATATTTTATATCTTCTCATTTATACGCAATTTTCTGATAAGTGATTGGACTTTACTTCCTCTAGATCCTATAACTAGCTTTACTGCCATTCCTCATAATGCCCATTCTTGCTATTTTCTCCTTTTGCTTTGTTAACTCGCATGCAATGTATGCATGTAATTTCAATAGTCCCTGTTGATCTTGCCGGCAACAGTAGTGACTCTGGGGGTCCTATATAGTATTTTTACTATTGCAAGTGCAGAGGATTGTAGCCTTTTGCTTAAAACTAGATTTAAGAAAGCCATATTCAAACCTATTTTTATAGAAACAGTCAATATTATTCTGGATTTAGACTGTTTGTGAAATCAAATTGTTTGTTCATGGATTAAAAAAGACTTAAAAATAATGATAATAAAAGGAATTCCTGGTCCATAAAAATATCTAGGCTCAAAAATATAATAGTTAAGAATATCAATAATCATCATCATAATTCTGTCTTCTTACTAGCTATACCTTTAGTATTAGCTACATTTACACATCTTTGGAATCCCGTGGGATTTCCTGATGTGTTCTATGATGAAGGTGTATACATGCGAAGGGCCATGCATGTATTGAGTGGTTTTGGCCCCCAAGAATTATTTGAAGGAGTGAATCCATATTATGATCATCCTTATTTTGGGCAGCTCTTTTTGGCAGGCGTATTTAAGGTAATTGGTTATCCAAATTTCTTGTTGAATCCTTCTTCTTCTGATAGTAATATACTACATTCAATTCAAACGCTTTATCTTGTTCCCAGGGTACTGATGGGAGTATTTGCCGTGGTTGATACTTTTCTTTTATATAAAATATCAGAACGCCGCTATAACAGAAATATCGCATTTATTGCATCCATTTTATTTGCAGTAATGCCGATAACATGGCTTACCAGAAGGATATTATTAGATTCCATCCTTCTACCGGTTCTTCTATCCTCTATCTTATTTGCAGTCTATTATTATCGTGATACAAAAAGTTCCTCTTCAAATAACGACAATATTAACAATAATAATAGCAACAAGGAAAAAAACATCCCATCAATTTTACTTTCAGGTGTTTTTTTGGGATTGGCTATATTTACAAAAATTCCAGCATTTGCAATGATTCCACTTGTTGGATTTCTTGTATACAGAAATAATAACAATGATAAAAAAGAGTTGCGAGACCATATGCTAAAGCTTAGTTACAATGGGAATCTAAGGACACTGGGATTATGGTTTATTCCTGTAATTTTGATACCACTACTTTGGCCGGCTTACAGTATGTCGCTTGGTCAGTTTAATTATTGGCTAGGTGGTGTCCTATATCAGGGAACAGAGAGACATGTGCGCGATAAGACATTGTCAGATGGGGTAAACATCTTCTTCCAAACCGATCCAGTTTTATTGGTGCTAGGTACGGTTGGATTTATTTACGCAGCTGTGAAAAGAGATTTCTTTATTTTGCTGTGGATTATTCCATATATCGTCTTACTTTATTTTATAGGATATGTCCAATATTTTTATTGGATTCCCGTATTACCCGCATTTTCTATTGCATCGGCTAGACTGATTGTAGATCTACCAAACAAAATCAGTAAGAAGAGGATTCAGAAAATACTACCATTTATCATAATTTCAGCAATAGGGATTTTTGGATTAGTAAGCACCACTATGCTGATAACAACAAACGTTTCTAGCCAATTTCAAGCAGCAACATTTGTCGCAAGGTATCTTGGAGACAGTAGCACTGGGAGTAAAGGTACAACTATAGTTTCAAGTCCAGTTTATTCCTGGATATTCAGTTATGTATACAACAAGACTGCATACGGATTTTCAGATTTCAGGGATCTCCTCTTTCTACCAATTAAAACTGAAAAAATTCTTTTGGTATCAGATCAGCATTTCATCTCGGATATGAGATCGAATAAACAATTACAAACAATCTATAGTAATACGACCACTATTGCTGTATTCAGAGGGGGTGTGATTAATTTCAACAACTACAAATATCCGTATGCAAGCATGAATCTAAATTACGAGGGAAGTGAAGTTGAAGTAAGAGTTGATAAAAAAAAGTAGTAGTTATATGTGACAAGAAGAGATCCAAAACTCTATCGACTACTGATATTCACAATGGCCAAGGATAACATCTATACATGAGAGAAAAGGAGAATAGGAACTGCTGACGAGATAACCACTCCTACAATGAGTTTAATAGGTACAAGCAACATTGCTGAGGGCGCTACTACTAAAAACTAATTAATATCAATTGAGATATATAGTAAACATTACAACATGAATCTGGGTATACACATATTACAAGTAAGCGATACCACCTTAATATTTCTAAATATTCATCAGTTAGGGACAAGTGTAGATAGATATTCGCAAGGTCAATGTGTAGTAAGAGAATTACATCAGTCATGAAGGCATCATGACAAGCTGAAAGACGGTGACATGTCAGTTATCAGATCATCTTTTGGCTTCAACTACAAAAGAAGCGGGGTGATTGAGAAGAAGAACCATGCAGAAAGAAATAAAATATAAAGCAAATACTCATTCTTTCAAACGGTGTCTGCAGTATCACGTATCCCAACAGTACAGAGACAAATATTCAATAGGTTAATTCTGAATTCACTAGTGTTAACGGAACTTGTGCTTGTGAAAAGCGTTCAATATTGGTTACTATTATTCTTGCTATTGCATCTACTGATTCAGCAGTCCATCCTGCAATATGCGGAGTAAGCACGAAATTGCAGAGTTTCAGTAGTTTATCATTAGGATCCGCTGGTTCTTCCCAGAATACATCAAATGCAGCTCCGGAGATTTTGTTATTGGATAATGCCCTAAATAACGCCTCTTTATCTACTATTGGAGCCCGGGCAACATTTACCAGGAAGGCGGATATTTTCATCAAACCTAACTCCTTTGCCCCTATCATATTCTTTGTATCCTCTGTAAGTGGAGTATGCAATGAAACATAATCTGCTCTGGCAATAGATTCTGAAAGGATCTCAGGCCCGCCTATATTGTCTACAAAATACGCCTTATCAATGCCCGGCTTTTTCAAAAAGGGATTCCTTGTTACTGCAATTACTTGCATACCAAAAGATTTTGCCCGCTTCGCTACTTCCAAGCCAGTGGCCCCAAGACCAACAACAGTAAGAGTTTTTCCTTGAGCCTCAGAACCCAGAACGCCAGCTACTCTTCTTTCCAGTAAACTTGACCTGGTAGCAGAAGCTGAAGTATTTGTCACATTCTTTGCCAAATATAATATGAGAAAAAGAGTGTGTTCAGCCACTGAAACAGCATTGGCGAGTGGGACATTTGCTACAAAGATTGATTTTGATGTGCAATAGCCAACATCAACATTGTCAACTCCAATACCTGTCTGATGCACTAACTTTAGGTTTGGACAAGAATCTATAATTGTCTTATCGATATTACTAAAACCAGTTACAAGTACCTCCGCATCTAGGAGTTGCGGCGATAGGGGTCGATTATAATCAATAGTTTCGCCGGTCAGCCCGACCTGATTTAATTTGGCCAGTAAAATTTCATTCAAATCAGAGGAATGTGTCAAAATCTTTGTCTTCATTTTTATGCATCTACTGCATTAAGATTACTGCGTATCAGCTCTTATTAAGATTAAGTTAAAATGCTTCCGCCACTATATATGTTGAATATTCCTTTTTTTATTTATTTCCATTGTTCACAACACTTGATAGAGATGAAGATGATATACAAGACAAGCAGACCAAAATTGAACTCTTGTGGTATAACGCCATCAGGTTATCAATAACATCTTAATAGTATCTTAATTTTTTTATTATCTGCCTCGGAGTAATTCTACTTCCAACGTATGACAATTTCATATCCTTGGTCTCATGCTTCAAGTTTTTAGCTCCCACCATACCTGGAACAAAAATGGTTGGCAACACCATAATAGAGATATCTCTTTTGATTCAATCGGCAAGGGTGCAATTGAATGAAACTTGTATGGCATTACAGAGCGGCCAATGGGCGCTTGTACACCTGAACTTACTGGATAAGCAATTAACAGAACTTGGCATGACTAATGCTAGAGACATTATGAATGGAACAGCACCAACACCTCTGAAAAACGGTAATAAAATGCTGATCAATACTTTTGTGTTTTGACCCGTAGTAAAATGGTTTTTGTAATATGTAATTTTCTGACCTATAAAATAAAATAGTTAGATAATAAAACTTATAATATTTAGTCTTGAATGCTTAGGAATCAACGTAACTAAAGTATATATTGACAGTTGAAATTTAAATGTGAAATTGTCTGGAGAATTTGCATCCACTGATAATCCTCGATTACAAAAAATTCTCGTTTGCGAAAATTGCCTTTATTACGATAGTATTTCAGAATTTAAAGCTGCACGTAGATTTTGTACAGACTGTCTGTGCGACCATTTCTCATGCCCTATTTGTAAATCTAGTTATCATGCAGTTCAAATGTCAGATTAAAAATACTCTGTGTGTATTTTAGAGAAAACAAAGACCAACTTTTCAAGTTGAGATTTAAACCTTCTACCACAATACTTTCTGTCTAGCTGATCTCATTTCGGTTGCTATAATAATTACTACAACCACATTGCAGTAAGCAAGTATTAGTTTTGCTAGTTTTGTATGTTATTTGTAAAGATGTTTTTCTTGTATCCATTTTATTGCGGGTGGTGAAAATAAATATTTAAAACCAGAACAAGTTAACTGACAATATATCTTTTCATCATTACTTCTTTATGCATAATCTGTCCCACATCTTACTATTTGCTATTCCCTGTACTTTATTCCGAACCAGAATCATTTTTGACTACTCCTTTATGCACCTTGAATTTCACTTACACTCAAGTTTTTTACAAATAGAAAATTTCTCGTTGTACATATCTTTTATAAGCAAGTAATCTATACGATTGTTTTTATAACTTACACTGGAGTTTTTAGTGATGGAAGGTAGTGACAACGACTATCATCCTAATTATTCATTCATACTAGGTTAAAATGGAATTAAAAGATTCCAAGAAGGAGCACGCGTAAGTATTTTTAAAAGAAAGGATTTATATCAATATTAGGAAGTTAGGATATGGGATTTGGACAATATATGACTAAAGAGATTATGAAGGAATTGGGGAATAGGTCAAGAGAATTTTATGAATTTGTGATGCCGGCCATAGATATGGTAGAAGATGGAAACGATTTAATTGTTATAATTGATTTGCCAGGCTTCGCAAAGAAGGACATCAAGCTTAGAATAATCGAAAATATATTATCAATCAGTGCAAGTAGAGAACCAGAGGAAAACCTTGGCACAATATATTACAGACATAGACCTACTCGATTAGACAAGAAGGTAGTATTACCTATTTCGATTAATGATGACAATAGAGTGGTTGGAACAGCAAAATATGCAGATGGTATCGTTACATTAAGAATTCCAATTCAAAAATCAAATAATATTCCAATAGCATAACAAAATTGACACTGCTAACATATTTTCTATACATATTATTATCAAATAGTTATTTTTGAATTCTGACGAATACAACCAGACAGTAACAGTGCTGCTGCCTAGCAGACTGAATATTTTATACTGGTGCAAATGTAGTAGAGAATATAGTAGACACTATTACAATTTTATCCCCATAACAAACAACAGGGTTGATGCTTGCATAAATTGTACCCGACCATTATTAGCTATCGAAACTGAATCAATAAATATGATAATAGCAGCTTCAGCGAATTGCTTTATGATTATATTGAAAGCGTTCCGAAATTTACATTGTTATCTTTGTTCTTAACAATTCATAAACTTTAATATAAGCACAGTTTCATAAGAATCAAAAAGGACAAAACCATGGCATCGTTCAAAAGGTACAGTTTAAACTCCTATGGAGAGAGTATAGAGTTAATAATGCTTGTCGTACTACTAGACTATTTTCCTTGTTTTTATAGATGTAAGAATATATATGTAGTTTCCTGTCTCCTTGGCAAACTCTATCAATAACACTATAAAAAGTTAAATTGACTAGTCACAGTTATAAGATAGATTTGAAAATTGAACTTAAATGAGCAATGAAACTAATCAGCAGGCTGCAATAGAACAGAAAATTAACGAAATGGTTCAACAGTCAAGAATCCTTGAGGCATATATGAATGAGACCATTACTCGTGAAGCTACTGTTACAAGATTGATCGGAGAGGCTCGCCTTGCTTCTTCTGCTATTCAAAACGTTACAGGCGAATCAGAAGTTGAATCATTAATGCCTGTTGGAATTGGAGTTTATATAAGAGCTTTAGTACCACCTGTGAAGAAATTGCTGGTAAACGTAGGAGCAGGAGTTACTATAGAGAAAAGTAGAGAAGATACCGTTAATTATATTGAATCTAGAATAAAAGAATTTGAGGTAGCTTTAAGACAACTTGCTGTCCAAAAACAACAGATAGAAATGCGTATGGAGCAAATTCAAGGGCAAGTTAACCAGATGTTACAGCAAACCGGTACTGGGGCCAAATCACCTCCCCAAGCATATAGCCGTAACAGCGGACAACCACACTCTCATTAGGCTGAACATGAATGTTTGACAAGCTTAAAAAGGCATTATCAAGTGTAGGAATAAAAAACATAGGTCAAAAAGAGATCTCTGAAAAAGAGATCGATGACAATCTATTTGATTTACAACTTGCACTGTTGGAAAGCGATGTTGCACAAGAAGTAATTGATAATTTTTCCGCGAAATTAAAAAGAGAATTAGTGGGGGTAAAGTTGGAGAGAGGGCAACATAATATAGAGAATGTAATCAGAACCAACATTCAAAGTACAATTGCAGAAATGTTTACCAAAGCAGGAAAGATAGATCTAATACAGAAAATTAAAGTGAAGAGAGAGGCTAGGGGCGGACCATTTGTTATTGTATTCCTTGGAATCAATGGAACCGGAAAAACCACCACAGTTGCAAAGATGGCTCATCTTCTACGCAAAAATGGCATTTCTGTAGTTTTAGCAGCTGGGGATACTCATCGAGCAGGTGCAATTGAACAGCTAACTCAACATGCAGAAAAATTATCATTAAAAGTTATTTCTCAAAGGTATGGTGCAGATCCTTCAGCAGTAGCAAGAGATGCAGTCGATTTTGGAAGAAAGCACCATATTGATGCAGTATTAATAGATACGGCTGGCAGAATGCAGACTGCCAAGAATCTAATGGATGAAATCAGTAAAATTGTCAGGGTAGTAAAACCTGATGTGAAATTATTTATAGGTGATTCCTTGGCTGGCAATGATACTATTAATCAAGCAAGAGAATTTTTCCAATATACTAATTTTGATGGCGCTATTTTAACTAAAACAGATGCTGATGCAAAAGGTGGAGCTGCAATTTCTATAGTTCATATAACATCAAAACCAATTGTCTATCTAGGGGTTGGACAGGACTATGATAACATAATCACTTTCGACTCTGACAAGTTCCTTGAATCAATATTTGGTGATGTGTCTATGATTGATATAACTTCTCCCATTCAAAAAGTTCTTGACACAGAAACACAAAAACCAAATACAGTTAGTACTATGGGTACATTAGGTGCCTATACAACAACCACAAAAGAAGAACCAAAGTCTACAACACCCATACCCTCGATATCAACAATACCTACAGCTGCGAATAACCAAGAATCTTCTATGTCTACCATTGTTCCCAAAATAGAAAAAGAGAATGAGGAGGAAATAAAGCCTTTGGAAAGGCAGCCAACTCAACCAACTTTGCAGGAGCCTCCTGTAAGAATCGAAAACCAACAGGCAGTGATCGAAAAGGGAGAACCGGGAGAAGGGAAGAAGAAGAGTCGTTTTGGTAGATTCTTTAGCCGAAAAGACAAAGACAAGAATGGAAGAAGGGAAGAAGAGGAGCAAGAAGGGACAAATCTACAAAAATCTGAAAAACAAACAGATGGCAAAGAGTCAAGGAAACAGAAAGGAGGTTCGGAAGAGGCACAGACACAAGAAAAAGATAATGTAGTATATCTTTCCGATGAAGAAATTGAGGACTTGCTTAAGTAACAAGGACGTTCTTAGCCTTCTGGACTTAAGTTCAAATGAAATTCTTTCAATTATAAAATCAGCCAGTGATTTAAAAAAAGAATTGAAGAGTGGAAAGTCGCGACAATTACTGAAAGGCAAGATCCTTGGGATGATATTCCAAAAGCCGTCAACTAGAACAAGAGTGAGCTTTGAGGCTGGAATGTTTCAGTTAGGTGGAAATACAGTATATCTTAATTTCAATGATATCCAATTATCCCGCGGAGAATCAATAGAAGATACAGCAAGGACATTATCGCTATATCTCAACTGCATTATTGCGCGAGTCTATGATCATGCTGATGTCCAAAAGTTAGCCAGCTTTGCGTCTATTCCAATTATAAATGGACTCTCTGATACTTTCCATCCATGTCAAATACTTGCTGATCTTCTAACGATTCAAGAAAACAAGAAGAAACTAAAAGGATTGAGACTTGCATGGATGGGAGATGGTGACAATGTTTGCAATGACTTATTGCTTGGTTGTGCGAAGACCGGCATCAACGTGACTGCAGCATGTCCCAGAGGTTACGAACCAATGCATGAAATAGTAAGATTGGCAAAGAAGGAAGGAGAAGAGACAGAAGCCGAGGTAATAGTTACTGAAGATCCAGTTGTAGCTGTTAAAGATGCTGATGTCGTAATAACAGATACGTTCGTTTCAATAGGAAAAGATGAAGAAAAAAATAGTCGGCAGCTAGTTTTCCTTCCAAAATATCAGGTAAATTCCGAAATTATGAAACTAGCAAAAAAAGATGCAATCTTTCTGCACTGTCTGCCTGCTAAACGCGGCGTGGAGGTAACCGCTGAGGTGATAGATGGAAATTCATCTGTTGTCTGGGAGGAGGCCGAAAATAGACTACATGTTCAAAAAGCATTAATGTATATGTTGATGAAAGTTAAATAAGTTAGTTACACAAGTCTGATATATAAAA
>Ga0207663_10000409_pt1 | contig 18629 bp, 18 predicted proteins | sample LARL53metaG_FD_184346 | JGI IMG/M metagenome (GOLD analysis project Ga0207663, IMG submission 184346) | Corn, switchgrass and miscanthus rhizosphere microbial communities from Kellogg Biological Station, Michigan, USA - LAR L5-3 metaG... | ecosystem: Host-associated > Plants > Roots >...
CGGATGGCGGGTGGCGCGCGGCCGTTCGGCCTGGAGCGGCCGACCCTGACGCCCGGCAGCGAGGCCAACGTCGTCCTCTGCGACCTCGCCTCCGAGTGGACGGTGGGGGAGGATGGCTACGAGAGCCGCTCCTCCAACTCTTGGTGCGACGGGCGCAAGCTGACCGGGCGTGTCCTGATGACCGTCGCGGCGGGGCAGGTCGCCTACCGCCTGCGCAGCTTTAGCATGGGGGTGGCTGCGTGAGCGAGGCGTACCTCCTGCTCGAGGACGGGGCACGCTTCGACGGGTTGGCCTGCGCCGCCGATGGGCCGGTCACCGGCGAGGTCGTCTTCAACACGGCGATGACCGGCTACCAGGAGTCCGTCACCGATCCCTCCTACGCCGGTCAGATCATCGTCTTCACCTATCCGCTGATCGGCAACTACGGCGTCTCGGCGTCGGCGATGGAGTCCGACCGGGCGCACGTCCGCGGGGTCGTCATGCGGGACCCCAAGAACGGCGAGGACGTCGCCACCGCTGAGGGCGGCTGGCTCGACTGGCTCGACGACTGCGGCGTTCCCGGGATCGGCGGCGTCGACACGCGGGCTCTGGTCCGTCACATCCGCGACCGCGGTGCGATGCGCGGCGGCATCTTCCCGGCGGAGGTGTCGGAGACGGAGGCGCGCGAGCGAGTCGCGGCCGAGCCCCCAATGGACGGCGCCGACCTGGCGCGGACGGTGACGCCGCCGGAGCCGGTCCGCTTTGACGGCGATGGCCCGCACGTGGTCGGGATCGACACCGGGGTCAAGCTCAACATCGTGCGGCAGCTGCGCGAGCGCGGCTGCCGCTTGACGCTGCTTCCCTGTACGTCCTCCGCCGAGGAGGTGCTTGCCGAGGAGCCCGACGTCGTCTTCCTCGCCAACGGTCCGGGCGACCCCGCCGCGCTCGACTACATCGTCGGCACCGTCCGTGAGCTCGTCGACCGCAAGCCCATCTTCGGGATCTGCCTCGGCCACCAGCTGCTCTGTCGGGCGGTCGGCCTGCGCACCTTCAAGCTGCCCTTCGGCCATCGCGGCGCCAACCATCCGGTCAAGGACCTGGCAACCGGACGGATCGATATCACCTCGCAAAACCACGGCTTCGCCGTCCAGGGCCCCGGCGGCGAGCCCCGGATCGAGTCCGACGAACCGGTGCGCTGGGAGACCGACTTCGGCACCGCCGAGCTCTCCCACCTCAACCTCTACGACCGCACGGTTGAGGGCCTCGTCCTGCGCGATGTCTCCGCGGCCACGGTCCAGTACCACCCCGAGGCCGGCCCCGGCCCCCATGACGCCCGCCACCTCTTCGACTCCTTTCTGGAATTGGCGCATGCCTAAGCGCGCCGACATCGAGAAGATCCTCCTGATCGGCTCGGGCCCGATCGTTATCGGGCAGGCGGCCGAGTTCGACTACTCCGGCGTACAGGCGTGCAAGGTGCTGCTCGAGGAGGGCTACGAGGTCGTCCTCGTCAACTCGAACCCGGCGACGATCATGACCGACCCCGAGTTCGCCACCGCCACTTACATCGAGCCACTCCTGCCGGGCCCCGTCGCGAAGATCATCGAGAGGGAGCGGCCCGATGCTCTGCTGCCGACGCTGGGTGGGCAGACGGCGCTCAACCTGGCAATGGCGCTGCACGAGGACGGCACCCTGGAGCGCTTCGACGTGGAGCTGATCGGGGCGAACCAGGATGCGATCCGCCGCGCCGAGGACCGCGAGGAGTTCCGCCGCACGATGGCCGAGGCGGGGCTTCGCATCCCCTGGTCGATGACGGTCGAGAGCCTTGCCGAGGTCGACGCCGCGCTCGCCGATGGGACGATCGCCCTGCCGGCGATCGTCCGCCCGGCCTTTACCCTCGGCGGCCAGGGTGGCGGCGTGGGGGAGAGCGAGACCGAGCTGCGCCAGGTCGTCTCCGAGGGTCTCGCCGCGAGCCCGATCAACCAGGTCCTGGTCGAGGAGTCGGTGCTCGGCTGGGGCGAGTTCGAGCTCGAGGTGATGCGCGATCGCAACGACAACGCGGTGATCATCTGCTCGATCGAGAACGTCGACCCGATGGGCGTCCACACCGGCGACTCGGTCACGGTCGCGCCCGCCCAGACCCTCACCGACCAGCTCTACCAGGAGCTGCGCGACCAGGCGATCCGCGTGATCCGCGCGGTCGGGGTCGAGACCGGCGGCTCCAACGTCCAGTTCGCGGTCAATCCGGAAGACGGGGAGATTGTCGTGATCGAGATGAACCCTCGGGTCTCCCGTTCCTCGGCGCTCGCCTCGAAGGCGACCGGCTTCCCGATCGCCAAGATGGCCGCCAAGCTCGCCGTCGGCTACGCCCTGGAGGAGATTCCCAACGACATCACGCAGGCGACGCCGGCCTCCTTCGAGCCGACGATCGACTATGTGGTGACCAAGATCCCCCGCTTCGCCTTCGAGAAGTTCCCCGGCGCCGAGGGACGGCTCTCGACCCACATGCAGAGCGTGGGGGAGGTGATGGCGATCGGCCGCACCTTCCGCGAGTCCTTCGCCAAGGCGATGCGCTCGCGCGAGCTCGACTCCCCGGCCGAGCCACCCGCCGATGACGCGGCGCTGCTCGAACTGCTGCGCAAGCCCTGCCCGGAGCGCTTCGACCTGATCCTCGAGGCTTTCCGCCGCGGCCTCGAGGTCGCGGCGGTCCACGAGCGCTGCCTCGTCGACCGCTGGTTCCTCGAGGAGCTACGGGCGCTGGCCCGCGAAGGCGACGGCACCGATGGCCTCACCCGCACCTACAAGTCGGTCGATACCTGCGCCGCCGAGTTCGAGGCGGCGACGCCCTACTACTACTCCGCCCACGAGCGCCCAGTAGCCGGCACGAGCGCCTCTGAGGTACGGCGCGGCGAGCGCGCCTCCGTCGTCATCCTTGGGGCGGGGCCGAACCGGATCGGCCAGGGGATCGAGTTCGACTACTGCTGCGTGCACGCAGCGATGACGGCGCGCGAGCTGGGCCGCGACGCGGTGATGGTCAACTGCAACCCGGAGACCGTCTCGACCGACTACGACACCTCCGACCGCCTCTACTTCGAGCCGTTGACGACCGAGGACGTCCTCGCCGTTTGCGAGCAGGAGCGACCGGAGGGCGTGATCGTCCAGTTCGGTGGCCAGACGCCGCTGAAGCTCGCCGGCGCCCTTAAAGAGGCCGGCGTCCCGCTGCTCGGTACGCCGGTCGACGCGATCGACCTCGCCGAGGACCGCGGCCGCTTCGGCGCCCTCCTGCGCCGGCTGGGGATCAAGCACCCCCCCTACGGCACCGCGCTCTCGGCCGACGAGGCCGCCGCGATCGCGGGCGACGTCGGCTTCCCACTGCTCGTGCGGCCCTCATATGTGCTCGGCGGCCGGGCGATGGAGATCTGCTACTCGACCGAGGACCTCGCCGCCTACCTGGAGGCCAACGTCAAGGCCGACCAGGAGCATCCGCTCCTCCTCGACCGCTTCCTCGAGAACGCGATCGAGGTCGACGTCGACGCCCTCGCCGACGGCGAGCGGGCGCACGTCGCCGGGATCATGCAGCACGTCGAGGAGGCCGGCGTTCACTCGGGCGACTCGGCCTGCGTGATCCCACCGCTCAGCCTCGGCGAGGAGATGCTGGGGGAGATCCGGGCGACGACCGAACGGATCGCGCTCGAGCTCGGCGTCGTCGGCCTGCTCAACGTGCAGTACGCGGTGGCGGGGGGCGAGCTGTACGTGATCGAGGCCAACCCGCGCGCCTCGCGCACCGTGCCCTTCGTCTCCAAGGCGACCGGGGTGCCGCTGGCGAAGCTGGCCGCCCGCCTGATGCTGGGCGAGAAGCTGGCCGACCAGGAGCTCCGCGAGCCGCCGCCGGGCCTGGTCAGCGTCAAGGAGGCGGTGCTGCCGTTTGCCCGCTTCGCCGGTGCCGACTCGGTGCTCGGCCCCGAGATGAAGAGCACCGGCGAGGTGATGGGCATCGCCGCCGACTTCCCGACCGCCTTCGGCAAGGCTCAGGCGGCCGCGGGCGTGACGTTGCCGACCGAGGGCTCGGTCTTCATCACCGTTACCGATACAGACAAGCCCGCCGCGACGCAGATCGCGGCCCGCTTCCACGACCTCGGGTTCGAACTGGTCGCGACCGGGGGCACGGCGCAGGCGATCACGGCGATGGGGATCCCGGTGCGGCAGATCAACAAGATCGCTGAGGGCTCGCCCCACGTCGTCGACCTGATCAGGGAGCGGCGCTGCGCCCTGGTGATCAACACGCCGAGCGGCTCCGGGGCCCGCGCCGACGGCTATGAGATCCGCACCGCGGCGGTGCGCCAGGGCATTCCCTGCATCACGACGATGACCGGGGCCTCAGCCGGGGTGCGGGCGATTGCCGCCCGGATCGAACGCGAGGCCGAGGTGCGCTCCCTGCAAGAGATCCATCAAACCTCCGGCACCTCCTCCGCTCTCGGGCGGGCGCACTGATGTCACCCGGAGAGGTTGCGCCCGCCCTTCTGCGTCCGGGGGTGCCGGTCAGCGCACCATTCGGGCGGCGACTCTGCCGGGTCACGGCGAATCGCGCCACAGGCGGCTACCGGCTCTTCTCGCTGCGCGACGAGGAGGGCCCCGCACCGCTTCCCGGCCAGTTCTACATGCTCGCCGCCGAGCGCCACTGGGAGGAGCGCGGCCAGCGCCCCTTTCTGCCTCGTGCCCTCTCTGTCGCCGAAGTCAGCGGCTCGAGACTCGACTTTCTCATCGAGGGGGTGGGACCGGGAACGGACCGGCTCTGCGAGCTGCAGGCGGGCGAGAGCGTCTGGGTCACCGGGCCGCTTGGCAACAGCTTCTCGGCGCCGCGCCAGCTCTCCCCGAGCGCCGCCGGGGCGATCCTGGTCGGCGGCGGCATCGGCATCGCGCCGCTCGCCTTCCTGCGCCGCACCCTCTCGGAGCGAAACATTCCGGTCCGGGTTCTACTCGGCTTTCGCAGCGAGGATCACTCCGGCGGGGTCGAGGATCTCTTTGGCGCCTGCGAGGCACGCCTCGCCAGCGACGACGGCCATCGCGGTCACCACGGCTACGTCACCGACCTGCTTCTGAAGGTGCTTGAAGGAGACGATGCCGCCTCGGCCGCCGTTTACGCCTGCGGCCCCCCCGCGATGCTTGGCGCGGTCGGTTCGCTCTGCACGGCGCGCGCTGTCGCCTGCGAGCTGGCGATGGAGGCGCCGATGGCGTGCGGCTTTGGCGCCTGCTTCGGCTGCGCGGTACCGAAGGCCGGCGGCGGATACCTGCGCCTTTGCCTGGACGGTCCGGTCGTGCGGCCGGGGGAGGTGGTCGCGGTTGGTTGAGTTCTGTGGGATCGAGCTCGAGCACCCGGTGATCAACGCCTCGGGCACCTTCGACGCGATCGCGGCACGCCGGGCCTTCGGCGAGGAACTGCTCGAGCACTTCCCCTTCAGTGCCTACGTCTCGAAGACGATCACGCCGAAACCCCGCATCGGGAACGAGCCGCAGCGGATCTGGGAGACGCCGGCTGGGATGATCAACTCGATCGGCTTGCCCAACAGGGGCCTCGACGGCTTCTTGACCGAGGACCTTCCACAGCTCGCCGAGCTTCCCGTGCCCTTGATCGTCTCGGTCATGGGGACAAGCCGCGGTGAGTTCCGCCACCTGATCGAAGGCGTGGCGGAGCGTGCCGAGGTCGCGGCGATCGAGCTGAACGTCTCTTGCCCGAACGTCGAGTCGGGGCTGATTGTCGGCGAGCAGCCCTCGGAGACCGAGGCAACGATGGGGGCGGTGCGCTCGTTGACCCCGAAGCCGGTAATCGTCAAGCTGACGCCGAACGTCCCCGATCCGGCCGAGGTGGCGGTGGCGGCGGAAGCCGGCGGGGCGGACGCGGTGTCCCTGATCAACACCTTGAAGGCGAGCGCCTTTGACCAGCGGACCGGCGAGCCCGGAGTGGCCGCCGGCCACGGTGGGCTCTCGGGCCCCGCGGTGCGGCCGGTCGCGCTGGCCCAGGTCCGCGCCGTCGCCGCGGCCGTCTCGGTCCCGATCGTCGGCATGGGCGGCATCTGCAGCGGCGAGGACGCGCGCGAATTCCTCGCCGCCGGTGCAAGTCTGGTTGCGGTCGGAACCGAGAGCTTTCGCAACCCCCGAGCGGGCGAGCGGATCGCCTTCGAGTTGAACCTCTAGTTGAGGTCGAGCTGAATTTCGCGCCAAATGGCGTGGATGACCTTGCGCACCCCCGAGCCGCGGCTATACTCGCCGCCCACATGCCGACCCCAGTCAAGACCTCGTCCGCCGCGCCGGCCCGGTCGCTCGACCAGCGGATGGACGCGCTCAAACGCGCCAACGACATCCGCACGGCCAGGGCGAAGTTGAAGAAGGACCTGAAAGCGGGCAAGGCGAACATCCACGCCCTGCTTCTCGACCCGCCGGAGTACGTGCTGACGGCAAAGGTCTTCGACATGCTCTTGGCCGTACCGAAGTACGGACGGGTGAAGACGAACCGGATCCTCAACCAGTGCCGGATCTCGCCTTCGAAGACGATTGGCGGCCTGTCGGAGCGCCAGCGGGCAGAGCTGGTCTCTCAGCTTCGTCGATAACGGCCGCCGCGCCGGTCAGTATCCGGCATCCATGTCCAAGGTCTTCGTAATCACCGGCCCCTCCGGGGTCGGCAAGGGAACGCTGATAGCGCGTCTGCTCGAACGCGTTCCCGGTCTTGAGCTATCTGTCTCGGCGACGACCAGGAAGCCGCGGGAGGGCGAGGCCGAGGGGCGCGATTACCACTTCCTCACCCCTGAGCAGTTCGCGCAGCGGATCGAGGAGGAGGATTTTCTCGAGTTCGCAACCTACAGCGGCAACCGCTACGGCACGCTCCGCTCGGAGGTAAGCAAGCGACTTGACAAGGGCCACTCCGTGGTCCTCGAGATCGAGGTGCAGGGGGCGCGTCAGGTGCGGGCGGCGATGCGCGAGGCGGTCCTGGTCTTCATCGCGCCTCCCGATCCCGGCGCGCTGCGCCATCGGCTCGAGTCGCGCGGCACCGACAGCTCCGAGGCGATCGACGCGCGCCTCGAGGTCGCCGAGCAGGAGCTGGCGGCCCAGGACGAGTTTGCCCACCTGATCGTCAACGACGACCTGGAGCGCGCCGCCGCCGACCTGGAGGAGATCGTGCGCGCCGAACTCGGTCTCCCACTACACTCCGGGGCCGAATGATCAAGCCACGCGTTGACAAGCTACTCGGGCACGCCGATTCTCACTACGCCGCCGTCGTCGTCGCCGCCAAGCGGGCGCGGCAGATCAACAGCTACTTCCACAGCCTCGGCGAGGGCAGCTTTGGCGAGTACCCGCCGCCGATGGTCGACACCCCCGGCGAGCGCAACTACCTCTCGATCTCGCTCGAAGAGCTTGCCACGGGCAAGCTGAAGTACGAGTACCGCGCCTAGCGGCGTGCCGGCGCGGCCGGACCGGAGGAAGAAATGGCAAGGATCCTGCTCGGTGTAAGTGGAGGGATCGCCGCCTATAAGGCGCTCGAGCTGGCGCGGCTGGCGACCGTCGCCGGGCACGGCGTGCGGGTGGTGATGACCGACGCGGCAACGCGTTTCGTCGGCGCCGCCTCCTTCGAGGGGATAACCGGCGCCCCGGTGCTCCATTCCGAGTTCGATCGCGATCCGATGCGCGGTGCCTTCCCAGGCGAAGCGGTGCCCGAGCACGACCCGATCGGACATCTCGAGGTGGCCGCCAACTGCGACGCCTATCTCGTTGCCCCGGCTTCCGCCAACACGCTCGCCAAGCTCGCCGCCGGCGGCGCCGACTCGATGCTCACCACCTCGTTCATCGCCTGCACCGCGCCGCGCCTGGTCGCCCCCGCGATGAACGACCGCATGTACGAGGACGCTGCGACGCAGGCCAACCTGGCGACGCTGCGCGAGCGGGGGGTGGAGGTGATCGAGCCCGAGGAGGGCGCGCTCGCCTCGCGTGGCGAGCGCGGCCGCGGCCGCCTGCCCGATCCGGCCCAGTTGCTGGAGCGAATCGAGTCGACGCTGCCCGCCGGTCCGCGCCCTTGGGACGGCCTGCGCGTCGTGGTGAGCGCGGGGGGAACGCGAGAGCCGGTCGACTCGGTGCGCTTTCTCGGCAACCGCTCCAGCGGCCGGATGGGGATCGCGCTGGCCGCGGCGGCGCGTCGCCGCGGCGCCGACGTCACCCTGATCGCGGCCAACGTCGTCCTGCCCGAGCCGGCCGGGGTGCGGCGCGTCGACGTCGAGACGACGGCGCAGCTTGCGGCGGCTGTGGGTGGCGAGTTCGCCAGCGCACATGTGCTCTTGATGGCGGCGGCACCTGCCGACTTTCGTCCTGCCGCAGCCGCACCGGGCAAGCTCACCCGCGATGCGTCCCTCGACCTCCACCTTGAGCCGACCGAGGACATCCTGGCCAGCCTCGGCGCCACCAAGGGGGAGAGTCAGACGATCGTCGCCTTCGCCGCCGAAGCTGGCGAGAACGTCGAGCGGGCAAGGGAAAAGCTGGCATGTAAGAAAGCGGACTTGATCGTCCTCAACGACATCTCCGACCCGGAGATCGGCTTCGAGTCCAGCGAAAACGCCGTAACCCTGATCGACTCCACGAGCGAGACCCCCGTCCCACAAGCTCCAAAGGACGTGGTGGCCGAAAAGATCCTTGACCACGTTGGCGGCTTGCGCCAGGAGATGCAGCCCTCTCAACGGACGGATACTCAGAGCAGCCCGTAGGGCTGCGAGTCCGGGGAGAGGACTGCATCTCCTGGCGCACACGGAGGGCTATACTGACCTCCAGCTTTTCGTTCACCGCAGTACCGGAAGTGGGCCTGGCCCACTTTTTTTTCGGCCGCATGTCAACTCAAGACCTCCAACAGGACATCCAGACGCAGCTCTACGAGCTCGACGCCGAGCTCGACCTCGTCGCGCTCGAGCAGCCGAGCAAGGAAGCGCTGCGGCTCTTTATCGACCATCCGGACGGGGTCGACCTCGGCCTCTGCGAACGCGTCACCCATCACCTCAATCACCTGAGAGTCGATTACTCGTTGGAGGTCTCGTCTCCAGGTTCCAAGTACGGCAAGCGTAATAAGGAGATCCAGTGAGCAAGGAGATCGTCGAAGCAGTCAAGGCGCTCGAGCAGGAGAAGGGGATCTCCGCCGACAAGTTGATGGACGCGCTCGAGGACGCGCTCCTCTCGGCCTACAAGAAGACTCCCGGCGCGGCCAAATACGCCCGCGTCGACCTCGATCACGAGACCGGCGATTTTCGCGTCTTCGAGCTGATCTTGCCGCCCGAGCTGGAGGAGAAGCTGCTGGCGGAGGCGGCTGAGGCGCAGGAGTCCGAAGAGCGCGAGATCGATCCCGAGACGGGCGAGCTGCGCGAGCCGGAGGAGCCCGAGCTGGACCCGGAGATGATCGCCCCTTACGAGGACCAGATCTCCACGCGCGACGTCACCCCCGACGACTTCGGCCGGATCGCGGCCCAGACGGCGAAGCAGGTGATCCTGCAGCGGATCCGCGAGGCCGAACGGATGATGATGTTCGACGAGTACCAGGACCGCGTCGGCGAGTTGATCACCGGGATCATTCAGCAGTCCGACAAGCGCTACACGCTGGTCCAGCTGCGTGAGCGGGTCGAGGCGCTGCTGCCCAAGTCCGAGCAGGTCTACAACGAGCGCTACGACCACGGGATGCGGGTCAAGGCGGTGATCACCGATGTCTCGGACTCGACCAAAGGGCCGGCGATCGTGGTCTCCCGCCGCAGCCCGGAGCTGATCAAAAAGCTGTTCGAAATGGAGGTTCCCGAGATCGCCGACAAGCTGGTCGAGATCGTCGGGGTAGCGCGCGAGCCCGGCTACCGCTCGAAGATCGCCGTCGTCTCGCACGCCGACGGCGTCGACCCGGTCGGGGCATGCGTCGGCCCGCGCGGCTCGCGCGTGCGCATGGTCGTCTCCGAGTTGCGCGGCGAGAAGATCGACATCATCCCCCACAACGACGAGCCCGCTCGCTTCGTCGCCAAGGCGCTCTCGCCTGCCCGCGTGCGCGAGGTGATCGTCGACGACGACGAGCGCCAGGCGACCGTGATCGTGCCCGACGATCAGCTCTCATTGGCGATCGGCCGCGACGGTCAGAACGCTCGCCTCGCGGCACGGCTCACCGGCTGGCGCGTCGACATCAAATCCGAGACCGAGTTCGCCTCCGAAGAAGAGGAGGTCGAGTACGAGGGCGAGGAAGCCTTCGACGGGCGTTGCATGGCGGTGCTCTCCAACGGTCGCCGCTGTCCAAACGCGGCGATCGGCGGCTCGACTTACTGCGGCCTGCCCCAACACCAGGCGCTGAGCCGCTTCGATACCAACCAGATCGCGGTACTGGCCAACGTGGCGGAGGCCGAGGTTGAGATCCTCGCTGATCCCGATGCCGACGAGGGGCAGGTCAGCGAGATCGTCGAGCGGGCGGAATCGGGATTCGACGAGGGCTCGGACGGATCGACCGCGGGTCCTGTCGCAGAAGATGGGTCTGAGTCTCAGGACGACTCCGCTGAGGAAGAGCAAGCCGAGCCGGTGGCCGAGGAGGCTGAGCAGGCGTAGTGGCGAAGAAGCGCGTCCACGAGATCGCCAAGGCGAAAGGCGTCGAGAGCAAAGAGCTGCTCGCGGCGCTGCAGAAAGCGGGGATCGACGTCAAAACCGCGTCCTCGAGCGTCGAGGAGTCGGCAGCCCTGAAGGCGCTCGACGGTGACGGCGCCGCCCCGGCCGCTCCACCTAAGCCGGCTGCGAAAGTCGAGGCGCCACCGAAAGCGAGAGTGGCCGACGCCGCGCCGAAACCCGCCGCGAAGCCGGCGGCTAAGTCTTCTCAGGCGTCGAAAGGGCCAGTTCGGCCTGGCACCAAACCCATCGGCGGAGGGGGCGGTGGGGCCAGCTCGAAAAAGCGCCGCGTGGTGATCGACTCCCAGGCCGCTCGCCGCGATCAGATGGGCGCTCCGCCGCCTCAGCGCCCGCCGCGCAGGCGGGGCGGGCGCCGTCGCAAGCCGCTGCTCGAGGAGCCGCCGCCCAAACTCGAGACCGCACCGGTCGAGCTGGAGGCGACGAAGGTGCCGGCCGGTGCGACCGTTCGTGAGGTAGCCGAGCTGCTCGGCCTCGGCAGCGCCGAGGTGATCAAGAAGCTGATGATGATGGGCGAGATGGCGACCCTCACCCAGACGCTCACGAACGACTCGATCGAAGCGATTGCCGAGGAGTACGACCGCAAGGTCGAGATCGTCACGGCAGCCGACGAGGAGCCGGAGGCACCCGAATTCGAGGATGCCGAGGAGAACCTGGTCGACCGCCCGCCGGTGGTGACGATCATGGGCCACGTCGACCACGGCAAGACCTCGCTGCTCGACGCGATCCGCGAGACGGAGGTCGCCGCGGGCGAGGCGGGTGGCATCACCCAGCACATCGGCGCCTATCAGGTCCACCACGACAAGAAGACGATCACCTTCCTCGACACCCCCGGTCACGCAGCCTTCACGGCGATGCGTGCCCGTGGCGCCAAGGTCACCGACGTCGCCGTGATCGTTGTCGCCGCCGATGACGGCGTGATGCCGCAGACCAAAGAGGCGATCGACCACGCCCGCGCGGCCGAGGTGCCGATCCTGATCGCGGTCAACAAGATCGACAAGGAGGGCGCGCAGCCAGAGCGCGTGCGCAACGAGCTCGCCGCCGACGGCCTCACCCCGGAGGAGTGGGGTGGCGAGACGGTCTACTGCGACGTCTCCGCCAAGACCCACGAAGGCCTCGGCAACCTGCTCGACATGATCCTGCTCGTCACCGAGCTCGAGGAGCTGGGCGCCAATCCTGACGCGCCGGCCTCGGGCACCGTGGTCGAGTCCCAGCTAGACCCGGGGCGGGGACCGGTGGTGACGATCCTCGTCCAGCGCGGCACCCTGCGCGTCGGCGACGCGCTTGTCGCCGGGCCGCAATGGGGCAAGGTGCGGGCGATGCAGGACTTCACCGGCAAGCGGGTTGAGGCGGCCGGCCCGGGGATGCCGGTCGAGGTGCTCGGCTTCGACGGCGTAGCCGACGCGGGCGAGTTCATCCGCGTGGTCGAGAACGACCGGCGAGCGCGCCAACTCGCCGGCGAGCGCGCGAACCGGCTCAAGACCGAGGCGCTGGCCCGTCGCCAGGCGCGCAAGGTCAGCCTCGAGGAGGTCTTCTCGCGCGTCCAGGAGGGCGAGATCAAGGAGCTCAACATCGTCCTCAAGGCCGACGTGGCCGGCTCGCTGGAGGCGCTGCAGGACGAGATCGCCAAGGTGCCACAGGAGCAGGTGGGGATCAACATCATCCACTCTCAGACGGGGGGCATCAACGAGTCCGACGTGATGCTGGCCGCTGCCTCGGAAGCGATCGTCATCGGCTTCAACGTGCGGCCCCTCGCCGACGCCCGCCGCGCTGCCGAGCGCGAGGGCGTCGGCGTCCGCACCTACTCGGTCATCTACAAAATCACCGAAGACCTGCGCAACGCGATGGAGGGGATGCTGGAGGCGGTCGAGGTCGAGGAGACCCTCGGCGAGGCTGAGGTCAAGCAGACCTTCAAGGCCTCCAAAGTGGGCCGCATCGCCGGCTGCCTGGTAAGCGAGGGCAAGATCACGCGCGATGCCAGCGTGCGCCTGATCCGCGAGGGCACCGTGGTCTGGGACGGCAAGCTCGGATCCCTGCGCCGCTTCAAAGACAACGTGCAGGAGGTCGAGGAGGGGCAGGAGTGCGGCATCGTCCTCGAGGGCTATGCCGACGTCAAGGAGGGCGACGTGCTCGAGTTCTTCCAGACGAAGCAGGTCGAGCAGACGCTCGAGTAGGTGGGGAACTAAGATGGCCACGCCCCGGATGCGCCGCATAAATGAGGTGCTTCGCGAGGTGATCGGCGCCGCCATCGCCGAGTTGGGGGATCCGCGAATTGGCTTCGTCACCGTGACCTCGGTTGAGACCAGCCCAGACCTCCGCGCCGCCCGGGTGCACGTCAGCGTGCTCGGCAGTGAGGAGGAGCGCGAGGCGACGCTCGCCGGCCTGCGCTCCTCGCACGGCGTGCTGCAGTCCAGGATCGCCGCCGAGACCCGGATGAAGCGCACGCCGACCCTCTCCTTCCACTACGACAGCACCGTCGAGCAGGGCATGCGGATCTCGCGCCTGCTCGCGGAGGAGTGAGGACGATGGAGGGGACGGTGGCGCCGGCCGGGATCGAACAGGTCGCGGAGGAGCTGCGCTCGCGCGAGCGCTTCCTGCTCACCGCTCACGAGGGCCCGGACGGGGACGCGCTCGGCTCGCTGCTCGCGATGCAGCAGGTGCTCGCGCGGCTGGGCAAGGATTCGGTGATGTTCATGGCGGCGAAGGAGTTCCCGCTGCCGATCGAGTACCGCTTCCTGCCCCTCGAGGAGGTCTTCCACGAGGCGCCGGCCGACATGGCCGACCGCACCATCGTCTTCCTCGATTGCGGCAACATCGACCGCATGCCGGTGGAGTTCCTCACCGCCGGCGAGAACTTCCGCATCAACATCGACCACCACCACGACAACACGCTGTTCGGTGACGTCAACCTGGTCGAAACGGCGGCGTCCTCGACCGCGGAGATCGTCTACGAGCTGGCGATGCTGCTCGGGGTCGAGATCACGCCCGAGATCGCCTCGGCCCTCTACGTCGGCCTCGTCACCGACACCGGGAAGTTCATGTACGAGAACACGAACGCCCGCACGCACAGGATCGCCGCCCACCTGATCGAAGCCGGCGTCGAGGTCGACGACACCTACCGGCGGCTTTACGAGCACGTACCGCTGGAGAAGCTGCGGCTCGTCTCGCGGGCGCTCGAGGGGATCCAGCGCTTCTGCGACGATCGCCTCGCCGTCGCCTACGTCGGCGAGGAGGACTACGAGCGGACAGGATCCGGCGAGGAGATGACCGAGGGGATCATCGATTTCCTGCGCTCCGTCGAAGGCACCAAGGTGGCGGCGCTGATTCGCGACCTGGGCGACCGGGGCCGAGCCGCGCGCAAGGCGAGCCTGCGCTCGAGCGACGGCGCTGTCGACGTCTCGGCAATCGCCCGCAAGCACGGCGGCGGCGGTCACAAGCGGGCGGCGGGCTTCTCCTCGGACCTGGGCGTCGACGAGCTGATCGACTTCCTCTGCGGCGAGGTCGAAGCGCAACTCGGGCCTTGAGCGTGTCGGGCGCGCCCGCCGCGAACGCCGTCTTGCTCTGCGACAAGCCGGCAGGGATAACCTCGCACGACATGGTTGCCCGGATCCGACGCGAGCGGGGCTGCAAGGTGGGCCACGCGGGGACGCTGGACCCATTTGCCACTGGGCTGCTGCTCCTCTTGCTGGGCCGCGCGACGCGCCTGCAGCGGTTCCTGATGGACCTGCCGAAGACCTACTTGGCGACAGCCCGGCTTGGTTGGCGCTCGAGCAGCGGGGATCCGGAGGGGGAGCTGACCGAGACCGGCCGGGTCCCGGCGTCTCTTGACCTTCCCACCGGCAAGGTGCGCCAGCGCGTGCCGATGACCTCAGCGGTGCGGGTCGGCGGTGAGCGTCTCTACCGCAAGGCCCACCGGGGGGAGATCGTCGCGACACCCGAACGGGAGGTCGAGGTCTTCCGGGCGGAGCTGCTCGGGCGCGACGCCGAGAGCGCTCGTTACGAGATCAACTGCTCGAAAGGCACCTACGTGCGAACCCTGATCGAGACGCTGGGGGACGCCTACTGCAGCGAGCTGCGCCGCACGGCGATCGGTCCCTTCCGGGTCGAGGAAGCGGGCCGTGAAGTGGGGCCGGAGCGGATCGTCGAGCTGGTACCGGAGACAATGGAGGCGCTGCGGTGAACATCGAGGTCACGCCGCTGCCGGAGGCGCGACCGCGACCGCGGCACGTCGCGATCGGGACCTTTGACGGGGTCCACCGCGGGCACCAGGCGGTGATCGACAACGCCGACACCGTCCTCACCTTCGACCCCCACCCGCTTGAGATTCTCCACCCGGCGGCGCTGCCGAAGCTGATCATGCCCTTCGGCGTGAAGCGCGACGTGATCGAGGGACTGGGGGTGCGCGAGCTCGTCGTCATCCCCTTCGACGAGAGCTTCGCCAAGTTGAGCGCCGAGGAGTTCATCGAGCAGGTCCTGGTCGAGAGGCTCGGCGCCGAGCGCGTCTCGGTGGGGGAGAACTTCCGCTTTGGGGCGAAGGCGAAGGGCGACCCGGCCATGCTGGCGGCTCGCGCGGAGTTCGAGACGCGGATCGTGCCGCTCGTGGAGGTCGACGGCGAGACCGTCTCCTCGACCCGCATTCGCGCCCTGGTGGCCGCCGGAGACATGGAGGGGGCCCGGCATTGCCTCGGCGCGCCTTTCATGGTCGAGGGAGAGGTGGTCGGCGGCGACCAGCGCGGCCGCGAGCTCGGCTTCCCGACGGCCAACATCGTCCCCGACGACCGGCTGGCGATCCCCGGCCACGGCGTCTACGCGGCCTTCGCCGACGGCGTGCCGGCGGCGGTCAACGTCGGCGTGCGGCCGACCTTCGAGAGCGGCCGCGGGGTCCTCATCGAGTCCTACCTGATCGATCACGAGGAGGACCTCTACGGCAAGCTGCTGCGCGTCGCCTTCGTCGCCCGTCTGCGCGGCGAGAAGCGGTTCGCCGGGGTGGAGGAGCTGATCGCCCAGATGCGCGCGGACGTCGAGGACGCAAAGCGTGTCTGTGCTAGCTTCCAGCGGCCGTGATCTCCGCTTGGAGCACGGCTTTTTTCGAGATGAGCCTGACCAAGGACAAGAAGAGCGAGCTGATCGGCAAGTACGGCCGCCAGAACGGCGATACCGGCTCCGCCGAGGTTCAGGTCGCCCTGCTCACCGAGCGGATCAACGAGCTCACCGAGCACCTGCGCACGCATGCCAAGGACCACCACTCGCGGCGCGGCCTGCTGATGCTGGTTGGCAAGCGCCGTCGCATGCTGCGCTACCTGGAGCGCCACGACCTCGAGCGCTACCGCTCGCTGGTCGCCGAGCTTGGCCTGCGGCGATGATCCAAGCGGGAGAGCCCGCCCCCGACTTCACCCTGCGCAACCAGGACGGGGAGAAGGTCTCCCTCTCGGACTTTCGCGGCGAAAAGGTCCTCCTCGTCTTCTATCCGCTTGACTTCAGCCCCGTCTGCAGCGACCAGCTCTCCGTCTACCAGGAGGTCAAGCCGGAGATCGAGACGAAGGGCGTGCGGATGATCGGGATCAGCGTCGACAGCGGCTTCGCCCACAAGGCCTTCCAGGAGAAGCTGGGCATCGACACGCCGTTGCTCGCCGACTTCGAGCCCAAGGGCGAGGTGGCGCGCGCCTACGGCGCCTACATCGAGAAGACGGGGCACGCCAACCGCTCGCTCGTCCTGGTCGACGAGGAGGGGACGGTGGAGTGGGTGCACGAGTCCCCGACCCCACTCGAGATCCCGGGCGCCAACCTGATCTTCGACGCGCTCAGCCCTGACGCCTGATCTGACCAGCGCCGCGGTCCCGCCGGTCGGGCCGGAGGATCACCGCCGCGGCGAAGGCTCGCCGTTGATCGTCTACGCCGATCTCGGCTGCGCGCACTGCGCCGCCGCCTGGACCGAGATCGCGGCGCGCCCCGCCCAGATCGTCTTCCGCCACTTCCCGGTCGCCAGCAAGCACCCGCGCTCGCCGGCTCTCCACGCGGCGGCCGAGGCGGCCGGCCTGCAGGGCCACTTCTTCGAGATGGTCGATTCGCTCTACGCCGATCGCGGCCACGTCGACGACCCGCACCTATGGCAGCGCGCCGAGCGGCTCGACCTCGATCTCGAGCGCTTCGAGGCCAACCGCCGCTCGCCCGAGGTCGAAGCCCGCGTGCGCCGCGATTTCGAGTCCGGAATCCGCGCCGGGGTCACCACCACCCCCGCCCTCTTCTCCTCCGAGGGGCGTGTCTGAGCTAAGGGGGTCCTGTGCACCCCTAAGCTCAGACACCCCCTGGGGCGCGGCACCTGTACCCTCTCTCGGGAAAGAGAACGAGAGTTCTGAACGCATATGGCCGCCAATCCGGGTGGCCGGAGGTAAGACAATTCAATGAGCATGTTCGATGTGAGCCGCGTTTCGGCGGATGTCGGCGACAGCCAGATCTCCTTCGAGACGGGCAAGCTGGCGCGGCAGGCAAGCGGCGCCGTCGTCGTCCAGTCCGGCGACACGATGGTCCTCTGCACGGCGACGATGGGCAACCTGCGCGACGTCGATTTCCTGCCCCTCACCGTCGACGTTGAGGAGCGGATGTACGCCGCCGGCAAGATCCCCGGCTCCTTCTTCCGCCGCGAGGGACGCTCCGGCGAGAAGGCGACGCTGACCGCGCGCATGATCGACCGCCCGATCCGACCGCTCTTCCCCAAGGGCTGGCACTACGAGACCCAGATCGTCGCCACGCCGCTCTCGGTCGACCACGTCAACCCCTACGACATCCTCGCGATGAACGGAGCTTCCGCCGCCCTGGCGATCTCGCCGGTGCCGGTCGAGGCGCATGTGGGCGCGGTGCGGATCGGCAAGCTCGACGGCGACTTCGTCGTCAACCCGCCGGAGGAGACGCTCGAGGAGCTCGAGCTCGATCTGATCGTCGCCGGCACCGACGAGGCGATCCTGATGGTCGAGGCGGGCGCCGACGGCGTCACCGAGGCGGAGATCCTCGACGCTCTCGACATCGCCCACTCGGAGATCAAGAAGCTCTGCGCGGCGATGGAGGAGCTCGCCAAGAAGGCCGGCAAGCAGAAGGTCGAGGTCGAGCCGCCCAGCATCGACGAGAGCCTGCTCGCCGAGATTCGCTCATCGCACGGCCAGGCCCTGGTCGACGCGATTGCCACCGAAGGCAAGCTCGAGCGCTACGAGGCGATCGACAAGGTCAAGGACGAGGTTGTTGTCAAGTACGCGCCCGAGGGCGAGGACGGCGAGGCGGACCCGGAGCGCAAGGCCGAGGTCGGCGCCGCCTTCGACCACATCGAGAAGGACACGATCCGCAAGGCGATCGCGGTCGATAAGAAGCGCCCCGACGGTCGCGCCCAGAACGAGATTCGCCCGATCGAGTGCGAGGTCGACATCTCTCCCCGTGTGCACGGCTCGGCGCTCTTCACCCGCGGTGAGACGCAGATCCTCTCCAACGTCGCCTTGGGCACGACGCGCATGGACATGCGCCTCGACACGCTCGGCCTGGCGACGACGAAGCGCTTCTGGCACCACTACAACTTCCCGCCCTTCTCGGTCGGCGAGGCCGGCTTCATGCGCGGGCCCAAGCGCCGCGACATCGGCCATGGCGCCCTCGCCGAGCGCGCCCTGGTCCCCTCGGTCCCCGACGAAGAGTCCTTCCCCTACGTGATCCGGGTCGTCTCGGAGACGCTCGAGTCCAACGGCTCCTCCTCGATGGGCTCGGTCTGTGCCTCCTCGATGGCTCTGCAGGCGGCGGGCGTCCCGGTCAGCGCCCCGGTCGCCGGGGTCGCGATGGGCCTGATCAAGGAGGGCGACGACTACATCGTCCTCACCGACATCGCCGGCGTCGAGGACCACCTCGGCGACATGGACTTCAAGGTCGCCGGCACCGCGGACGGGATCACCGCCCTGCAGATGGACATCAAGATCACCGGCGTCACCTTCGAGATCCTCACCGACGCGCTG
>Ga0207663_10000410_pt1 | contig 18591 bp, 20 predicted proteins | sample LARL53metaG_FD_184346 | JGI IMG/M metagenome (GOLD analysis project Ga0207663, IMG submission 184346) | Corn, switchgrass and miscanthus rhizosphere microbial communities from Kellogg Biological Station, Michigan, USA - LAR L5-3 metaG... | ecosystem: Host-associated > Plants > Roots >...
TTAAGCTCACAAATTAAGATCCAATTTCGGTCTCTGAAATAAGTGCTAAGAGCTAATAGAACCCACACCTTAGAATCGGGAACTAAAAAGCAGAAATTTCCTTATGTGCTTCCCAAAACTTATCGCTTATGTAATGTAGATTGTCAATTACATATCCCTTCGAGCTTGCTGCAGCAATTTCGCTATCTTCTATTGCTACACCTGCTGCAAGCGTTTTACAGTAAGTCTGATCCTTAACGATAACAATGTCGCCTTTTTTGAATGTTTCAAATTTCGTAATTCCTGGTCTCATTATTTTAGCACCATTGCAGACAAATTTAACGGCTCCCATATCGACTACTACATGTGGAAAATGTTTTATATTCTCAGGTTCGCCGAGAAAGGGTAGAATTATATCTTCATTTATCTGAACTGCAGTAAAATTTTCAGATTTTAGAATTCGCTTGCCTACTTCAATTTCATATACCTTGAAACTTTTTACTCTTACAAGAATATCCTGAGGCCATTTTCTTTTAATTATTTCTATTAGCTTGGAGCTGTCTCTCTTTGAAAGAACCGATATCTTCAATTTATTCATCCTGTGTAAAGTATGTGGTAACTTATAATTTCTGCCAGGTTGCGAATCTTAAAATAGTAATTGTCGTCGGTCTAACAATGCACTGATGTTTTACCTCGCGAGGTTCACTTTGGCCACGTAGTTCAAAGTTTATTACTATGAATTCATGTTATCTGCAGAAACAATCGTATAATTGTTTAAGTACTCTTGCAGTAGCTCCCCATATAACTTCATTTTGAGATGTGAATTTGTAAACCTCTTTGAGGGTTAAATGATAATGGTCAGTGTCGGGTGCCATGGTCTGCAGTAAATCAAAAAGAGGCACATCGAGAACCTTTTCTACTTCATCCACAAAAATTGTAGGCTCAGGAATCTTGTCCTGTAAGGTAATGTATGGTACGATGTTGTAATTTGAGGTGAGAGTCTTAACGGTCTCGAGACTACCAATTATATCGTTGCGATTAAAGGTGAGACCCAGTTCCTCCTTCGTTTCTCTTATGGCTGTGTCAGTTAAGCATTCATCGTCTGCCGTATATTTTCCCCCTGGAAAAGATATCTCAGCAGTATGGGATCTCAAAAACGAACTTCGCTTGGTCAAGAGAACATGTGGCCTTGGAGAATTATAGTGGATTATCACTAATACTGCTGCCATCTGAAAACTACTTAAGCATGAGAAATATATCGGTGCACGACTTAGCAGTGGCTTAAGAAGTGACAGGACCTGTTCCCTCCTCAACGTTGCTTAGTATTGTATAATGTGCAGGCTTAAAGTTATTTTGTTTTCTCTTGCATAAGGTCGACCTCCACCTCGCCTTTAATAACCCCAACGCCAAAGGTGATAGACAATAATGAGGATAAGCTACGAATTAAATCCGCCCAAAGTAGTGAAAGGAGATTCTTTCGACCTTTTACGGCTCAATCTGGAAATGGAATATCTAATTGGTCGAGCTTCTTCATTAAATGGATTTGTAGATGGGATCCATCTAACTGATTCGGTTCTTGGAATACCTCGCGTATCTAGTGTCACTGCAGCCAATTACATCAAGAGATCTGGTAACTCCTTAAACCTTAGCTGCAGCCTTAGGGTCAGAGATAGGAATCTCACATCAACTAGTCAATTTGTATGCGACGCGATCCTTATGGGAATGAAAAGTTTGCTCATATTAACCGGAGATGAACCACCAGACGGTCCAAAGGATTCAGGATTAAAACCCAGCGACGTCTTGAAAGTTTTGCATAGTAGAAAGTATGACACAGCAGTTGACTTGAACCTGTCGATTCCGAACAAAATCAAGAATAGGTCATCCATTCAGAAAAAAATAGAAGCAAGGCCTCATGCCTTTATAACGCAATCCATCATGTCCTTATCAGATCTGGGAGAAATTGTAGATATTGCAAAACCATCGGGAATTAAGGTTGTTGCATGTATCATGGTACCGTCTGAAAAAAACAAATCCTCCGCAATTATGATAGGATTGAATTGGAAGGAATACGAAAAAAAACCTATCGATTTTATACGGCAGGCAGGAAAAATAGCAAACGAAGTGCTCATTACATCTCCAAACAGTTTTACCTCAGGAATAGACTTGCTCAAGGAGCTAAAGAAGAATAAATAGACTAAAAAGCATCTTCCATTTTCCTCGCGGTGATTATTTCTGCTCTTAGTTGATCCAATACCTTCCTTTGGTACTGCTGCAGGTTACCGTCTTCGCTTAATCTTGGCCTCCTGTAATTAACTGTCATCTCACTCTTGACCTTTCCCGGTCTACTGGTAAAGATTACAATCCTGTCCCCCAGGCATACTGATTCTATGATATTGTGTGTAACAAAGATGATAGTCTTTCTCGTCCTTGCCCAGATTAATTGCAACTCTACTAGAAGCAAATCCCTGGTTTGGGAATCAAGTGCAGCAAAAGGCTCATCCATCAATAGCACCTCTGGATCCATTACAAGAGCCCTGGCAATTGCAACTCTCTGCTTCATCCCTCCAGATAATTGGTATGTGAATGCATCGGCAAACTTGGTTAGTTGCATCATGTCAAGATAATGGAGCGCTATTTCGCGTCTTTTCCTCCTTTCGACGCCGGCCATCTTGAGACCAAATTCTACGTTGTCGATAACCCTGAGCCAGGGGAATAATGCATTTTCCTGGAATACCATAATTCTGTCAGGTCCTGTCTCCCTGACTGGTTGGCCATTAAGAATTACCTGACCTTCCGTTGGCATATCTAGGCCTGCCAAAATATTAAGCAGTGTAGATTTTCCGCATCCTGACGGGCCGACAAAACATACGAGCTCCCCTTCTTCTATCGAAAGATTTACGTTTTCGACCGCTGTTACAGGGTTTGCGCTGTTCGTTTCTATTGCTCTAAATCGTTTTGAGACATTTTTAATTTCAAGTTTAGTCAATTGATTACAGACTCCTAGACGGCACTACTCAAGTATTTCTAGTCAGAATTTACCCTTATATGGATTTGCATGGTATCAGCCCCTGTATTAGGATGCATTATATCTTTTTTGTAGTTTATAATATGTAGTGGAACTGGCTATCATCACTATGTCACTACTACCGAATGGCATGACCGATCTAGACCAAACTTCTTTGCAGGTTGTTTAGTGTTCATCAAAACCATAGAATCATAACTTTATTGTTGTCTGGTCTCCAAACAGTTTAGATAAAAAGAGGCCGATTACTCACTCACTTAAATAACAACAGACACTGGAATTGGACTTATCTGCTACTGTTATTACTACTTCCTCGCATAATCCTTTAGTCCTGTGAAGTCAACGTTGTAGCTAACTGTTCATGAATCGATTAAAATAGCTACATGTCTTATGAGATTGTTATTTTCAATAGGAATTTGGATAAACTTATCTTCGTAGCCTTCTCCTTCTGCTATAAATTGATTAGATCGAAGTTTTCCCGGAATTTCACCAGCTATTAGAAAACAAACCTTTACCTTTTGATCTATCTTTTTAATTTCTTCTTCTAAATCAAAACCATTTATTTGGGGCATTATGACATCGGCAATAACCAGGTCATAAAGCCCATTTTTGAAATTCTTTAACGCTAATATGGGATCGTTAAAACGTTCAACTCTAAAATAATAACTAACACCACCAGCATTACCTTCGACGTGCTCTAAAGCACTCTTTAATGCTAAATTAACATCATCCTCAGGGCTTACTACTAAGATTCTTTTTATTGCTTTGTCTGTATCTGCCTGCTTCTTGTACCGTTGCACTTGCATAATCAACACTGGCCATGGCTTGTTATTTACTCTAGTAAACTAAAATTCTTATTTCTTGGATTTGCTGCTTATAATGAATGTGTTCTCTTTCTTCGGGCAGTCTATATAATAGAATGTATATTGGGTGAGGAGGCCAGAAGAGTCTCTTTCCAATAATAGCAGCTGAATACTGCAAGTTAGAAAATGGCAATAGTGCACGACGCTTTGTTGATTAGTAGATGAGAACTCCTTTCATAAATACAGGATTCCAAACTCTAAACCTGTCAAAATCAAATTAGAATTTATTGTTTTTTGACTATTAACTAGATACTGTTAATGGGAATGTACTATAACTCAATACTCTAAAAAGCAGAGCATACATGGAGGAACTAATTGAAAAATATGTCTCGTATAAACTTACCAATTTCATCGGAGAAGATTCAGTATCTCGTTGATTCTTGCATTAGTCTTAAATGCCCGCGCATTTAGGCTGACTTTTGAAGCTCTATAGCCTACTGCTGACAGCTTTTCGATAACTTTTTGAACTGAGAGCGGACTAGTTTTTAATTTGGAGGCAATTTCGTCTACTAGGAAATAATAAGGGATATCATCACTCTCATCCAGACATATTGATAAAAGCTTATTCATATGTTCGTAATTTCCATTATTGCTCGTTTTCAAGTTATAGTTTGCCATTCTTTTGATAAAATTCTTGTCAAATAGTTTGCTTATCCATACCTGCCCACCTAGCCTAAATCTATTGCGACATATATCGCAAACTTCTGATCTATCATATTCCTTTATTAGCTCTCTATTACCACATTTAAAACAATGTCGCAGATAGCCTAGATCATCATAAACATTGCTTGCTCGGCTACTACTTAACTTAACCTTGATATATATTCTAATATAGTGTAAGTAGCTATGTACAAATAGTGGATGTATACTTAAATCCAGCCTTGCCGCAGTCAACGCTATTAAAGATATAACGAGTCGAATGGCTGTTTCATTGGCATAATGGTTGTTAATAGGTCTTCCATAATACTTACGGAAGCAAACGTCATGGTATACTCCACATAACACGGCTGTATCCGTTGCAGTAACGGAAATTAAGCCAGAATCAAGTACCGATCTTAATAGACAGTCAACGTATTGTGCAGGAGACCCAAAAGGATCCAAGTCAACTACTCCAAATCTTTGTTCATCTCTAGTTGGATGTGTTATCAAGAACTTGCATACCTCATTTACTGAAAAATTGCATTTTCTTGTGACAGAGTTTAATTCTGAAGCTTTTCTTGACAGACCTATCGCGAGGGGATTTATGTCATTCATATACACTTCTTCCATTTCTGGGACTTCCACTGCAACTCGTAATGCTCTCGCACCAATCCCACTAAACGAATCTCCGAATGTTTTCTTCTTACTAGTTGTATCTTCAAGAAATGCCCTATAAGCAAGTATGGACACATCCCGACTCAATTTGGCCGACGGATTAAAGAAGGCTGGAACTTTTAGTGGAATATTCTCAGTGAGAGACAAAGCTGGAATCAATAACCTTGTGCTTCCTTCTCGGGTTTCGACTATTTCTTTTTCCGCCAAGGCAACAATAAGGATTCTATTTTTTGTTAGATATCAATCAATCGTTATAAAATAAGTTTCCCCTTAACAAACGCAATAAATAATAATTACTCATCTTATTATGAATTTAAATAGGACGAATCATCATATTTGCAGCCCATAGCAGACGATAAACGTGTTTTGATAGGAGGGGTAGACGAAGCGGGGCGAGGCTCAATTATTGGTCCCTTGGTAATAGCTGGTATAAGTATCAAGCAAGATAGGATTATGGATTTGCATCACGTAGGCGTGCGAGATTCAAAGATGCTGACTGCTAAGGCACGTACCAGCTTATTTGCAATCGTCAGCGAAATAGTCGATTCTCTTTGCATCTACAAGATAGATTGTAGCGTAGTAGATGAAAACGTTTTTTCCAAAGGCTTGAATAAATTGGAAGCGGAGACGATGGCTTATGTTATTGATAACCTAAAAGCAGACATGGTTTATGTGGACTCCTGTGACACGGATCCTCGCCGATACAAGCATTATATTGAATCTCGTCTGATAACATCAAAATCGAAGTTATATTCAATGCACCACGCCGATAGCCTGAATATAGTTGTGTCTGCAGCCTCAATCATAGCCAAATTTGTTAGAGATTGGGAAATCCAAGAAATCCGAAAAACCCACTGTAATATTGGTAGCGGATATCCATCTGACGTGAAGACGATGCGGTTTATCAGAAATTGGGTGTCGGAATACAAATGTGCCCCCAGGTTTGCAAGAAAGTCTTGGAGGCCGCTAAGAGAAATGCTTGAAGAAGTGTCAAATTACAAGATAACTCAATTCAATTTGGATAATAGATAGCATATATTATGCCATGGTCTTTATCAAATGGGTCCAAATTAATGATTTGATCAATATGAAAACCGTTCTCTTCTAGTCTTTTCGCCTCTTGGACTATAACTGCTTTAGGCTCCATAGTAACATCAATACTTCTTGTTTTAATTATTATTAGCAGTGCACCTCTTGGTTTCAGATAAACACGGCAGTTTCCGATTGCGATATCAGTTTGATCGGGTTGTGCGATATCGCAGTACACCACATCTACCTTGCCAAAGACTGAAAAGTATGATTGTGGTTTTCTTGCGTCTTCAACTATAGGAACTACGTTTCTTCTCTTAGATGCAACGTTCTCAATCAGCTCTCTTGCAACTCTTACAGCAGGTTCCACTGCAAAAACAATACCACTGGAACCAATTATGTCGGAGATATGGCTTACGGTTGTACCTGTTGATGCACCAAGATACAAAACGCTCGTTCCATTAGCTATGGGTAATTTTCTCAGTCCTTTTTTCAGTGCCCCTGCAAGTTTACTTCTAAATGGGTCCCATATCCGAAACTGATCTTTTTTATACTTGACCATCTTTTCCCCATAAACATTGTTGCCTGTAACTAGATTCAATGTCGCAAGATGTTTCTCCCCATCAATTACCATCCATCTAATGACGTCAAAATCTGAACCATTGTCTTCATCATGCGCGTGTTGGATATTATCTGACACTTGTACTACACAATACAGGTACTTGCCATGGCATTATATTATCTGTGCATTATACAGTAAGGTTGTTAGTCAACGCCACGTTGAAACTGAAGAATTTTTCGACTCTGCTTAATACCGTCGTTTTCCAAACTTTTTCCTGTTTTTCCTATTGCTTTTGTCCCGTTTATCTCTTCCGAAGGAGGTAAACTGCCTCTGCCTGCTTTCGAGATGATATCTTCTACTTCTATCTTTCTCCAAGCGTGGTTCCTTATATTTTTCTTGAATCTCTTTAATTCGCCTTTCCAAGCGCTCTAAAATAGAGGAATCCTTTTCAGAGTGACGGTAAACATCAATTCTTGCGGCGATTGCAACTTTCGATGCAATGGCTCTTGCAATTTTACCACGCTGCCATCTTGGAGCCGAATGGATTAATGGGTGTTGAAAGATAAGACCGTGTTTCGGAGGTCTCGTACCAGTCTTGAGGGCTCTGAATAATGCCTTCTCTGCGCCGAGGACCTGAATAGTACTTGCAGGCAAGACAGCTAATCTGCTTAAACTGCCTGCTTTGGCAATAATCCTTGCTCCCACCGAAGCGGTCAATAGGCTCTTTACGTTTGGAGCTACAAGATCCATTGCAATTTCAATATGGTCGGATAAAATCCTGCGTAACTCGGACTGGGATATAATCTCCTGTGCAATTTTTTTTACAATCACGAGGTTCTCCGTAGTCATATCACCTCCCTTGCTTCTTTTGGCTGCATCCATTATGATCTCTGCTTTTCTATCATGCATACCGGCATTTTCTATTATCTGTCTGGTGATATTTTCTCTTAAACCAGCCTTTGTCACAATTTCTGCATACGCTATCAGGCTTTGGATCAAATTGTCAAGCTCCGGAAAGTGTAAGCCATACCACTCGCGCATTCTGGCTCCTACAATGTTGATTATTTTGTCAAGCTCATCCAAAGCATTAACTGATTGTATTATGTGAAGATCGAGTTTTTCGGAAGCTTCTTTTACCCTAACTGAAGAAAATTCGATAGCAAAATTTCTCAGTGCCTGCGTTGCCTCAATTTCGTTCATTGCTAGTTTAGATTGCACAATATATGCAGGTTTTGTGTTCTGAATGTTGTTTTGCTCTTCTTGTGGCATCACATGGCTATTCAAGCCAGACTGTTGTAGAACGAATGCCATATTTGCATTATTTACTAATATGTAATCAAAAGAACGTATCCTTTCAATAAGCTCCTTGAGTTCGAGAGAATTTTCGCCGCTTTTTAGCAACCGATAGGACTGTATTGGGTTATCAAATTTCTTTGAAACAATTAAACGATTATTTTCATCAAATGCTGCAAGTCCCAATTCGAGGAGTAGAACAGAACAAGTATTAGTCATGATCCAACTCATTTCTTGTATAACGCCATTAAAAAAGATAGCATTCTCAATCAATCAAATAACAAAAAGTCTTCAGATATCCTACTCCATCAACTAAAAGACTTGTGGTTGTTCAGTTACATCTTTAGACCAGCAGCTTAAACTTCCAGGTCCAAGTTGACGATTTGATTCTCAACCATAACGATAATGTTCTTCGTATAGAGACAGAAGCTGCCTAACCTCTTGCATTGTTAAGAAAAGAGAACATATAATTTCCTATATCTTCATAGTATACTAACCTATAAGGCATCTTTTGTTTTTATCTTGGCCTTGTTGAGCGTTTCTGAGCTTGGTTTCCCTTTAGCATGATTTCTTCAGTCTTGGCTTTTGCCTCTGTACCTTGAATTTTGTTCTTAATCTTTTTTGCGATGTCTGTCATGTGTTAAGATCCTATCGACATCATGATTTAAGCGACGTTGCTTAAAAGGTTCTAAACTGTTATTCATATCGCTTATTCTGAATAAGGACTTCATAAATATGATAATATATAGTATATAGTGTTAATAATATCGACTGACGCGACGGTTAACAGGGTCAAGAACCCGAAAGTTCAGTTCAATTTTAATGAACTCTAGTTTCTAAGGATTGAAAGGAATAAATATTCTTATTCTCTTGATCGCATTTAGGCCATATTGTTTCATCGATTCATCTACGACAGGTGCCTCGATAATATCAGTTATAGGTTTTATCCCATCTTTTCCGTACAAAGCAAGTTTATCAATGGCACTTCTTACAGTATTCTCATCATTTGACTTCCTTGCTACATCTTTAAGTCTACTTATTTCTTGCTCTTTCTCAGACAATTTTTTTTCGTCTATACCACTCACTACAGGGTGATTATTATACCAAATGGTAAATCATTATAAAATGGACCCACTACTCCTGTGTGAGATAAATGTATACTGCCGACATTATTATTATTGCCCTTTCCAATGACACTTTGGCAAGCCTATTCGATATAATGACAAGAGAGGATTAGAACGCTAGTCACGGGCGAGTGAATGATCGTGTATATATTCCTAGCAGATTTCAATCTTCTCCCCCATTATCAGCCTTATATTATATGTATGGAGGAGCATCAGATGACTTTCTTTTAATATAAAATCTTAAGATTGTGGATTCAGTAAATCCAACCAACCCTTATATCTTGCTAATCTGGTATTTGGCGGTTAACCACTCAATCATCTTATGTTGTGATAGCAAAAGTGACATAAGTAATGACTCAGTAGGAAAAGGCTCGCCCTTAGCATTAATTGCAGTGGCGTACTTGTAGCAATCATTTAACATTTTATTGAATGTTTCTTTGTATTCTTCTGACTTCAAGCTATTCGCAAAACCCTTCCATGATTCAATTTCTTTGGTTTGGATGTCTTCATTTGGAAAAAGACTCATAGCGATGAGCTTTTGCCGTCCCTTTTAAGATTTGGAACCCCCAACAGGGAGGAGGGGGGACTTTAAATGATATTCACGAGTTAATATAGGGCTGCGTCTGACAACTCGTGGCAGCAAGATGGTGGTCTAGTCTTTGACCCTCGTAACAATCAGTCTATCTTCATCTATTCTTACGCTCAGATTTTCACCAGCTTTGAAAGGAAACAGACTATCTTCAACAAAGGCCTTTTCTAGAAAAATTGAATGCCTATAGGTTTTTACTCCAGTTTTTGAGGATTTTGATTCAACTTTATATAATTTTGTTCTAGTTTGGGAGGCCATTTCAGATTGTTACATATGAGTACAAGTTCCATATATATAAGTATATACATTAAACGTCTTTATTAAGATACATTAACGTACATCATATTTATACTATGTTGGGCATACATAAGTATGAACCTAAGAATACATTTTGCTTCCGAAACAAGAAATCGTCGAAATAAGGTGGCACAAAGCCTTCACCAATGCAAGCAGTGTGGGGTGCTCTTTGAACACATTAGGAAGGGTACTGAATTTTCTTGGGAAAGAATGTTTATGGCAGACAAATGTGACGTTTGTAAAAATTTCAGATACCATACTACATGTTAAAGGAGGGATTGAATAGTTGACTAATGTAATACAACATCCTATAATCACAAAGCTAGTGGATGATTGCTACAATGAATCAGACATAGATAAGAAGATTAAAATCCTGTACAAAATAAACTCATTACTCCCCATGTCATGTTGTATTAATATACCATCGCTAATTACTGATGATTATGTCGATACCGCTTTGTATAGAATTGAGAAACATATACATCGCTATGATGGTCCAAGCGTTGGCGGAGAACAATAGGAGGTATAAAGTATACTAGAGAGATGGAAACTCTTTTTTTCTATCAGATAGAAACTTACAACAAGCGGCTCTCTTTAGCATTAGAGACTACAACATAATAGGCTATCAGCAGTATTCTACAGAATTGAAATACAATTTTATAAAGCCTGTCAAATCAGGTGCTTTTGGAACAGTCTATGAGATTCAAGGAGACGATAACAGAAGATATGCACTAAAAGAACTGAAGAACTTTGATATCACTAATAAGCAGCGCTTTGAAAGAGAAGTTAACATACTTTCCCGTTTAAATCATCCAAATATCGTAAAGATATTCCAGTGGAATATGGGAGGAGAGCATCCAAATTTCAAGCCCTACTACATAATGGAGTATCTAACTGGCGGTTCTCTCAGAGAACACATGGATGAAAAGTTCAGTAGCCATGAAAGATATGTTTTCGAGAGGAAATGGACTATCAACAGAATCATTCTACCCACATGCAATGCCTTAGCGCAAGCGCACAGTTCCAATTTATTTCATCGAGACCTAAAGCCAGATAATATTATGTATACAGATCCTAGCAGATCTGAAGTAAAAATTACAGATTGGGGGCTTGGGAAAGATATCAATAGAGAATCTCTAGCATTGACAGCTACGACAGCAGAGGGTGAGATAGGTGGAACACCAGGATATTGTTCCCCGGAGCAAGGGTTTGCACTGGATAATTTAGTTGATGGCCGTACAGATATTTTTCCTCTGGGAATAATATTCTATGAAATGATGACGCGTATAAGACCGCCTGCATATGACGATAAAATGAATAGACCTACAGTTGACCCTCCTTCAAAGTACCATTCTACAATTTCCCGAAAGCTAGACCGCTGTATATTGAAGATGATTGATCTCGATCCTAAAGACAGGCAACAATCAATATGGGATTTGATTTTTGAACTTGAGACTCTGCCCGATAATCACTCGTGACTGTTAAACAAAAGTATTTTATTTAAATTAGTTAACATCCTTTCTTTGCTCTGTAGTACTTGTATCACCACTAACCTAATGATCGTATGCTCCGGATCACTTTCGTTGTTTTATAATAGCTCTATAACCGGCCATCCTTCTCCTAACTCTTCCCTTTTTTCTCGTACTGCGAAGCTGATTCATATAACTCAGGAGTGTTATTTCATTATATGTTGACATAAACCACTTAACCTTCACATCCTGGTTACTTTGCTTTCAGTGGCAAGGAAGAATTGATCTAATGCTTCCTAACATGTTTGTAAAAAATCTGTGCGTACAAAATTTATTGCAGTTAAGTATAGATATCTAAACGAATTTATTTTTACTTATTTTGAAGAAAACTGACATAATATCTAGTCCTAATATTGATTCTCTATTATACAATCAATATTAAAATAAAACGTTTACAATACCTAAGTATTGTTCTTTAGACGTAAAGATAAGGAAAAAACTCAGCCCACAAGAAATAAGCAAGTTCTTATGACTCGGCAGGCTGCAGATGGAATTATCACATATGCTAGGACGTGGCACCCTAACGAAGGGATTTTAATTTTGCAAGGAAAAAGCAAGAGACATCAAATTATCATAGATGGCTTGATAATTCCTCCGTTTTCTTCGCATGGTCCTTATTATTCTGGGTTTCCGACCTATGATTTACCATTCGATCTTTCATACATAGGCACTGCTCATTCACATCCTGGCGGTTCTAATAGACCATCCCTTGAGGATTTAAATAATTATTACGGCCTGGTTTCGGTGATTATCAGCCATCCATACGTAGATAAGAGTATGGGCGCATTTGATAGAAATGGTAATGAGATGGAGTTAGAAATTCTACCCCATGGCGATGTATGAAGCGATCTATAAGATTTTCTAGCAGAAACTTAATAAAAGAATATCGACTCATGGTTTCTGAATAATAACATTGACACTCGAAGAACTCCGTAGTAGGGCCTTCTTCCAAAACACCATCGATGTGTGGATTGCATTCTGTGAGGAGAAGGGTTTAGATTGGTATGATCTCAACAGTTATAGATCATTTATCAAACATTTAAGCTGGAATGGCACCAAGATGCAAAAGTTTCCTCTTTGCATAAAGGAGTCTGGTGGCTTATACGAACGAAGTAGAGATAAAACCAAGTTTTTGGAGGAACTTTCAAAACTTTCATCAGATGATGCAGCTGCGTACACGATAAAGCTTTCAGATTCTATGCTTGAAAGGATAAGATTGTTTGGCATAAATGGATTGAATAGCCAACAATAATTATTAGATTTTCTTCATTCTAGGGTTCACTATAGATTCTAATGCGCGGGAAATCAAGACGAATGCTACGGTCGTGATTCCTATCATTACTCCAGGGGGCATTATCCACCACCACATTCCCCTAGCGGCAGCGTCTGAAGACTGTGCGTCGTGAAGTATCTGGCCCCAAGTAGGAATTGTTGGATCTCCAAGTCCAATGAAGCTCAGTCCAGATTCTGCTAAAATAGCGGAAGGGACGGCCAAAGCTATAGTTGCAAAAGCAAACGGCAGCAACTGCGGGATTATATGTCTGAATATTATTTTTATATCGGATTCTCCCATCAACTTCGCTGCTTCAACATATGCGTAAGACTTTATCTGTAGCCCCATACTACGGCTGATTAAAGCCATACTTACCCAACCAAACAACGTAAAAAATCCCACTATCAGAAAGATGCTTCTTCCTATCGTTATCGCAAGTATGATTAATATGAACAGGACAGGGATGTTGATTACGATTTGGACTATCATCATCAGAGTTGGTTCTGTTTTCTTGCCTTTGTAGGCGGCAGTTAATCCATAGAATAACCCTATAAATGTAGACACTATAGCCACGGACAGTCCAATGAATAATGCTACCGGGGTTCCCCAAAGAATGCCTGTGGACAAGTCATGACGCATTTCATCGGTCCCCAATAAACCAAATACCTTGCCACCAAGGATAAATTCAGTGTTCAGAACTTTATCGGCTCCATTTTCGTCAAAAAACGAGAAGGTGAGCTTCAACGTGTATATTCCTTTCAATACACTTGGATTGTTCTTTGCAGAAAATATCATTACTTCTGGTCTTGTCACGTCCACGTTGTAAGAGTATCTGTCCTGGTAATTTCGAAGGCTCTCATGAATTTGGCTATCCGTTGAAAAAAGAGTATCCTTGAAGACATAGTGAGTCCCCTGTGGTGAAGGCAATGAAGATGAAATCAAGTCGAAAGAATCACCATCTGGCCTCCCAAATTGAACGTCGAATATAGGAGGGATGGAGCCATACCGTACCGCATAACTTAACATGAAATCATTAGGGAAAAAGTCGTAGTTAAAAGCAAATTTATAGGTATATGTTATATTTTTTACACCTTGATAGGATCCCTCTGTAATGATAGCATCATCCTTAATCAAATGCTCTGGCTGCTTTTTCGAAGTGAAAATATTTGTCCATGTCGGCATGGCTGATTTAGGATATTTTATCCAATAGTTTGGATTGTTCCATTGCCTAAATGAGTCTAATGGCACGGCAGCGGCGGCGTATACTGACATACCGATAAGTAAGAAAAGTATGGTAACGCCAGCTATCCCACTTTTTGATCTTCTAAACTTATTTAAAAAATCAGGTTTTAATATTGTTTTAACACTCATCCTACCTTCACTCGGGGATCAAAGTACTGAGACATTAGATCGACAACGAATATAGTGATAACAAAGATAAGCGTTGTAGCATACGTCAGACCTATTATTACAGGTATATCCATTACACTGATGGCACGGAAGGCAAGCAGACCCATTCCTGGCCAATTAAAAACTATCTCGACAAGAAGTGAACCGGTGATTGAGCCTGATAGGGCCAGTGCAACTGATAGAAAGGTCGGTGGGGCTGCATTTTTTAAGGCGTGCGAATAGGTTATCTTTCTTTCTGAGATTCCTTGTGCTCTCTTGGCCGCGATGAAGTCCTCATTAAAAATATTAATAACATAGTAACGAACCGTATATGCCCAGCCTCCAAAACCAACCAAGATTACAGTGATTAGTGGTAATATCATATGATATAAGAGGTCAAAAATATAATATGGATCGCTAGGATTTGTTAAAGGAATGGATCTTGACGGGAATATGTGTAAAACAAATGCAAAGACTACGATCATTAGCATGCCTATAAAAAAAGTTGGGACGCTTATACTGAATATGGCAGATGCCGAAGTAAACTTGTCAAGAAATGATCCAATCTTGCTAGCAGAGTAAGACCCGAGGTACAGACCGATTAGTATGATTATAACAGTAGATGTCGTAAACAGTAATACCGTGTTAGGTAACCTTTCCATTATTATGTTGCTTACTTTTTGGGAGCCAGAATCGCTGGTCAAGAAGAGCGCATTACCAAGATCTAATGTCATAGTTTTGAATAACTTTATACCTAGGGATTTTGGTGAATACCATGGCTCATCGAGTCCTTGTGCATGAATTCTTGCATTTATCTGGTTGTTGACATAGTTTTGTTGTTCTTGCTGATTTTTAAAACTGCTGTTCAATTTTGCATCCTGACTAACTTGTTCTATAACACCTAGCTGTACATTACGTTTAAGAATGTCATCCATAGTGGCACCTAGTAAGGCGATGGTTATCAAAAGGACTGCAATTAAAGTGATAAACATCCTTACTAACCTAAGAAGCAAGAACCACTTGAATCCCATTACCAGCGCCTCTGAAGGGTATTCTCTATTATAATAACCAATTGTCAGGAGACCTTGCTATTGAAATGGTAATATAAGATAGACAGTCACAAGTCTTAGCAAAGGGTCTTTTTGTTTTCTGATTGATCACTATTGTTATGTCGTAATGTTATTTGAATTTTCCTTGATACCTTCTTGCTTCTTGGGTTTCATTCTACTATACGTCATCGTTGTGCCATACCCGCAGTTCTTACAGCTATGACAAGCCTAGTGAGTATATCCGGTTTATATGCGTCAAAACTGCTGGCGAATATTTTTAAAGTGTTCGGGCCAGTAGACAGTTTATTCGTATCGCTACTGTTAAGATTAATCGAATAGCTACCAATTGTACTGCTGATAGGTTTACCCACTCCGCTTACAATAACGTTTCCTAAACCATTAGATAGGTAATAATTTAGAGTAGCGTTATTACTTGGTGTCCCATCTACATTCACTTTTATTACCATGTTCGAGGGTTGACCAATGCGTAGGAATCTAGGAAGATCATTGACATTTTCAATTGAAGCTAATTTTGGATGCTCGTATTTATTCCAATATCCTACAGAAAACGGATATGAATTATCACGGAATGCTTTTATTGTAATGACTCCTCCAGCAGGATTATAATTGTCAAGATAAAATGGACCATTGCCAATTACTGCGTTATTGTGTTGTGTTATCCAGTTAATGCTTGCATCGTATCTTTTCTTTGCACCATCAACACTGAGAGTGTCCCTCAATGCGATCGGCACGTAACCTTCAGCCTTCATCTTTTGAAGCTCATCTTTTATTGCATTTGCGTGTGATGGAACTATCAGGGAAAGCCAATCTACGCCTTTGGAGGTTGAATCTGTTTTTGAGAAAGCAAACTTGCCATCCTCTACCAGGCGTTCACAAGCTGCCGTTATTTCCCAAGGTTCTGCCGCCCATACTGTTCCTGCTCCTGCGATCTCTTTTTTATCAAAGTGCCAAAAATCGAGGTATGATTCTACTTTGTTGTCTGAGAGAAACCTGATTCCTTTATCATATTTAATGGCCTGAGCAGCCTGACTTGTATATTCTGAATCTACTGTTTTGTCGCCGGGTCCAGTATTTGTCCCCCATTGATGCCCAAAATAAGAAGAATAAAGTAAATCATTTTTATCCATCATAGCTCCGTTGTGCCATCGGCTGTATATCAAATCATAAGTAACTTTGCTAATTGCTGTAGCATTATTGTTGCTACTACTTCCAACCTTCTTCCAATGTTGGCTTATCGGATCCCAGATGATAGTATCAGGGGCGACCGCAAGTTTACCATGAGGTCCATTTGTTTGGATATCGGTCCAAGGCGTACGGAATGGTATCACTTCGCCGTTGTAAGGATGAACAAAGACTGCAGGATCCGTTATATCCGCGGCTTCAACTGTAGCGTATCGATCACTGAATCCAGCAATATTATTCCATGCTCCCACATAGATTTCCTTCATACCTACATTAAGCGTCGTACTGTTGTTCTCCAATCTGCTATTGATTGGAGATAATCTACTTGTAATTCCTGCACCAAAGTCATTTATCAGTCCCTTGATATTCGTTGTAGCTACATATGGATCGATGTTGGTGGCAATGAAAACTCGTACAGATTCTTGAATTCCATCTTTTATAGCACTTCTCAAAAGACTGGTGCGTTCGTTCTCAGAGGTAAAGTTTCCAAAAACTATTTTTTGTGTAATCCTGTCCAACGTAGAATTTTTATAATTCCAGAAAGATGGGTTTTGGTTCCCGGGCATTCGCGAATTCCAAGGGGCATACATTTGAGCAGGTGTCCCAGGACTATATTTTGCGAATGCTGATGATGCAAACCCTTCTGGATAGATGTTCCATTTAAAGTCTTGCGGGTCAGAACCATATACAATGGCGTTTGCCTTATTCAAATCTCCATAATCCCTTACGACAGTAAATCCTATTTTTTCCAAATCCGAAGCTACAGATTCACCAATTGATTTTCTGTAAGCAACATCGCTACGAATTAGGATTTTAAGTGTAATTGGTTTTCCATTATAAATCCACTTACCATTATTGTCCTGCGTTGCACCAGCATGTAACAGAGCATCAGACATCATCTTTTGCGCCATCTCTGGACTATGCCTAAATCCAAACGACTGTACTGTATTAATTACATTGAGATATTCTGGAGAATATATTCCAAATGGGTCGATCCGTGGAGTCCCATAACCTTTCAAAATCTCATTGACCACGAAGTCTCTGTCAACCAAATAATTCATAGCAAATCTGACTTGTCTTAATGAAAATGGGTTTAAGTCCCCTGTAGAGCTTTTTGCCGGAGCAGGATTTAATAAAAGGTCCGAAAACTCTCCCGTTGTTTGATAGACTTTAAGATTTGGATTGCTCTGTGCATCTGATACTACTTCTAAAGGTATGTTTGCAAAATACGTATCAATCTTACCAGCCTTTAGATCCTGAAGAGCCAAGTTTTCATCAAGATAATGTATAAAATTTACTTGATCAACAAATGCTCCTTTCTTTACAGTTTGTGTTTGAGCGTGTATCGATATATTTGAAAATACAGCAAATATGAAGAGAGAGATCATCAAAGGCAAAACAACTAGTTTTTGCATGCAGAAATTATATTCTTCATTAATTTATTCATTTTCAATTCTAATAATTCGGCAGATTAGATCCTAAAACATTAGGTTGTAAGTAAAAAAAGTGTGAAAGACGATCTTAAGTGGAGTTATACTCTTCGCACTGCTCATTTAAGGCAACTTGCGCAAGCCATGAGCCTAGCGCATGACAATTTTCATCCTGTTCTATATGTGTTTGACGGGTCAGCATAATCTAAGTTACTAAGCCTTATTGCATCAGTTGCGTGATTTAAAGAACTTGCTCCGAGTAATATCAAAACTGGGCGAACCGCTAATTCCAGGGTTTAGATAAATGCTTGAAAGATATTTGATAAGATCGCCACCTGTCAGCGTGTCACGCTTGTTCTGTGCTATGAAATTGGACAGAGGATTTAATAAAACGCCTGCGTCCCTCGTTTCACCTATTATCTCACAAGAAATACTGGTCGGAGTAGAAACTGCTTGAATATTCGTCCCCTTTTTGATCCATCTTTGAACTTGAGGGTCAGAGTCGATTGATTTCTCCCAACTTGGATCGTTTTCCACTATCCATCTAGGAATTCTGGATGCATATTGCATTAGATTTCTTTTTGCATTAACCTCTAATTAATATTTAGCGTCGTACCCTTAAGCTTAATCAATTGCGATATCCCAG